>JADMIO013004763.1_pt1 | contig 75673 bp, 76 predicted proteins | sample 8958161 | NCBI WGS metagenome assembly JADMIO01 (sample SAMN16585339, study PRJNA669376) | soil metagenome | isolation source: Crop rotation soil | place: USA: Cullars Rotation, Alabama | collected 2011
GGCTGGGTGTTACTTTAAAAACATCAGGAACACACAGCGTCACTGCTACGGATACGACGACTGGGTCAATCAATGGAGCCCAAACTGGTATCGTGGTGAACCCGGGCAGTGCATCGGTTTTAGTCGTCGCTGGAATTAGTACCCCGACGACTGCTGGAACTGCGAGAACCGTGACCGTCACGGCGAAGGATGCGTATGGGAACACGGCTTATGGTTACACGGGAACAATCCACTTCAGCTCGACCGACCCGCAGGCGAGCCTTCCGTCAAACTACACATTTATCGCTGCGGATAATGGAGTGAAGAGTGGGCTGGGTGTTACTTTAAAAACATCAGGAACACACAGCGTCACTGCTACGGATACAACGACGGGCTCAATTACCGGCTCGCAGACTGGTATAACAGTGAACGCCGGTACTGCCACAAGTCTATCAGTGACGGGATTAAGCACTCCTCGGACCGCGAATGTAGCCGGCTCATTTTCCGTGACAGCCAAAGACGCGTTTGGAAATACAGCCACATCGTATAGTTCGCGGACCGTTAACTTTACTTCAAGCGATCCACAGGCCGTTTTTTCGCCAACCAGCTATACGTTCGTCGCTGGAGACAATGGAGCCAAAACTTCGGGCTTGTCTGTTACATTGAAGACCGCAGGTACACAAAGCATTATTGCCACAGATACTACAACCAGCAGTATTACAGGATCGCAAACCGGAATCGTGGTCAACCCCTGATCGACTGGATACTTCATGTGCAGGTTAAGTAGAGGTATTTAATTCCTAAAGGATCGCGCAGGGCTATCTAATTTCGGCATTTCGCAATTTGCCGCTTTTTTCTACTGATTTTTGACGACCCCATTTTCCTCGTTACCTTCTTCATTCAGAATTGCCCGCGCACTTCGTCCCTCCCGCGCGCGAGCATTGTCCCTGATTAGCCTTCCGTGTTGTCCCTCGGCGAGACAGCAATTGTCAGCCACTTCTTGCGCAATGCTCACTCCATGAACCGGCTGCCGCTCGATAGGCACTTCTCACAGGACCTCTAAGCTTTGTTCCATGAAGACAAAAACAAATTCAGCAGTTCAAACAGTGTTAGCCGCCACGTTCGTATCCCTCCTCATGGCAGGATGCGCTTCGACCAATGGTCGGATGGCCTCCAACAGCGTCACCCTGGGCGATATTAAATCATCCCCCGTTAACCAGGCCCAGAGCCGCCCGGATACCCATCCTGAGTTGCGCGCTGCCCTCTGGCAGTTCTCCGGCAACAATGTCAGTCCCCGGGTTGTGGAGACCTCGGTCTATGTGCCGATCACGGAACTGTCCACCACGGACACCACCTCACTTTTACGTTTTAACCCGGAAGTCCTGAGCCACTCGGAAGCCACATTGGCTGGTGGAGCAATCATCAACGAAGCCGCTGCCGCGCAATCACCGGCTGAGGCAAACGAAGCCTACCGCCAACAACTCGAATGGCGCGTGTTGAACAACCGATAATTTGTCTTCATTCAAGCGGGAAGGAGAGTCTCTCTTCTTCCCGCCTTTTTTGTTTCTGAAACAAAGGGAGGTTGCCATTGGTTTCAAAGGTGATATTCAATCCATATGAACTCGAATTTCACGCGGCGCACTTTTTTGCGACAATCTTTCCAGGCGGCGGTGGTCGGTGGAGCAGGGGTCATGTTGCCAAATTGGGCGCACGCCATCAATCCCATCAAACGTGACGGAAAACCTCGGTTTCGCTTGAGCCTCGTCGCCTATTCTTTCCGCGAATCTTTCAACTCCAAGGATGCCGCAAAAAAACTTGATCTCTTTAAATTCGTCGATTTTGCCTCGGAACACGGCTGCGATGGCGTCGAAATCACCCAGTATTATTTTCCCAAGGACGTCACGGACGAATACCTGGCGCAGTTGCGGCAACATTGTTTTTTGCGCGGAGTGACGGTGAGCGGCACCGGTGTGGGAAATTCATTTGCGCTGCCCAAGGGTGAAAAACTCGATGAGCAAATTCGCGCCGCCAAAAAACGGATCGATTATGCGGCAATTCTCGGGGCTCCCTACGTGCGCCTGTTTTCCGGTGGAAATAAAGACAAGGACCTCTCCGAAGCGGATGCCCTGAAGTCAGTAGTGGGCGCGCTGGAAGAGTGCGCGGAATACGCTGGAAAGAAGGGCATTTTTATTGGGCTCGAAAATGATCAGGGAATGACAACCACGGTGGAGGGGACTCTCGCGATTATTAAAGCGGTCAACAGCAAATGGTTCGGCTCGAATCTGGACACGGGAAACTTCCACGAGACGGACGATGTTTATGCCGACCTGGTCAAATTGGCGCCGTATGCCATCAACGTGCATTTCAAGTCGGAAGTGCATCCGAAACCCAACCCGGGCCAGCCGGTGGATATGAAGCGCATTTTGCAGATTTTGAGTGATGTTAATTACCAGGGTTATCTGGCCCTGGAATACGCTGCCAAGGAAGATCCGTGGACTGCCGTGCCCCGCCTCCTGGCGCAGGTCAAATCGCTGATCTCAGAAAAATAATCAGTGCGGTCCCAGCATGCGCCAGGATTTGACGACTCCGTTCGCAAAAATGACTTCTGCGCTCACGTAGCTGCGTGGCACATAATCGAAATCCAGCACCGGTTGATGATATGAACGGCGGCCGCGGCGCACTTCATAATAATTCCAGCGGCGTATTTCCTCGAAACGCGTTCCATAGTAAAGCCACGTAGTCGTCGCCCCCTGATCCGTTTCTCCGCTTAAAACCTGCGAAGGCGGTCCCCACGCGATATAGACTGCATCGGAGGGCATCCCAATTTTAATCTGTCCTTTATCCACCAGCCCTTTTTCTTCGGCGGGTAAATTGTAATAAGCCGAAAGTTTTTCCTGGCGGCGCGTGTCCACGGTGCTGGACGTGATGCACCCCGTCAGCGTGACCAAAATAACCACTGCTATGAACTTCAAACTCCCAGTCATCGTTCCCAAAGTTCGCTGATAATGCGATTGAAGTAAAGCGGGTGCCTTACTAAAGTCCCGTTATGAATTGGTTGATCTTCGCTTTGATGACGGTGGTCTCATGGGGCCTCTATGGAATTTTTCTGCACAATGGCCAAACGGCCATGGCGGACAAAAATAACGCTCTCTACAAATCGTTTTTGTTTGTTGGGCTCGCCTATTTTCTAACCGCAGTCATCGCTCCTTTGGGTATGCTCATGATGCGTAAAGCCACGTGGTCCATGCCTCCGCAGGGAATGGCCTGGTCACTGGTCGCTGGCATCGTGGGTGCCATTGGGGCTTTTTGCGTTTTGCTGGCGTTTGGCAATGGCGGCGCTCCCGGGGTTGTCATGTCGATAGTTTTCGCCGGCGCGCCGGTGGTCAATGCGGTGGTGTCATTGATTCTGCATCCTCCAGCCGGCGGCATTGGTTCAATTAGGCCGCAATTTTTCCTTGGCATTGTCCTGGCCGCAGTGGGTGGATGCCTGGTGACATTTTACAAACCCGCTCCTCCCCGGCCGGGAGCTCCGCCGCCGGCGCAGACGGCTGTGACCCCCGGCGGACACGCTTAACCATGGCTGGCGCGTTTCCCAGTCGCGCACAGATTGCGGAAGCGCAGCTCAAAAATCTGCGCGCGTTGCTTGCCAGCATTTCCGTAAATAAATTTTACCAGGCCAAACTGGGCGGAAAAGCTGCCGTCATTTCTTCGCTGGAACAGTTCGTCCGCGAAATTCCCTTCACCACCAAACAGGAGCTGCTCACGGACCAGCAGGCGCATCCTCCGTTCGGCAGCAATCTCACGTTTGAGCTTTCAGAATATACTCGATTCCATGCCACGAGCGGCACGTCTGGGCAGCCCTTGCGCTGGCTCGATACTGCGGCCAGTTGGCAATGGATGCTGAATAACTGGAAGGAGATATTTAGTCGTGCCTGTGTGGCACGTGGAGACCGCGTCTTCTTCGCTTTTACGTTTGGACCGTTTATTGGTTTCTGGCTGGCTTTTGAAGCCGCCGAGCAGTTGGGCTGCTTATGTCTGCCCGGGGGCGGAATGCGCAGTCGCGCACGCCTGCAAATGATTGCGCAAACCAATGTTCAGGTTCTCTGCTGCACTCCGACCTATGCCATCCATTTGGGAGAAATTGCTGCGCAGGAGAATCCAGCGGCTCGCGAGACGGTGAGGCTGATTATTGTCGCAGGTGAACCAGGTGGCAGCGTTCCCGCCACCCGCGCGCGCTTGCGCGAGTTGTGGCCCAATGCCCGGATTTTTGATCATCACGGCATGACGGAAGTTGGGCCAGTTACCTACGAATGCCCACAAAATCCCGGCACGTTGCACGTCCTGGACGAAAGCTATCTGGCCGAAGTCATTGACCCCGCCGCAGCCGAGGTAGGTGCGTCGCGCTGCGACGTGCACCCTCTGGGCAAAACGGGTGAACTGGTGCTCACACCACTGGGGCGAAATGCCTCGCCTCTCTTGCGATATCGAACAGGCGACATCGTCCGTACAGCTTCGGAAGTCCGGTGCCAATGTGGCAGTGAAGAGACTGCCCTGGTCGGCGGAATTATCGGCCGGGTGGACGATATGGTCGTGGTGCGCGGCGTGAATATTTTTCCCGCTGCCGTGGAGGATGTCATGTTCCGATTCGCGGAAGTGGTCGAATATCGGGCCGTGGTCCGAGGCGGCACCGTTGGCCTAGGGGAATTGGAAATTGAAGTGGAGCCGAAAGAGGCCAGTGCCGCCAACCTGGCTTCACGCCTGGAGCAAGCATTGCACGCAGCTTTTAATTTGCGCATCAAGGTGACGGAAGTGCCGATTGGATCATTGCCCCGCGCGGAAATGAAAGCCCGCCGCTGGTGCAAAGCAGGGTAATAGGATTTATTCCTTCATCCCCAGAGCCCGTTCAAATTCAGCGGAAAACGCCGCCAGCTCTTTCACGATCTTGGGAGGCTGATCTCCGAGGGTGACAGCCATGCGTTCGCGCATTTCCGGTTTGAACTTCAACAATTCGGAAGCGGCGACAATCATGGAGAGGTGATTGTTGATTTCGTGACGCATAAAGGAGAGCTTTTTGTTCAGCTCTTCGATCTGCTCAGGACTTAATGTCACGGGGTTGGCTGGTTTTGCCATGGCTTGAGAATCTCCTTTTGCCGAAACTAAATCAAGCTGGTTTCAGTAAAATGGATTTAATGCTTTAACGAAACTCCATCATGGCCCGGTAATAGGCCGATTCTTTCGTGGTTTCGGCATGGTTGCCCATCGCAGTCACGATTCCATCTTCCAGGACAATAATGCGGTCCACGTCCCGAATGGTGCTGGCCCGATGCGCCACCATGAGGGTGGTGCGCCCTTTCATTAACCGTTGCAGGCTGGCCACCACCATTCGCTCATTCTCCAGATCCAGGGCGCTCGTCGGCTCGTCCAGGAGCAATACAGGCGCGTCTTTCAGAAATGCGCGGGCCAAATTGAGCCGTTGCTGCTCTCCCAGGCTTAAGCGCAATCCGGAATCACCGATCATCGCCTGGTAACCTTTGGGATGCCGCATAATGAACTCATGCGCATTGGCGGCCTGCGCAGCCCGTTCAATTTCTTCCTGGGTGGCCTCGGCTTTGCCGTAAGCAATATTTTCGGCGATGGTGGCCGGCAGGATGACCGGCTGTTGCAGCACAAGACCCATCGTGGCGCGCACATCTTCCAGGCGAAGACTCGGCAGATTAATCTCGCCGATTTTAATCGTGCCGGAGGTCGGATCAAAAAAACGCGGCAGGAGATTGATGAGCGTGGTTTTTCCCGCTCCACTTGGTCCCACGATGGCGATACGTTCTCCGGCTCGAATGGAGAGGTTGATGTCGCGCAGCACCGGCGCCCCTTTTCGGTAACTAAAGGAAACATGCTGGAACTCAATGGCAGGAGCTGCTGAAATTTTGAGCGGCCGGGCCTGCGGCTCATCTGCGATTTCTTCCGGCTCATCCAGTATCTCGAAGACCCGGCCTATCCCGGCGTTGGCTCCTGAGACGGTGGTTCCTGCCTGGGAAAGCTGGTTGAGCGGTTCGTAAAGCTGGTTCAGATAGGTAAGGAAAATAATCAACTGCCCAACGGTGAGATGGTCCGAGAGCACTTCGCGCGTGCCCAGGAACGCCACCAGCGCTGTGCCCGCGCCAAATATTGCCGTCACCCCAAATCCATAAATCAACTCAGCGCCATGTTGCGAGACCCGCGCTTGCTGTGCCGTATCCGCGCTTTGCGCGAAAGCCTTTTTTTCCTGGCGCTCGCGATTGTAACTTTGGATGAGTTGCATCGACGCAATGGCCTGCTGCACGAGTGAAGTCACTTTGCTGTCCGCCGCCTGGGCCAGCCTCGCCCGCTCCGCCATCGTCTTGCCGAGAATCCGGATGACCACAATGACCACCGGTGCCACGCATAGGGCCGCCAGTGTCAGCCGTCCATTCAGGCGCGACATGACCAGGGTCATCAGCACGAGGGACAAGACGGCGTTGGCGGAAATGATAATGCCTTGTTGGAAAAAAGTTTGGAAAGCAAACGTGTCCCAGGTGGCGCGATAGACCAAATCGCCCATGCTGGCGTTGTGATAAAACCGCTGCGAAAGGCGCTGCAATTTTTCGAACAACATCGAGCGGATTCTCGCCAGGCCGTGCAAACTCACCTTGATGGAAAGGAAGTTTTGTGTGCTGGCCGCCGCGCCCTGCGCCAGGTGCAGCAGCAGTATCGTCAACACCAGAACCGGCAGGTAACCTAACCGTGCGCGCGGCGTTTCCAGGACAATGAAGGGCAGGGGACGCTCCCCCAGAATGGAATCAAGTATGATGGCGATGGGCCATGGTTTGAGGAGGTTCAGCGCCACATTCGAGAGCATCAACAAGGCAATGGCGATCAGGTGCCCGGGTTTATCCCGGAAATATTGCAGTGCGCGCCGTATTGAACTCATTCGCCCAGCGAGCTTACAGATGCGGCTATTTCCGGCCATGAGAAAAAAGTAACTGGCGCCTGACTTCGTGCGTCCTTAGTTCCATGAATCAGCGGTTTATTGGATTATTGGCGGCACTTTTCATTGCAATCGTCTCGGGCACTGCGTTTGGCGCAGATCAGCCGAACATTGTTTTTGTCCTCATCGACGATTTGCGTTGGGATGCGTTGAGTTGTATGGGCAGTCCTGTCGCGCGCACGCCAAACATTGATCGCATCGCTAAAGAAGGCGCTCTCTTTAAGAATTTTTTCGTCTCGATTCCACTCTGCGCACCCAGTCGCAGCAGTTTTCTCACGGGCCAATATGCGCACACTACCGGTGTCATCAATAACTCTGATCATTCCGCATTGAGCCATCAGCTCATGACTTTCCCGCGCATGCTGCACGACAAGGGATACGAATCGGCCTACGTCGGGAAATGGCATATGGGCAACGACGCTACGCCGCGCCCGGGGTTTGACTATTGGGTCTGCCTGCCGGGGCAGGGAGCTTATATCAATCCCAAGATGAACGTGAACGGAAAGTTCGACACCGTTCCCGGATACGTGACTGACATTTTGTCGGAGCATGCCCTCACGTTTCTCAAACAGGAGCATAAAAAACCCTTCGTCCTTTACCTCGCGCATAAAGCCGTGCACGGGCCATTTACCCCGGCGGACCGGCATAAGAATTTATTTGAGAATCCGAAATTCAAAATTCCGCCAAGCGTCAATGACGACCTGGCAGGCAAACCCGTCCTGACTCGTCCGGACGCGGGGCGTGCCGCCGTGGCGCGGAAGCGAAATACTGCCGATTCGGAAAACGATGGTTCTCCCCAGGGCAAATTCACCACGGGATTGGCCCGGCAACAAATGCAGGACATGGCCTCCGTGGATGAAGGTGTGGGAAAAATCCTGGAAGCCCTGGCAGCGAGCAAACAACTCGACAACACCATGATCGTCTTTTCCAGCGACAACGGCTACTTCTGGGGTGAACACGGACTGGGCGACAAACGCTGGGCCTATGAGGAGTCCATCCGCGATCCTCTCCTCATTCGCTATCCAAAACTGATCAAGCCCGGCACCACCTTTGATCAACTGGTCATGAACATCGATATTGCCCCGACCTTCCTGGAACTGGCCGGCTTGGATATTCCCAAAAACGTGGAAGGCAAGTCCCTCGTGCCATTGTTGAAAAACAACAAGGCGCCCTGGCGTTCATCCATCTTCACGGAATATTTCCAGGAAAAGAATTTTGCGCGAACACCGACTTGGCAGGCCGTCCGCACCATGGATTGGAAATACATTCACTACACCGAATTGGAAGGCATGGACGAACTTTACCGAATCAAAGACGATCCCTACGAATTGAAAAACCTGATCAATAAACCAGAAGGAAAAGAAGCGCTCTCCCAACTGAAGGCTCAATTGCCGAAGTCGAAAAAGTAATTCCTGCGGAGAATTGTTCCCCCTACTGCTTCAACCGAAAGAATCGCTTCGGGAAATCGACCGAGAGATTCGTGAATGGGGAAACCGCGTTCGTGATATCAACAAATGGTCCCGTCACATTTGTTGCCGCCTGCAATATGAAATCGGTGGGCCATGTGAGAATGAGCGCGTTGCCTTGCTGGCTATAACCAATCTGCGGGCGCTGTGCCGGCACAACTTCACCCGTCTCCAGAATGCGCGCCATATAATTACCCGCCGGGAAACCGGCCGGGTTGATGAACCGGATTCTCGCCAGTTGTGATGGCGCGAGCCCTGACCCATCGCCGCCAAATTTAAGAATGTCATTGCCACCGCCGTTCGGCATTCCTGTCCAGTTTGTAATCGTGAGGGCCGTACCGCTCGCCCATTGCTCCGCGCTGCTTTTGGCAAAACCGAGCTTCGCATTGCCATCTCCCAAATCGATCACCGCATTGCTGGCAAGAATGAACCGGCCCAACTGTTCGACAGCGTCACCCACGAAAACGGATCCTCCCAGTTTGAAATAACCGGGGTTAGTGATGCGATTTGTCTGAGTGGAACTTTCGATATGCCATTCGGCGAACATCTGGATGTTACTGGCGAAGAGTGTCCCGTCGCTCAACGTGTATCGAGATGGCCTGGCCCCGACGCCGTTGAAACCGCCGGGGTAATGCCCATCCACCGAGAGCAGGTCCGTCACGTTGAAAGCTGCGCCGCTTCCCTGGTTGAGGTCGACTCCCGCGCCTCCTGCATAGATCACATTCGAGCACGATAAAGTGCCGGAAAAACTGAACTGGCTGAGATTAATGGAGGGACCATGAAACTCGATATTTCCGGCCACGGTGGAATTACAATCATCCAGCGAAACAAGACACTGTCCGTATGAAGTGTAAAACGCAATTGATCCGGCGCTAAACGTTGCCTTGGAAGCGTGGTAGGCCGCAGGGATCGGCTCCCACGGGTAGTGATACGCTGCCCCCGTTAGTTTTAGCAGATTTGTGATGACGTGAATACCGCCATTCTGGATGAAAAACACCTCATTTCTGCCAGCAAATAGCGATACATCAGAACTAAAAAGGGAGCCTTCATCCATCGTGTAAGTGACTACCCCCACACCCCCGGCGGCAATCGACCCTGTTCGATTGGTTCCACCGTGTTGATAAAATGAGGCCCCCCCTTCCTGGCCCGTCAAATCGATGTTGGACGAATTTAAATTCCCGTCGTAGAGGCTATAACCCCCGTATGCAAATGAGATTCCACCGGTAACCGTGACATCGCCGCCAGACTGGGAAAAATCTCCAAAGATTGAAGTGATTCCACCGCTTTTAAAGATGCCATTGGACACGGAGTAGGTGCCTGAGATGATTAAGAGCGTCCCGTTTGTGCAAATCCCTCCGTTTTGCTGGACGTCCCCTTTCCAACAATCCATGCGCATCAAGCCGCCGACCTCAATTCCGGAATCGAAGTTTAAAAGGCGCGCGCCTTCGTCGATCCGAAGCAAGTTTAACACGCGCAGCGGGGTGTTTGTGTCTAAATCGCTTAATAGAAGAGTGTTGGTGGTGCCCACCATCAAATTACTCACCGTGAGAGAGGCCGAGAATGTATTTCCTGTCGCACCGTTAATCTCGATCGTTTTGACGCCCGCATTGGTGATCAACACTGACTGGGAGGCATCCGGCAAAATCCCCAGTGACCATGAATTCGTTTCTTCCCACGCGCCGCTGGAACCTTTAATCCATTCATTGGTCGCCGCCCGCCCGGTCGCGAATGCCAGCACCAGCACTAAACCAAGTATTGCTGCGATTCGAACCGTTTGGGAATAGTTTCCGGCGCCGCCCCTGCTTCCTCTATCCATCCAGCGAACTTAAGAATTGGGAATTCTGGTGTCATCGGTGTTTTTCCCGAAATAGTCTTCCAACAATCCGCCTCTTCCTGCTACACTTGCCAGCTTTACAAATGCGAAAAGTCTTATTCCCAATTCTCGCTGCATGTGTGTGCTTTGCCGGCCCGGCCCAGGCCGATGCCCTTGTGCCGATCATCACCGCCACGAACGCCACCCTGCGGTTCATGGCCGCCAATATCACCAGCGGCAATAACCAGCGTTACGAAAGCCCCGGGCAAAACATCTTTAAGGCGTTGAAGCCCGATGTGGTCGCCATCCAGGAATTTAATTACGCCTCCACGAATGGAAACGGGACCAGCACGCCCGCGGCGTTTCGGGAACTGGTTGATGCCGCGTTCGGCACGAACTTCGTTTATTACCGCGAGTCCAGCACCACGGAAACTTATTCCATTCCCAATGGCATCATCTCTCGCTATCCCATCGTGGCTTCGGGCACATGGGATGACACCTTGATTCCCGATCGCGGGTTTGCCTGGGCCCAGATCCGCCTGCCGGGCACCAATGATCTCTACGTGGTGAGCACACATATCAAGGCCAGCAGCGGCTCTGCCAGCACGCGCGCCTCTGAAGCCACCAATTTGAAGGCGCTGATTCAAGCGAACTTTCCCACCAATGCCTGGATCGTGGTGGCTGGCGATTTCAATTTGTATTCCGATACGGAGGCCGCCATCACAACCCTGACAACTTTCCTGAGCGACAAGCCGGTGCCGGCGGACCAGAACGGCAACGTGGATACCAATGCCGGGCGGTCATCGCGTTATGACCGTGTTCTCGCCAGCTTCGCCATGACTAATGCCTTGACCCCGGTGGTGATGCCCTCGCGCACCTATCCCAATGGGCTCGTATTTGATTCGCGTGTTTACACTCCGCTCAGCGAAGTGTCGCCGGTTGTATCGACGGATTCGGGAGCGGTCAACATGCAGCACATGGCCGTGGTGAAGGATTTCAAGGTCAATTACAACCTCACCAATTACGTGACAGTGACCTCGCCGCAATTGGCACTGGTGCAAACCAATATCGTGCGCTGGACGGGCACAAGCAATTTGACCTATCGCGTCCAAGGCAGCCTTGATTTGACCAACTGGACAACACTCGGAAATGCTTCGTCCACCACGGCGACAATTTCTTTTACAAATCCGGTTGCGGGATCGCTTCGTTTCTATCGAGTGATTTATCCGTGAGGCCTAAAGAGAATTCCCCGAATTCTGGGTCTTTTGTCGCAACGTCGTGGAGGCGTCGGTGATATTCAAATCCGTGAGGTCAATGCCCGCTCCGGGGGAGCGATTTGTCGCAATCACCAATTGGGTGTCAATCTGCGTGGCGGCGCGAGCGCCAAAATAGCGGACCACTCCGACGCTGACAGTGGCAGGAAAAATTGTAACCAGCAGGCAATTCTCGTTGATGTCCATCATGAGGGTGCTCAGCTTCTCGCCTTGCTGGTAAATGCCGGCGAATTTGGATTCGTCCAACAGGCCTCCCACCATTTGCATGGCGGCGAAAGAGTTGGCGCAGAGGGTCGCCAAAATGGTCGTATCGAATTTTGAGCCGCCTTCCTGGTGAATGAGGTGACCGGCTTTTTCCACGAGGAGGACAGCCGTGGCGTCACTGCGTTCGAGCAACTCCCGCATTGACTCTTGGAAGCGGCGGAAGTCTTCGTCGGTCAGTGGCGGGAAAGCAGCCATGGTTTATTTTTTCACCGGCTCGTTGATGTATTTATTGAGCAGCAGGCGGGTGATCAGGTTAAGCGTTTCAAACACGCCATCGCAATTCATGGCGCTGGCTTGAATCGAAGGCACCGCGACATCGCGATTGTTCAACGTGTATTCCATGTAATCAATCGGCGCGACATCCTCGAGGTCACGCTTGTTGTACTGGAGCACGTAGGGAATATCAGCGAGGTTGAGCTTGAGGCTGCGCAAATTTTCTTCGAGGTTGGCAAAGCTATCCACGTTCTCGGCCATCTTCTCGTATTGGGAATCAGCGACAAACACGATGCCATCCACGCCGCGCAAGACCAATTGGCGCGTGGTGTTATAGATGACCTGGCCGGGAACGGTATAAAGCTGAAACTTGGTCTTGAATCCTTTGATGGACATGGCTTCGAGTGGCAGGAAATCGAAAAACAGCGTGCGATCCGAGCTGGTGGCGAGCGAAACCATTTTGCCTTTGGCGTCGGCGGTGGCGGTTTGGACGTGGGCATGCACCTGCTCTAGGTTGGTGGTTTTACCCCCCTTGCCCGTGCCATAATAAACGATCTTAAGCTGCAGTTCCTTGGTGGCCTGATTGATGATTGCCATAGTTCGCCTTAGGTAATTTTCGCCAGTTTCTCGACAAGTTCTTTAATTTGGGCTGATGAGAATTCCGTGCCGGGTTTGGTAATGACCAGCAAATAATATTTTCCGGCGCGAGCCAAATGCCAGTCTCCGTCACTTACGGAGAATGCAAGGATTTGGATGTCAGCCTTCTGCATTTCGGAAAACGTTTGCTGCACCCGCGAGAGAAGTTGCGGCAAAAAGGCTGCGACGGTGTCTGGTTTTAAGTGTGAGGGCAATCGGCCCGCGATAAACAGGCCATCATGCGCGGATACGAGCGCACCTAAAACGCCTTCAACTTTTTCGAGTGGTTTTAGAATGCCCGCAGGCGAATTGATTGAGGGCAACCCAATCGGCGCCGAGGGATCCGGCAAAGGTAATCCGACAGGTTTAATCGCCGGTGCCGAAGTGGGTGTAGCGGGTTGCTCCGCCGCCGTCCCTGTTTTTGTGAAAATGGAAGGAATGTTATCCGGGATGGTAATCGTGCTGCTGGGCCGGGCGAGTTTCCGTTTTGCCAGCAATGGAGGGACGATGGCCTTGAGCGGAAGTTCAAGGGATAGATCCGCGGAAACCGCATTAATATTAGGTGGCGAAGGCTTGAGCATTGAGGCCAATTGCCGCCAGGTGACAACTATTTTGCCCTTTTTTAAATCCTGTTCGAGGCTGTCCAATTGAAACATCACCGCCGCACCGGACAAATTGTTGGACTGAATTTCCTGCTGGATCGCCTCTGGCCAGTTCTTGACCAACGATTTCAACGGTACCTCCAAACCTTCTCCATTGCTGGCCGCTGGCTCGATGTTCACCACCGACGGCGCAGGAGCGGCCATTTGAATGGGAGCAGCCGCGGAAGCCGCGGGCGCCGCAATCGATGGTGCAACAGGAACAGCCTTGGGCGCGGAGTCACTTCGGGAAAGGGCCTGCCCGCGCGATCCAAACAAGTCTGCAATATCGGACGGAGGCTGGATGCGGGTTTGATTCGGGCGTCGTGCGATGTGTTCGCGCTTGATCGCCCGCAGGATCTCCGCCAAAGGCAATTCGATTAGTGTTTGCGGCGGAGTATTGCGATCGGCAAAAAAGTTTGGGGCAATGCGTTGCAACTCGGCCCACTCTACTTTCACCACCCCTTTGGGGAGCTGGGGAAGTATCAGGTCCAGTGGAATATCGACATTGCCATAACCGGCGGCTGCTCCACTACGGGAGAAACTTTTAAGAGGGAGAGAGATTGTGGCCCGCGGGCCGCTAGAAATAGTGGGTATGGCGGTTGCTGCTGGAGCTGCAGGTGGTGAGGCAACGGCAGACTTGACGCTTTCCTGCTCCTTTTCCGGCTCTTTGGAAAATAGTTTTTTTAACCCAAACATCCCAGATAACCTTGGCAGTCTCGGACGCATTCGTCCACAAGAAATAAGTCCGTTGCATTTTAGCGGCAGGGATTTCATTTTACGAGCATGCGAAATATACTGGTAACCGGCGGGGCGGGCTTCATTGGCTCAAACCTTGCATTCGCCCTGCAGGGGCAATATCCCGACGCCAGAATGGTTATCGTTGATGACTTTCGCTCTGGAGACTTCACCAACTTGCGGGGTTATCGCGGTGACTTTGTCACGGCGGATGTCTCGCTCCTGGATTGGCGGGAACAGTTTGGGGATTTAGTATTTGATGCCATCTTCCACGAGGCCTCCATTACGGACACCACGGTGCATGACCAGTTTTTGCAGGCGCATGACAATGTGGAGGGCTTCCGCCGCCTGTTGGAATTTGCCAAGCCTCACCGCACGCCGATCGTGTATGCCTCGTCGGCGGCGACCTATGGGGTGGGGGGCTCGCTCATGGCCGAGGACCAGCCGCCCGCGCCTGCGAATATTTACGCTTTCAGCAAAGTGCAGTTAGACAACCTGGCTCGGAATTACACTGCTCGGTTTCCGGACTGGCGGATTGTAGGCCTGCGTTATTTCAATGTTTACGGGCCAAACGAGAAACATAAGAAAGCTGCGGCGAGCATGATTTACCAGCTTTACCGGCAAATGAAGGAGGGCAAGCGGCCGCGTGTCTTTAAGTTTGGCGAGCAGGCGCGGGATTTTGTTTATGTAAAGGATGTCGTGGCCTTGACGATGCGCGCGATAAACGCGCCGAAGAGCGGCATTTATAATTGCGGTTCAGGCAAAGCGTTCTCCTTCAACGAGGTGATCGCGGAAGTAAACCGCGCTCTAGGCACAAAACTGGAGCCCGAGTACTTTGATAATCCCTACAGCTTTTACCAGCCCCACACCGAAGCCGACATGACACGGACGAAAAATGAGTTAAGTTTTACTCCGCAGTATGCCCCGGCTGCCGGCATTGCCGATTACATTGCACATTTAGAGGGTCGAAAGTAAGAAAGGGTTTTTTATGGCTGAGACAGTTGTTCGACGTGGATCCGTCGGTAAAAAGATTCTATACACTCTGGTTTTTCTCCTGGTGTTACTGGTGATCGTTTATTTCGTGGCCACCAGCGCCGCATTTTTCAAAGGAGTGATTCTGCCACGCGCAGGCAAATCCATGGATGCGGATATTACCGTCGCCGACGCTTCCATCAGCCCATTTTCCAGTGTCGTGTTAAAGGACCTGAAAGTGAAACCCCATGGGCAGGAACAACTGTTGCAGGCAGACGAAGTGCTGGCGCGCTATAGCCTGATGCACATCATCCGCGGCGACATCGACGTGCAGGAGGCAACCGTCTCCTCGGCAAAAGTAACGGTGGTGGAAAATGCCGATGGCACCAGCAACCTTGATTTCCTGACCAAAAAGAAATCCGACGACAAGGCGAAGAAGGACAACAAGCCGCCGCAGTTAAACGTCCGCAACGTGAGCCTGAAAAATGCCACCGTCCAAAAAATTAAAAAAAACAAAAATGGTCATAATGATGTTTTGGAACTGGCGAATGTAAATGTGTCGCTGGACCAATTGAAAAACGGCCAGCCCGGGAAGCTGGATTTAAGTTCTGATGTGCGCATGGAAGGCGTTTCCACGAATGGGCAGCCGAGCGCGGCCCAGGGAAAAGTAAATGGGAAATTCGAATTCACCCTCACTGACAACCTCCTGCCCAAAAACGCCAAGGGCAACGCGCAACTGGGAATCACCCAGGGCACCGGCACTTACAAAGACCTGGCGAATTTGAATGCCGCAGTCACTTGTGATCTGTCGCCCGAAGAAATCAAGGAATTCGCCATTCGCTTTTCCCAGGGCGAAACGAGCCTGGGTGAGTTGAAGGTGTCAGGTCCTTTTAACGCCGACCGCAAAGAAGGCAAATTGCACATTGAAATTGCATCCATCGACAAACATGTGCTGGCTTTGGCAGCGCCGGGGATGAATTTCGGCTCTGCAAAAATCAACGCGCAAACGGACGTGGATATATCCAAAGGCGGGGCCCTCCTGACCTTAAACGGGCAAGCCAACGTCAACTCCTTCAGTATCACCCAGAGCAATCTTACGACTCCGCAATTGGATTTAAACGTGGCCTATAATGTCGCCGTGGACCAGAACGCAAAGGTAGCAACTGTGAACAAGTTCACGTTGAACGGCACGCAAAATAAAGAGCAACTGCTTTCCGGCGGACTGTCCAAGCCAATGAAACTGAACTGGGGTAGCACCTCCGGGGCGGTCGATGAATCCGATTTGGAGATCAAGGTGACGAACTTTCGATTGAGCGACTGGAAAGCGTTTCTGGGTCCGCAAGCACCTATGGGCACTCTCGGCGCGACCTTAAGCGTTGCTTCAAAACAATCCGGGAAGGATCTGCAATTGAAACTGGATTCCAATATCGCGGATTTCTCCGGCGCGTTTGGCAGCAATAAAATCGAAAGGGCGGAAGTAGTTTTTAACATGCGTGGTCGCGTGCAGGAATTGGACAAGGTGACGATTGAAACGATGGAGGCGAAGATATTGCAACAAGGCCTGCCAGTAGCGACCCTGGGAGCTTCCGGCACGTATGGAGTCAAAGCAGGCGAAGCCGACCTGAAAGCCACGGCCCAGGCATCGCTGGCAAAAACCCTGGCCATTCTCGCGCTCCCGGATGTTTCCGCCTCCAGTGGCGAATTTAAGTTTAGCGGCAACATTAAACAGAAGGGCGACGCGCAAAGCGTTGTGGGAAATCTAGCGGTGGACAATTTTACGGGAAAAGCGGGCACAAGCCAGTTCGACCGTTTTACCAGCGAGATGACGGTGGATGTGGACAAAAAGGGGGATGCAATCGACATTCGCAAATTGGGCGGAACTCTTAAGAGTAAAGGCGAAGCAGGAGGGAAATTTGATATTTCGGGCAGCTTAAACAGCAAAACGTCCAAAGGAAACGTGGCAGTGAATTTGAACGGCTTGAACGAACACGCCTTCGCTCCCTTTGCCGCCAGCATTTTTCCAGGGAAACAATTGATCTCAGCGTCCTTAAACGGAAGCCTCACCGCCACTTTGAATTCCACCAATGACACCTCCATCAAGGGAGAGTTCAAATTGGCCAATGTGGTGGTGAAAGATCCCGCAAAAAAAGAAGCGGATGCACCGCTCGCCGCCGACTTGAAAATTGACGCGGCCATGAGCAGACAGGTGCTCGACTTGAAAGTGTTTCAAGTAGCCCTCAGTCCGACAGCTCGCGCGAAAAACCAGCTCAACGTGACCGGACAGATCGACATGTCCAAAACCAATGCCATCAAAGGCAAGGTCGTGGCGTCATCGGAATCCTTCGATGTGACACCGTGGTATGACCTGACGGCAGGAAAGGCCGAGGCGACCAATAGCGCTGTGGTCACTCCCGGAACTACAACGGCAAGCACGAGCACAACGACCAACGCCAATGTGGAACCAGCGCCGATGAACCTGCCAGTGGAATCCTTCACGCTCGAGGCGAAGATTGGAAAGTTTTATTTGCGCGAGATTGAAGCGGAGAACTTTCAAGCCACTGTTCAGGTGAACCACGGCAAGGTAATGGTGAACCCGATGAAGCTGACCATGAATGGCGCGCCGGTTAGTGCCATGGTCGACCTCGACCTCGGGGTGAAGGGTTACCGTTACACGGTGGATTTATCGGCGGACAAGATCCCTCTGGAGCCTGTTGCCAATACCTTTGTTCCCGAGGACAAAGGAAAATACCAGGGGAACATCATTGCCTCTGCGCATATCCAGGGCGCGGGAGTTACTGGTGCCAGTTTACGCACCAATTTGACCGGGCAGGCCAGTTTTGCTTTCACCAACGCCAATATCCAAATTGCGGGCAAACGACTCAAACCATTCCTTTCCACCGTGGCGCTCGTCCTGCAAGCGCCGGAACTCTTATCATCGCCACTCAGTTGGACGGCGGCGAATCTGAAGTTTGGAGAAGGCAAAATCACCGTGGATAGCTTCAATTTGCAAAGCGATGCTTTCGTGGCTGATACCCACGGCACCATCCCGATTGCGGATGTGCTGACAAATTCACCGCTGCAAAATTTGCCGGTGAACTTTGGCTTGAACCGCTCCCTGGCGGCGAAGGCGCATCTGGTATCCCAGAGCACCGCCACCAATTCTGCCTATGCCATGCTCCCCGGATTTTTGTCTGCAGGAGGAACTCTCGGGCAACCAAAAGCGGTGGTTGATAAAACCAAGCTGTTGGGAACGGTGCTCGAAAAACTCGGCGGCAAGATTCCCGGCGTGAACGAAAAAACCGGGAACTTGTTGCAAGGCTTGGGCGGGTTCCTTTCTGGAGGGACCAAAACTAATTCTACGCCAGCCCCGGCACCCGGGCCTGCGCCGGGCGAGCCGCCTCGGGTAACAAACTCCTCCGGGACGGCAGTGACGCAAAAGGTTTCTACAAATTCGAACACCGCAGCTCCGGTGGTCAACGAACTCCTAAACCTGTTCAAAAAGAAAAAGTGAGTTCTTTCTCTTTTCGCGGGGTGGCCGCGAGGGGCGCAATGCTCATTGCCCTCCAGGCAATATTGTCGGCAATGTCAGCTATCTCGTCCACAGCGGTGGAACCATCCGTGGCCGTCATCAGCAACCGAGTCGAGATGTTTGTGGATATGTGGCTGGTGGATACAAACCGTGTTCATGGTTTGTCTTTGAAACTGCACGAGCCGCGCCGGGAGGAAGTAGTGCTGACTTTGGATAAGCCGTGGGAAGGAAAAGACAGCGCCTATTTCACGGTAATCGATGATAAACCGAAAGTGCGGCTTTATTATCGCGGATATATACCCGAGCGCGGAGATGATTCGACCAACCAGGCGACGTGCTACGCCGAGAGTTCGGATGGCATTCATTTCACCCGGCCAAACCTTGGCCTTTATGAATTCAGCGGCTCGACCAGCAACAACATCGTTTACCAAGGCATCCAGGCCCATAACTTCGCGCCGTTCCTTGACTCGAATCCGAATTCGAAGCAAGAGGCGCGTTACAAAGCAGTTGGCGGCCTGGCCAGCCAATTGTTCGCATTTCAATCTGCAGATGGAATTCATTGGCAGAAAATGCAAACGGAGCCGGTGGCCACCAATGGCGCGTTCGATTCGTTAAATGTGGCGTTTTGGGATTCCGCCACCGGCCAGTACCGATGTTATTCAAGATTTTGGAGTGGCGGTGGTTACACGGGGGTGCGCTCGGTTCAAGGGGCGACGTCTCCTGATTTTATCCGATGGAGCGAACCGATTCCAAACCGTCATCGCACCGTGAATGGGGATGCGGCCCCGGCGGAACATTTTTACACCAGCGCCACAACTCCCTGTCCGGGGGCGCCTCATTACTACTTCTCGTTCCCGATGCGCTTCCTGCCTGACAGAAAAGCTTCGAGTCCAATTCCAGATCCGGGCACATCGGATGCAGTTTTCCTCTCCAGCCGGGATGGCGTGAATTGGGATCGCGTATTTCTGGAGGCCTGGGTGCGCCCAGGTCTCGATCCCCGCAACTGGACCCATCGAAATAACATGACTGCCTGCGGGATTGTGCAAACCAGTTCCAGCGAGTTTTCGATGTATATTAGTGAACATTACGCGTGGCCTGACAATCAGTTGCGCCGGCTGTCCATTAGGAAGAATGGCTTTGCTTCGATGCACGCCAATGCCAACGGCGGAGAATTTACCACCCGTCCCTTGAAGTTTTCCGGTTCAAAGCTTTTTGTAAATTATTCCACCTCCGCGGCAGGATCGTTGCAGGCGGAGATTTTGGGGGAGGATGGAAGACCGCTTCCTGGATTCTCCGCCGCTGACATGACACCGATATATGGCGATGATGTGGACGGTCCCGTCCAATGGAAAAGCAATCTGAGCGCGCTGGGAGGGCGGACCGTTCGACTGCGGTTTATGCTACGTGACGCGGATTTATTTGCGCTGCAATTTCGGAATTAACCCGCTGCTTTGAAGTTGGAGGGCAGCGGCGGTGGCGGACGATCGAGAAAGACGGTGCTGTCTTTGGCCGCCGTAGCGTATTGGGGGCCTTTTTGATTAAAGAGATCGCGAATGAAACGCCCCATCGTCTCGTTCGTTGGGCCGTAGCCTTTATGATAAATGTAGTGTTCCAGGTCGAACAGTAGTTCATCCGCATTGGCGTAACGATCCTTCAGGTCCCGCGCCAGTGAGCGTTGTAAAATCTCGTTCAGCCGGTCATCGATGCAGGAATTCATCGTGCGGAAGTCAGGAATCGGCAAGGTCAAAATCCGGTCCCGCGATTCTTCCGGCGTGGCGCCTTTGAAAATATTCCGGCCCACCAGAAGGCTCGACAGCACGATGGCCGTTGAAAAAATATCCGAGCGTTTATCCGTGATTTGAAAATCAGCTTGCTCCGGGCTCATGTAATCCGCCTTGCCCGCCACGACTTCCCCTTCGTTATCCGCGAGCAGGCCGCGCGCTTTGGCAATGCCGAAGTCCGTCAGCTTCACGTCCCCTTCGAACGCGATCATGATGTTTTTGTAGCTGACATCGCGGTGCACGATTCCCAGGGGGCGTCCGTCCTTGTCGGTCTTGGCATGCGCGTAAGCGAGGCCGCGGGTAATCCGGCTCACAATAAACACCGCTAACTCCGAGGGGAGCGGCATGCGTGTCTCTGAGAGTTGATGGACAAATTGTTCGAGGTTCACCCCGCGAATCAATTCCATCGTGATAAAATAAATGCCGCGGGCTTCGCCAAAATGATAGGTCTGGACAATGTTGCCGTGGATCAGGTCGGCGACCAGTTTGGCTTCGCCTATGAAATTATCGATGAACGTCTTCTGGCTGGCGTAGTGCTGGCGAATAACTTTGATGGCGATGCGCTTGACGAAGTCGCGCGCGCCGTGTTGCTCAGCTTCATAGACGATGCCCATGCCGCCTTCGAAAATCTTTCGAACGATTTCGTAGCGAAATTCACTTTGAATCGCAAACAGCGCAGCCATTGCACGTGATGTTGGTAATTAAAGAGATCAAGTCAAGCTTGCGCTTTGTCCCTTTCGAGGCACACGCTCCGCGCGACGAGCGCGACCCCGTGGAAAAATTTTAGCGCCGGAAGGCTTCGGGGAGAAATTCACGACGCTTTTACCCGTATAAAATTTGATGATTTTCTACTTGCGCCACTTTAAGGAAAGGCTTTAATAACGCGCAAGTCACACGACTGGCAGTCAAATAATAAAAAACTAAATATATGGCAAAAGCACTCTCGAAATCACAAATTACCTCTGAAGTCGCCGACAAGAGCGGCATCACCAAGAAGCAAGCTGGAGAAATCCTGGATTTGCTCGCTAACATGGCTTACAAAAACGCCAAGAACACATTCACACTCCCGGGCATCGGCAAGCTCGTTTTGGTGAATCGCAAAGCCCGCGTCGGTCGCAATCCCGCCACTGGCGAGACGATCAACATTCCGGCCAAGAAAGTTGTGAAATTCCGCGTGGCTAAAGCCGCTAAAGACGCGATCCTCGGCGCGAAATAATATTTCAGTTCTTAGTCAACGCCCCGGCTTTCGCCGGGGCGTTTTTTATTTTGTGGGGTAGGGACTCCGCGCTGCGGAGTCCGTGTCTATTCAAATCCCTTTCGTTTTAGGCCGTGCGCGGACATCGATGTCCCTACCTGGAAAAGGTGGCGCTATCCCTGTCCCCGCCAATAGGTGCGCCTTCCTTGTGCGATTATCTCGCCGCGTGCGATGGCGGCGATGCACGCCGGATAGAGGTCCCGCTCGGCCTGCTGGATGCGGTCATGCAAGGTTTGAGCCGTGTCGTTCTGTTCCACCGGCACGGTTTTCTGCCCAATGATTGGACCCGTATCGATTCCCTGATCCACGAAGTGAACCGTGCACCCGCTAAATTTTACACCGTACTCCAGGGCCTGCTGCCAGGCATTTAATCCCGGAAAGGCCGGCAGAAGGGAGGGATGGATATTGACGATTCGTCCGGCAAACTCCTGCACCAACCGGCCTTTCAGTATGCGCATGAAGCCCGCCAACACGATGAGGTCCACCCTCTCGTTCTGGAGCATTCCAATCAGCGTCTCCTCGGCCTGGTCATCCAGCTTGGTGCGAAATTTTCCGGGCGATAGGTAGAGTCCTTTTAATCCAAATTCAGCCGCTCGATTTAAAATCAGGGCGGTTTCCACATCGCTCACCACCACGACAATCTCGGCGTCGATCTGGCCGGAGGCACAACCCTGGGCGATGGCAGTCATGTTGCTGCCTTTGCCGGAACCGAGGATGCCCAGACGAAGCTTTGCCATACCTCCCCTAAAGCTTATCGACGAATTTTTGCATAGCGTCTTCCTGCCGCTCGATGGATTCGACAAGTTTGAATTGAGTCCTCGCGCGGTCGAGATTGTGTAATTGGCGGTGGACTCGGAAGTAAGTGTCGCCATTGATAAAGTCGGTCAGAAACCGAATGCCGATCGTGAATGTGATCAGTTTTCCCGAGAAGGCGATCAGCGATTTTTCCGCCTTGGTTAGGAAACTACTCGCCGCGGAGCAGTAGCCACGCGCAATGTTCTCAAACATCGGCATGTGCATTTTTACTTTCTTTAAGTCGAGCTCATCTTCCAGCGTTGGGCTGGTGGTGGTGCGAACGATGTCGCCGAAGTCGTAAAGCGCGCAGCCCGGCATGACTGTATCCAGATCGACGACGCACATGGCTTCGCCAGTGGCTACATCCAGCATTACGTTATTAAACTTGGTGTCGTTATGGGTAATGCGCTCGGGAATCTTCTTTTTGGCGAGCGCATTGAGGATGACATCCACCATTTTTTCCCGGGCCTCGGCAAATTTGATCTCCGCGGCAGCGCTCGCGGCGCGATTGAAATGATCGTTGGCAATGGCCGTTTGGAGGGCGGAGAACCGTTTCCGCGTGTTATGAAATTCCGGAATGGTTTCATTGAGCCGGCTGCCTGGCAAATCCACGAGCAAACTTTGAAACTGGCCGAACGCTTTCCCGGCCTCGGCCGCTTGCCGGCCAGTTTGCACCGACTCAAACGTTTGCACTCCCTCTACGAATACAAAGGTCCGCCAAAAGTTCCCTTCCTGATCGCGAAAAAAAGATTTGCCATCGCGCGTCGGCACAATTGTCAGGCATCGCCGCGTGATGTCAGGCGTCCTCGCCTCTTCCAGCTTTTTGCGCAAGTGTTTTGTCACTCGCGACACGTTGTCCATCACGGCCGCCGGCTTCTTAAAAACGTTCTGATTGATCTTCTGGTGGATATATCGCACCCGGGTTCCGCCCTGGTTATAGGACGCCGAATACGTTTCGTTGATATGGCCAATTTTACATGTCTCGGCGTGCAGGATCTCACCGTAGATTTGGAACTGCCGGGAGATATCGGTGAGTTGTGATTCTTTGTAGGCCATGGTCGTGCGGCAGCGGGCTATTTTTTTAGGGACGCCTTGGTCGTTTTCTGCAAATCGTCCAATTCACCCTTGAGATCCAGCTTATCTTCTGTGCGCATGCGGTCGATATATAAGATGCCGTTGAGATGATCCACCTCGTGCTGGATGGCACGCGATAAAAGGCCGCCACAATGGAATCGGTATTCCTGGCCCTTCGCGTTCGTCGCTTTGACGTCCAAATGGTCCTTGCGGGTGATATCGGAATAAATCTCCGGAAAACTCAGGCAACCCTCCGGTCCGGAGACCTCGGGACCCGAAGGTTTGATTTCCGGATTGATCAGCACGAGAGGCATGAACCCTTTGACATCCGCCGGTTCGCCATTGAGCTCCAGGGTTGAGGGCCGATCTGTCACTTCACTGACATCAACGATGGCCAACTGCAAGGCGTGTCCGACCTGTTGCGCCGCGAGGCCCACGCCGCGCGCGGCGTACATCGTTTCAAACATTTCCTGGATCAACTTCTCAATTTCCGGAGTAATTTTTTCAATAACCGCTCCCTTTTTTCGAAGGACGGGGTGCCCATATTTTACAATTTCCATCATGCTCCCTCCCTTGGTGTCCAATGTCGCATCATGTCCGCCAATTGCTCCAAGGTGGGGCTTTGGGCGGTGCGCACGTAGAAGCCGCTGGTGGTGACGCCTGTTAACAGGCTCATGGCATTGTCCAGACCGAGCAACTTGCCGATGCAAAAGCCGGCATTGAAGTGGTCCCCCGCACCCGTGGTAATCAACGGCTGGCCCACATACGGCCCTTCCACCACCGAAACCTCATCATTGCTCACCGCCAAAGCGTAAGTCACAGGATGCACCACCAGAGTGCTAAGCTTGAGATGACGATTGATTTCACGAGCCAATCGCGAGAGACATTCTGGAGTGCTCGGTTGAATCTTCAATCCCAGGACCTTGCCAATTTCGTAAGCCTCTTTTTCGTTCAGCCCAAGAATGACATCGAAATATTTTTGGAACCTGGAAATCAACTTCAGCGCTCCGCTGATATCCTCTGCCTTTCGCTTTTCGGGATCAGCCAAATCAAAAAACATGGTGCGTCGCGGGGTGGGCATCTGCGGGCAGACCTCCGTTTGCAGCGCTTCCCAGATGTTACTCATGTAAGGAAGCATCGTCCAGTTGACGAAACCCACAAACTCACATTGCGAAAACTTTTTAATGAACGGCTCCCGTCCGTAACGAGACTGGATGTTTTCCCAAGTCACTTCTTTTAGTGACGAGTGTTTGCCCATCATGATTTTGCCGTCATCGAATTCCAGCGCATCTGTGTAGCCGGGCTCGGCGATGCTATGAACCTCCGAGGTGCGGGCGAAATCGTTGAAAATGGGATGCAGCGCCGGATACCCAAGGTTTCCGAGGTAGGTCACCTTGACCCCGAACATGGACATGGCATTGGCCATGATTGGACCGTTGCCGCCGAGCTTTCGGAGCCGGGTCACCAATTCGACATTGGTGCTCTTGCCCGCGGCGCCCGCCAGGCGTTCGGAAAACTTTGAGATGGTCGCCAGTTTCTCGAAAGACTCGGCGTCTTTGCGTTTATCGACGACATGGATGATGTCATCGACGAACCCGTCCAGGCCCAGAAATGCGCTCAGTTTGGCTGCCGTCTCGCGACCGGTTAGCAGGGCCTGCGCGCATTGTTCGCGAAGTTCGGATGTGCTTGTCAAATTCATGCAGAAAAAATCAGGTGCAACGGACTTGCCTAGTCCGGGGCAATCCCGGTCAGTTTTAGTATCCGGGAAAGGTCGTCGTCATTATAAAAAGAAATTTCTACCACCCCTTTTCCGCTGGCATAGCGCAGTTGCACCTTGGTGCCAAAATGTTCCCGCAATTTATTTTCCAAATCTACCACGTGCACGTCACGCAGGCGATTGGCGGATTTCTTATCATTGCCACCCGGGCGTTCTTTTGCCCATTCCGCCACGAGCGCTTCAGTTTGGCGAACAGTCAGACCGCTCTTGAGCACGCGTTGCGCCGCCTGGCGCTGCTGTTCCGCAGTGTCCAGCCCAAGAATGGCTTTGGCATGTCCCACCGAAAGCTGCCCGTTGCGGATGACCGTCTGTAATTCAGAGGGAAGTTTCAGCAACCGCAGGGCATTGGCAACTACTGTGCGGCTTTTTCCGACCTTGGTGGCGGCGTCTTCCTGTTTGAGGTGGAAGGCCTCAATCAACTGGGAATAGCCGAGTGCTTCTTCAATTGGGTTCAGGTTTTCCCGTTGCAGGTTCTCGATCAGGGCCATTTCGAGAACAGCCCGGTCATTAGCCTCACGGACGATCACGGGCAAATTCTTCAACTCAGCCAGTTGCGCGGCGCGCCAGCGTCGCTCCCCGGCGATGATTTCAAAACGTCCTCCTTTTTCGCGCACGATCAACGGCTGGATGATTCCCTGGGCCTTGATGGAGTCGGCCAATTCGCGCAGAGCGTCATCCGAGAAGTCCTTGCGCGGCTGGAAGGGGCAGGGGACCAACTGCGCGATACCAACCGTTCGCACGCTGTCACCGGCGGGCGCGGCGGCGGTTGGGGTAATGGGCGCAGAAGCGGGCGCTGCTGCTTTGGGCGTGTTACCGCCCAGCAGTCCGCCGAGACCGCGGCCTAAAGCTGGTTTTGCCATGTGCCCATGATAAAAGCGATTCCATGGGAGTAAAAAGTAAAAACTTCAAAAACCGCTTGTCACTTCGGCAGTGGCATTTGAAAGTTTGCCGTGAGCAAAAAAAGCGCGAAAATTGCCGAACTCATTGAGAAATGCCAGGGCCAGGCCCTGGATGCGCACTATCTGGGATATTTCGAATGTTTCAATCGCGGTCTTTATTATGAGGCGCACGACGTGCTGGAAGAACTGTGGCTCTCGCAACGCAGTGGGCCAAACTATTCGTTTTACAAGGGCCTCATCCAATTTGCCGGCGCCTTCGTCCATATGCAGAAAGACACTCCTGTTCGCCCCCGCCTGCGTCCCGCCGCTGCCCTTCTCAAACTGGCCCGCACCAATCTATTAAAATACCCGCCTCACTATGAGAATCTGTGCATTGAATCGACGCTCCTGATTTTGGATGAGTGGCTTGCATCTCTCGAACAAAACAATTTCGAAAAAAATCCGCTATTGTCGCGAAAACCGCCGAGGTTGGTTCTGAGTTTATGAAGGGCGCTGATACCCCGCTCTGGTCTAACGCGCGGCCCGGTTCTATACTCCGACCTATGCTATCGGATTTGGATAAACGACACCTTCTGGCAGCGGTCGGATGGCTGGAACTGGGACCGCAAAATCTCGCAGAAGCAACGGAGGAGTTGGATCGGGTGGAGAAGGCAAACCAGGGCGCATTTGAGGTGTTAGGGGTGCGGTTGCAAATACTGCTCTCCGCCAAAGTCTGGCGCGAAGCAGTGACTGTTGGCAACCGGTTGATCGATTTGCAACCCAGTCACCCCGAGTTTTGGATTGGCCTCGCCTATGCCACCCGCCGCATGGATGGCGGTGGAATTCCGCAGGCGCGGCAAGTCCTTTTACGCGCTTCGGATCGATTTAAAAATGAGCCGATTATTTTCTACAATCTCGCCTGCTATGAATGTCAGCTTGGAGATTTGGATTCCGCGAGGTCCTGGCTCGACCAGGCATTGGCCGTGGGTGACAAGCGGCAACTGGAAGCAATGGCTCGCACCGATCCGGACCTATTGCCGCTACGGGTTCAATAATGAATTAATATTTGTAGATTAACTTTTGCGCGGGAATTGGTCGGGGTTGTCCGTGAACATGCCGTCCACTCCGAGGTCGTCCAGAAAATGGCGCATTTCTTCTTTGACGCCGGCAAACTGTTTGGGAGTTTCTGACTGGCGGAAGGTAAACGGAATGACCTTTAATCCGTGGGTGTGTGCTTGCTCGACAAAGGCAGGTGTCACTTCGCCTTTCGAAGGTCCCAATGCAGAGAATTTTTTGCCTGCTTCATCCAGCATGGCGGGGGTCCATTTTGTGGCGCTCAGCCAAAGCATGGGCCAGCCCGTTTTGGTTTTGAGTAGCTTATCCAAACTTTGCTTGCTGAAGGATTGAATCAAGATCGGCGTCTTTGGGTTGACGGACGCTTTATTCAAGCCGTTTTTCTTGAGCACCTCAATGAACAGCGCTTCCATATCGAATCCAAGTCTGCCGTAATATTCCGGGCCTTTTGTTTCCGGGCATAAGCCGGCCTTGCCCTTAATGAGGTCGATTGCGTCCTGGAAGGTGGGGATTTTTTCGCCTTTAAATTTAGGGTTGAATCTGGCGCCGGCATCTAATTGTTGGATTTCGTCCAAGGTAAAATCATGGATAAGCCATTGTTTAATCTTCTGGCCTTTGATCTCTTTTTCCTGGAAACGGTCGGGAAAAATTTCGGCCACATTGGAGACACGTTCTAGCGACGTATCATGGCTGCAGACCAAAACCTTGTCTTTGGTGATTTGCAGATCCTGCTCAACGAATTCGACTTGGTGGGATAATGCCAGGCGGTAGGAGGCCAGTGTATTTTCCGGGGCGTAGGCGCAGGCTCCCCGATGGCCGACGACGAATTTACTCGCGGGCAATCGATAACGATTTCCGCCGCCGGCTTTTGCGGCCCACAGGGGGGACACAGTTGCGCCAACGGCAGCCATTCCCAAAGTTTTAAGAGCAAGTCGTCTATTCATGAACAAGAGGTATATTCCTGCGAGCGGTAGAAACAAAGGAAAAGAGTTTCGACCGAATTCGGGTTGATAGAGTGGGGGATTTTCGGAACAGTTGGCTCGGTCGCGAGCCGGTCCCCGCAAATTGTATTATGGGAATAACGCCATTGCCGAAAGCATATATGAATTTTGTCGGGCGGAAGTTGATCCGCTTTACAGAAACGGTCCATGGTCTCGGCGCCTTTTTCCTGATCACTTTGGGAGTGATTCTCACAAAATCCAGTCATGCTTCGCATTTGACACGTCCAATGGTGCGCCAGCAGATTGTCCGCTCGGGTTTGAAATTATTCCCCATGATCTGCTTCCTGGGACTGGCGCTGGGTCTGGTTATCATTGGGCAAACGGTGTTTTTGTTGAACCGCGTTGGAGCACAAAGTTTCGCTGGAACGGTGATGGTCACGGTGGTGGTGCGTGAACTGGGGCCGATCATCACGGCGCTGCTGGTGCTGGCGCGCGTCGGCACGGCGACGGTGATTGAGTTGGGAACGGCCCGGGCGCTGGGCGAGGTAGAAGCACTGGAAGCGCTCGGGATCGATCCGATTCATTATCTGGTGGCCCCTCGTGTGGTGGCACTGGCGCTCTCCATTTTTTCGCTGACGATGTATCTCATCCTGGTGGCGCTAGCGGGGGGTTATCTGTTCGCTTTTTTGCAGGATGTCCCTTTGCAACCGGGGGAATATCTGGACCAACTGGCCGGGGCATTGCGGTGGCAGGACTTTGCGCTGCTCGCGCTCAAGACTGTTTTATTTGGAATCATCATCGCGGTGGTGACCTGTTTCCAGGGCCTGGCGCAGCAACTGAGGATCGAAGAAGTTTCCGCAGTCACCACCAGCGCCGTCGCCTACTGCGTGGTAGCGTGCGTCATTATCGATGCGCTATTCATTGTGGTTTACCTCGTGATTTAACAAATGAACCCGAGCCCCATCATGCAAATGCGCGAGACAGACATCGCTTCGGCGCGCAATGGGGAGACGGTGATCGAGGGCATCGATTGGCAAATCAATCCCGGCGAATTTTGGGTGGTGGGGGGATTGCATGGGTCAGGCAAAACAGATCTTTTAATGACGGCCGCGGGATTGCAGCGACCGGCACGCGGGGTGGTGAGCCTGTTTGGAAAAGACACGAATGCGTTGCATGAGGCGGAGATGGTGGAATTACGGGAGCAAGTGGGGTTGGTTTTCGAAAACGGCGGCCGCCTCTTTGCGCACTTAACCGCGGCGGAAAACATTGCCTTGCCGCTGCGATACCATCGCAATTGGGACCCGGCACAGGCGGAGGCGTCGGTGGCGGAAATTTGCGATGCGATGCAACTCACGGAAATGGCGGAAGAATATCCGGCGAGCCTGAGCACGAGTTGGCGTCAACGAGTGGCGCTGGCGCGCTCTCTGGTGCTCAAACCATCGCTCATTTTAATGGATAAGCCATTAATTGGATTGCGCCATCGGAAATGGTGGGTGGAGTTCTTGAAAAAACTGACGGCGGAAGGCAAAAGCCGAATGACGGTGGTGATCACGACGGAGGATTTCAGTTTGTGGTCGGGATTGGCTTCGCATTTTGCACTGCTGAAAAACAATCGTTGGCAGGTTTTGGGAGGGAAGGCAGAGTTGGAGTCCATTGGGCAGCCGTTGCTCATGGATGAAAACCTGATCGATTAACATGCCGCTGCAGGATTTAACTCCACAATTGCGAACGCGGTTAAACCGCGTGGAGCGGGCTGTCGGTTTTTTTGTGACCGTCGCCACGCTCGCATTGGTGCTGGGCCTGACTTACTACATTTACCACACGGCGCGGCGCAAAGGGTGGTTCACCAAAAAAGTGGAATACCAGACAGGTTTGAACAACGCCGCTGGTTTGAAGCCGGGTGATCCCGTCAAGTTGATGGGTTTTAACGTCGGTGAGATTACTAGAGTTTTGCCGAATGAACCCGGGGCGTGGTACGGCGTGACGGTTTATTTTAAAATCCTTGACCCCAATTTTGGCTATGTCTGGCTCGACTCGAAGGTCCGCGTGGCTCCGGCAGATTTTTTGGGAAATCGGAATCTTGAAATCATTAAAGGGTTGGAGGCTCCCGGAACCGTGTTGGCAGAGAACAAGGTGCCCGTGGGAGTATTGAATCAATCCAAGGTCGATAGCTATTTGAAAGAGGCCAAGGAACGTGTGGGCCGGGAAGTGAAAGAAGAGAACGCAGGCTACAACCAGCATGCATTGCAAATGGAAATTGCCCAGCGGATGACAGCAGAGACGAGCAAGCTTTATGAAGCAGTGCGAGCCGACCACGAGTTGGGCACCAACCATTATTATCTTCCTCTGCACGAAGCGCGCGCTGTGTGGGTGGAACCGCAGGAATCGCCCGCACTGACGGAGCGCCTCGAAACATTAGTCAGCAGCCTGGAAAGTTCTCTGCCGAACATCATGCAACTGACCAACCAGCTTTCCGCTACGTTAACCAACGCGGCAGGTGCGACGGCGCAATTGAACTCATTGCTGGCCAAGGCCGATCCGATAGTGACTAACCTGGCGGTAATCACGGGGAACCTGCGCGATCCGAAAGGTTCACTGGGCGACTGGCTGATACCCACCAATTTAAACTCGCAACTGACAACGACCCTCGTGACGGCGAATGCGACCCTGTCACGAGTAGATAACACCCTGCTGAACGTGAACACCAATTTGGGGGCGACATTTTCCAATCTCAATGCGTCCCTCGAAAACGTGGCCGGAATCACCAGCAACCTGAACGTGCAGGTGCAGAACAACTCAAATATCTTAAGCGGCGTTTCCGGCGCAGTGACGCACTCAGACGAGTTGGTGCAGGGATTGAAGCGGCATTGGTTATTGCGCTCGGCTTTCAAAACCAACACAGTGGACGCAACGAAGAAGGCGTCCCCACCCGCGCCTAAATCCCGCAAGTAATGAAGACGTTTGCACAACTTGGTTTCCCAGGCCGGCTGATCGCCGTGGAGGGGCTGGATGGTTCCGGCAAGTCCACCCAGATTTACCTCCTCAAGCGCTGGCTCGAACTGCAGAAAATCAAGGTATTCTTTTCCGAATGGAATTCGTCGCAGATCGTCAAGGCGGCGACGAGTAAGGGAAAGAAACGCGAATTGCTGTCGCCAACCACCTTCAGCCTGATCCACGCCACGGACTTTGCGGATCGTTACGAACGGCAATTGGTGCCGCTGCTGCGCGCGGGGTACGTCGTGCTGTGTGATCGTTATGTCTTTACGGCGTTTGCTCGCGACACTGTTCGCGGCTGCCCGCCGGAATGGGTGCGAGGGATTTATAATTTTGCGGCGCTCCCGGACCTGACATTTTTCTTTCGCGCCAACCTCGAGGTTTCGTTGCAACGCATTTTAGACAACCGTCCGCAGCTAAAATATTTCGAGGCAGGAATGGACCTGCGATTGTCCACGGATCCCTACGAGAGTTTTCGCATTTTCCAGGGGCGGATCCTGGAGCAATACCTGGCCATGAGCACGGAATTCAAATTCCTGGTGATGGATGCCAATCATCCCGTGGAAACGCAGCAGAACGTGGTGCGAGACCTGGTGGCGGCAAAAATCGATCTATCCAAATACACGTTGAAAGGCGCGCTCGAACCGTCATGAAAAAAGCACGTGCGCAAAAGACGCGGCCAAAAATTGTGGTGCCCTCGGCGAGCAACCGGCGGTTTTATGGGCATGGTATTCCAGGAATTGACCTCAAGAAACTGGCCGGGAAATTGATCGTGGTGGAAGGCTCCGACGGATCGGGGCGCTCGACGCAAATCGCCAAGCTGGTGGAATGGCTGGAAGGTAGCGGGCATGCGACCAAGCAGGTTGGACTATCGCGCTCGACCCTGGTAAGTGAGGAACTGGAAAATGCGAAGCAGGGAAACATCCTGAGCCACACGACGTTGAGTTTGTTCTATGCCACGGACTTTGCGGATCAGTTGGAAAACATTATTTTGCCGGCATTACGCTCAGGCTTCATGGTTCTGGCAGATCGCTATATATACACGCTGATGGTGCGCGACATTGTGCGCGGTGCGGATGAGGCGTGGCTGAAGAATCTTTATGGCATTGCGCTGGTGCCCGACATTGTATTTTACCTGCACGTTTCGCCGGAGGAACTGGTGCAGCGCAATTTTGCCAAGACCCATGCACTGGATTTTTGGGAAAGCGGCATGGACCTCGGACTTTCGCGCGACCTGTTTGATTCCTTCCTGACCTACCAATCCCTGGTGGCGACGGAATATTTGCGGCTGCAAGGAACGTATAATTTCACTATGGTGGATGCCAATCGGTCGCCAGACCAGATTAACGACGAGCTGCGGGCCGGAATTGAGGAAATACTAATTGCGAAATAGGAGGAGCTCATGCCTGGATCTGAAACAAATTCCAAAGCCGACTATGTAGTCGGAGTGGATCTGGGTGGCACGAAGATCCTGGCGGGGGTTTTCGACGCTAATCTCAATTGTGTCGGGCGCGCCAAAATCAGCACCAAGGCAGAACGCGGGCCCGACCCGGTCATAGAGCGCATCGAGCGATGCATCAAGGATTCGATTGATGAGTGCGATTTAACCGTAAAACAGGTCGCGGGAATTGGCATCGGGGCACCGGGGGCCGTTGACCCGGAAAACGGCACCGTCATTTTTGCCCCAAATCTCAAATGGGAAGATGTGGCGTTAAAAAAGGAAATTGAGAAGCGCGTCGGCGTGCCCACTTACTTGGAGAATGATTGCAATGTTTGTACGCTCGGAGTTTACGAAACCGAATTAAAAGCCAAACCGAAGAGTTGCCTGGGAATTTTTATTGGGACGGGAATTGGAGGCGGTCTCATTATTGATGGCAAATTGTTTCACGGATTCAATCGCACCGCTGGTGAAATTGGGCACATGGTACTGGAGGTGGATGGACCTAAATGCGGATGCGGCAATAAGGGTTGCCTGGAAGCATTGGCGAGCCGCACGGCGATATTTAAGCGGGTGCAGGCAGCGGTGAAAGAAGGAGAGAAGACCATTTTAACGGACATGCTGGGCAGCAGTCTCAAAGACTTGCGCAGTGGCGATTTGCGCAAAGCCATCCGCAAGGGAGACAAACTCGTCGAGAAAATCGTGGAAGAAGCGGCGGAATACACCGGTGTGGCCATTGGCAATTTAATCAATATTTTCAATCCTGAAGTCATCGTCTTGGGCGGGGGCGTGATCGACGCGCTGGAAGATGAAATGATGGCAATTATTGTGGAGACAGCGCATGAGTACGCGATGCATGGGACAGACAAAGGAATTCAGATTCTGGCGAGTGAAACGGGGGATGACGCGGGAATTATTGGGGCAGCAGTGCTGGCCAAGCGCGGGAAGTAGACTGCATGCAACAATGTAGAGATAGCGACTCCCAACACTCTCCCTCTCCTGGGGGACTTGAGTTGCTTGGGAAGCAACGAGAGGGATTTGCTGGAGGCGAAGGCCTGCATCGGGCCGAGGGAGCGGACGCGACCGAGCCATTGGGCCGGGGTGAGGGCGAGCAATCTTTCGGGCCAGATCGGCGGGCGGTGATAGATGTGGGGACTAATTCCGTCAAGCTGCTCATTGGAGATATCGTTGAGGGCAGTGTTCGGCCGGTGTGTGAGGAAAGTGAGCAGACTCGCCTGGGGCGGGGGTTTTACGAAAGCCACATGCTCCAATCGAAAGCAATTGCGGAGACTGCAGCCGCTGTAAAGGATTTCACAGAAAAGTCCCGGCAGCGCGGAGCGGGCGGGGTGCGTGTTATTGCCACCAGCGCCGCACGCGATGCGAAGAACGCTGCCGACCTCATTACCGCTATTCAACAATCTTCTGGGCTGCCCCTGGAAATCATATCCGGCGCTCAGGAAGCGGATTGGGCTTTCAAAGGCGTGCTCTCCGATCCGGAGCTCGCGAAGAGTCCATTGCTGATTCTGGATGTGGGAGGAGGCAGCACAGAATTCATCCTGGGAGAAAAGGGTGATCAACAATTCAGCCGGAGCTTTGATTTGGGAACAGTGCGGCTCCTGGAAAGGTTTCCTGTTTCTGATCCGCCGACGGAGATCGAGTTTTCTGCAATGCGCCAATGGTTGAGAGAATTTCTAAACGCCAATGTTGTGCCCGTGTTAAAACATTCGCTGCAACAAAGCGATGGGAGGCCAGTGACACTGGTTGGAACGGGTGGATCGAGTTCAATCCTCGGTCGGATTGCGGGACGGCTTGACACTTACGATCGCGAGAGAATCGAAAGCCAGCGAATTGGATTCGAGCAACTCCTGGAAATACGGTCACGCCTTTGGTCCTTGCCCATCGAAGAAAGGCGCAGCACGGTCGGCCTGCCGAAGAAACGGGCGGATGTAATTTTAACCGGTGTGCTGATTTTCGAAACGATCATGGAGCTACTGGGCTTTGCGCAACTGCGAGTAAGCACACGGGGTTTGCGTTACGCCGCGCTGTTGGAGTAGCCAGCCAAAAAATGAAAACGCCCGGATGTAACTCCGGGCGCTGTCATGCAAAAATTACCTGATTAGCTTTTGGCAGGACGTGGCTTGCGCGCGCCTTTGTCGGCGGTTTCAGTCTTCTCCGTTTTTTCCGTTTTCTCCGCGCGTGCACCCTTATCAGCAAAGCGTTTGGCGCGTGATTCGGTTTTTTGAGCGGCTTCTTCTTCCGCGGTCGGAGCGGCAATCGGAGTGGAGCTTTCCACGCGAATCTTGAGCGTGGCGTTCACATCGGCATGCAGGCGCAATTCGATTTCGTGCTCGCCCAGCGTCTTGATCGGCTTCTCGATATGGATTTTTTTCTTATCGAGGGCGATATCAAATTGGTTCTTCAATTGATCGGCGATCATGCCGGTGGTGACGGTTCCGAACATCTTGCCATCGTCGCCCGTCTTGACCGTGATGACCGCGATGAGCTTGGAAATGCCCTTGGCCAATTCCGTCATGGAATTGAGTTCATGTGCTTCGCGTTCGGCCCGGCGTTTGCGGAGCGCTTCGATCTGCCGCTTGTTGGACTGGGTGAGGGGAATTGCCAGACCTTGCGGGAATAGATAGTTCCGAGCATAGCCGGAGGCTACCTTCACCTGATCGGATTCGCCACCGAGGCCAACAATGTTGTGAGTTAAAATAACTTCAGTTTTTGCCATAAAATAATTGGTTTAAAAAATTGGATTGCCGCAGTTAATCAGAATGGGACGTCGTCTTGTTCCGCAGCCGGCTCATCGGGCTCAGCCGCCGGGGGAGGGGCAACTGCCGTCGAACGCGGACGGGATTCCCCGCCACCTTCGGCACTGCGTTGTCCGCTGCTCAAAAATTGAACTGTTTCTGCAACGACCCCGAGTTTGCTGCGTTTCTGGCCAGTTTGTTTATCGTCCCAGGTATCGAGCCGAAGACGGCCTTCGATGAGGATAGGGCTGCCCTTGCGCATGTATTGGCCGACATTTTCGGCAGTGCGACCGAAGACATCCACGTCCACGAAGGTGACTTCTTCCTTCTGCTCTCCTGCTTCGTTTTTCCACACACGATTGACCGCCAGACCAATCTTGGCGATAGCGGTGCCTTTTGGAGTATAGCGCAGTTCAGGGTCACGGGTGAGATTACCCATCAAGATGACTTTATTGAAGCTGGCCATATAAAAATCCCCTTGATTATGCCTTCTTTTCGACCGGCGCTGGCGCGGAGGTGAAAAGAACGCGGAACACTTCTTCGCGCATCGCGAGCTTGCTGCGCAACTGGCTCACCGTGGCGGGCTGGCTCTCGAAAATGATGTTCACAAAAAAGCCGGATTGATGGCGCTTGTCGGCAACGCGGGCGAAAGATTTCTTGTCCATCTTCTGCACGGTCTCGACTTTGCCGCCCATGGCGGTGATATCTGCCGAAATTTTATCAATGGCATCCTTGATGCCTTCTTCCTTGCCTGCGGTGTTCAAAATGAACAGTCCTTCGTATCGTTTCATATTATGCTATTGTTCCGTTAAACCGAGTCATTGCCATTTCCAGCCCCTGGTCGAGCCAGCATTCCACTTGGTCCGACGCCCGTTTTAAAATCTTCTCCAACAAATCCATCTCGCCCGCCGCAAACTGGCCGAGCACGTAACCAGCAATCTGCCGTCCATCTGCCTCACGGCGCCCTATGCCGATCTTTAACCTCGCAACTTCCCGGCTTGCCAGGTGGCTCTCTATCGATTCCAAACCATGATGACCGCCGCTGCTGCCTTTGCCGCGCAGCCGAATTTGGCCAAACGGCAAATCCGCGTCATCCACCAGCACGAGCACTTTATCCAGTGGGATTTTATAAAATTCCACCAAAGCCCCGACTGCTTCGCCGCTGGCATTCATAAACGTCAGCGGTTGGGCCAGAACTACTTTTGCGTCCTCACGGTCCACTTTTGCCAGCCTGGCTTTGAACCGGCGTTCTTCCGTCCAACTGGCGTGCCATTGCCGGCCAATCCTATCCGTCAACAGAAACCCTGCATTATGCCTGGTGCGGGCGTATTCGCGCCCCGGATTCCCCAGTCCCACTATGAGATACTGTCTGTCCACACGCGGAGACGACCCAGCCATCCCAAGCCGGGCAGATTATTTCTTCTTCTCAGCCTTCTTTTCTTCAGGCTTGGCCGCCCCTTTGTCAGCAGCTTTATCGCCTGCTTTTTCACCCTTGGCCGGAGCGGCCCCTTCAGTGCCGTCTTCCTTCTTCTCTTTAATCATTTCCACTTCACCCGCGGCGGCACCGGCTTCAGTTGCGGCAGCTTCCTGGGCTTCGGTCACAGGCGCGGCGACGGCGAGAACAGAAAGTTCTTTCTTGCCGATGGCTTCGACACCTTCCGGGAGCTTGATATCGCCCAAATGAATGGACTTGCCGATTTCCAGGTGGGAAACATCGACGTGAATGGCTTCCGGCAAATCTTTCGGGAAAGCACGCACCTTGATCTTGAAAAGCACGTGTTCGAGAACACCGCCACCGGTCTTGACGCCCACCGCTTCGCCAACGGGCTCGACGGGAACGGTCACGGTGACCTTTTCGTTCTCAGCGACTTCATGGAAGTCGATATGCAAAATATGTCCATCCAAACCATGGTGCTGAACTTCCTGGATCAGGGCCAAATGGTTGTTGCCGCCGATTTTGAGGTCCAGCAGGACGTTTTCGCTGGCAGCGTGGTGGATCACATCCTTCAGCTCTTTGCTGTCCACTTCCAGGGGTTTGGGTTGTGTTTTACTTCCGTAGATGACGGCGGGAATGCGGCCAGTGGCACGGAGTTTTTTGACTGCGCTACGTTTTAAAACGGTGCGCGGGAACGCGTTTAATGCTACAGATTTCATATAAATTTTTACTTCGTCCGGCCAGTTTTAACTGGTCCGTCCGCCCTTAAATTCGAAAAGCGATGTCACAGACGAATTGCTATTAATTCGTTTGATCGCTTCACCCAGCAAAGACGCGACAGATAACGTGGTTATCTTTATCCCGTCTATAGCGGGGCGAAGGACAGTATCAGTAGTTATCAATTCGTCAATGGCTGATTTTCGCAACCTTTCGATGCCTAAATCATTGAGAATTGCGTGGGAAACACAGGCATAGATCTTTTTGGCACCCTTTTTCTTAAGGAGAACGGCCGCATTGGTGAGGGTTCCCGCCGTTTCGGTCAGATCATCCACCATCAACACGTTTTTACCGCGGATATCTCCGATCACAGCCATGGCTTCGGTGTCAGTAGCGCTTTTGCGGCGTTTGGCGACGATGGCCAGGCCCCCTTCGAGTACCTGCGAATAGGCGTGGGCCATCTTTAAACCGCCTACATCCGGACTGACGACCACAAGATTCGGGATGTGCTTGGACTTCAAATACTCATACATGACCGGCGCGGCATAGAGATGATCCACCGGGATATCGAAAAATCCCTGAATCTGCTGGGCATGCAGATCCATGGTGAGAATGCGCTGCGCGCCGGCGGCCACCATGAGATTGGCAACGAGCTTGGCGGTGATGGGAACGCGCGGTTGGTCTTTGCGGTCCTGCCGGGCATAGCCATAAAAAGGAAGGACAGCCGTGATGCGCGAGGCGCTGGCCCGGCGAAAGGCGTCCATCATGATGAACATTTCCATCAGGTTATGGTTCGTGGGCGGACAGGTGGACTGCACCAGAAAGACCTCCTCGCCGCGGACGTTCTCCTCGATCTTGACGAATGTTTCGCCATCAGGAAAGGACGATACCGTGCATTGACCCAATTCCATGCCGATGGATTGGGCGATTTCGGAGGCCAGTTTGCGATTGGAATTGCCGCTAAAAATTTTCACGAGATTTGATTAAAAAAGTAAAACCACCGCCAGGTGGTTCGATTGCGCGTGCGACTGTAACAATGACACCCAACCCGGCAAGAACCATTTATTTGGCAGCAATATTTAGTTCCTCTCTGTTTCAATGGCTAATTATGACAAATCGCGCATTGAACCCAAGAACCGTATCTGCTTTCCCTCTCCTGGGGGACTTGAGTTGCTTGGGAAGCAACGAAAGGGATTTGCTCCGCATTTGCCGAGCGAAGGCCCGCAGCGGGCCGAGGGAGCGGGCGCGACCGAGCCACTGGGCTAGGGTGAGGGCGAGATTAATCCGCGTCCGGTTCATGGTCAGGGCGAGATCCTATTATTTCTTCTCCGCCGGGGTTTCTGCCTTTTTGTCGAGCTTCCAGACGGAGAGAGTGTGGCCATCGTCAGCCTCGCTGGAAAAGGTTGTTGGGCGCTCCCCACCGGGTTTCGCAAAACAGGATTTGAAGAGTCCCTCTTTTACTTCGTAGATTCCCAGCTGCTTTTTTCCCTTGGTGGGACCGTCAGTCATTTCGTAATCGATCGTCTTCGGTGTTTTGGAAGGATCAATTGTGACATTGGCTTTAATGAAGATCCGACCAGCCATGGTGGTGGTGGTTTCGTTGCCTTTGAAGATTCGCTTCATCTTCTGGCGCATCACTTCAGGCATGGTCTGGCCATCGGCTGAACCGGAAACCATGGACCATTCACCCTGCATCAGGTCGAGATCTTTCTTAATGGCATCGTCCTCCTTCGCGCTGATTGTTAAAAAGGCGAGTGCGAAAAAGCACGTAACACACAAGCAGATAGCAAATAACCCATAGCGATTTTTCATAAGCCAGATACGGTGGTTTTTCGCATAATGGCGCGCCAAAGGCGGCTGACAAGGAAGAATTCTCCGCCTTATTTTGCGGAGACTATCTCTGGCGTTTTGCGAACAAAATATTGCAGCCATTCCAGCGTGATGGATTCGGAAATATTGCGTTTGGATTTTTGATATTCCTCAATGGTTTTGCCCCAGTAGAAACTAATCCAGCCTGTCGCCAGTGGTTGTGACCGCTCAATAAATTGGTCCAGCTCCCCGGTGGAGCAGCGCAAGGGAAACATTTCTTCAATCACTACGGGCTTGCCTATGTCGTAGGCCCGCAGGGCCTTAACGGCAGTGTCGAGTTTGCCGGATTCAGGATAAAAGTGAACGGTTACAAAATCGAGGGGCTGGCTGACTTCGGCTGAATAGATGAGTGGCTTCGCATTGGGGAAAGTCATTTCCAGGGAATGGCGCCGACCGTCAGGAGATGCTGGGAGTCTTCCACGTGAATGGCAGCGGCCATTTGTTTTACCCAGGCCTCGGCTATCTGTTTTGGGGTGCTTCCTGCGAAGTCCAATGCCAACCGTTGGGTGAAATAGCGGTTGCCAAATGCGCCCGGGGTCCAATCTTTGCCTTTCTTGTCTTCCGTCACGATGGGTTCATTCATTAGGTCGTAGCAAAAGACGGCGGGACTATCTTTGCAGACATGGGCCACTGCTTTCCAAATGTGGACTGGACCGCCCAACGGTTTTCCTCGTTCAATTTATTGTACCATCGGGGCACGTCTATTTTGTCGTAGCAACCGAGGCCGGTGATATCGAGGTACAGGCCCGTTTTTTCGGCGAGTACCAGCAGTTTGGCCAGTTGAGCCAGTGATTTGGAATTTGTTTTGGTGGGTGATTCCATGAACCTCGATACCTGCAAATGAATGCGGACTGTATTGGCGCCGAGAGCCTTCATTTCCGCAAAGTCGCTTTCGACCGTCGCCCATTCCTTTACCCAGTATGTCTCTAGGAGGCGATTGGCGGAGTCGTGGTCGTAGTTAAAACCCCATGGGTGGAAGAGCTTTCCTGATGCAGCTTCGATAAAACGACGCCCGTCGTGGGAGACTTGAATGAAATCCAATTTGGGTTGCTGTGATGTCTGGACTTCTGCGTTGCTGGTCAGGCTCGCAACGAGGACGAGCAAGATGAAAAGCTTTTTGATTCTCATCCTGCCGATTAAGTTCCTCAGATTGATCCTTGTCAAATTTGCCTCTTACAGAGAGGAGTTTGCCGTATCTAATTTTTCGCGGTCATTGGGAGGGGGCGGGATTGAAAACGCGATTCACCTCTCCATAGCCAATCCAGGTCGCCCTTATTGATCCCGCCATCGTCTTTACCATTCGGGCCGAGGGAGTAGAGGAGAAATTCATTTTTGCCTTTGCGCTGATACTTCAAGTCAGCGCCATCGTGATCCTTGGGAACCGCCGTAATAAACTTTGGAACCAGTTGCGGAAGCTTTTCCGGATAGTCCAAGTTAACCAACCGATAACGCTCCAGGGCACAGGCGATTCGGGTTTGATTCAGCAGGGATTGATTCTTCTCGGCTACGAGTCGGGCCTTGGAGAAATTGGGCACTGTCATTTCAGCCAAAAAAGTGTAAGGCGTTCTAGGCAGAGGGGAGGAAGTTTCGTAGGCTCGGGCTGCCGCCACATTATTTTGCTGCAACCAGCCTCGCGGACAAAGCTGAATGTATAGACCCATCGGTGTCATCCATGGGGATTTTCCTTTTGGGGTCAAAATCTCGGCAAGTTTTTGCCGTGAATAATTTTCCAGAATAAATCCAGCCGCCACTCGCTCGTATTTAAGCGATGTGCTGACAAAGCTCGGCAAATCCATTTTGTTTAATTGATCCTGAATGGCCACCAACTGCGGGTCCTGCCACACTCCGATTTCAAATCCATTTTCGATTACGCTTTCCGCCAAGCCCGCCAGCGACACGCGAATCATGGCGGCTACCAGAGTGGGTTCAGCCCCTCGCAACATCTCTGCCTCGCTGAAAATTGCGAGGACGTCGCGCAGGGCCATATCCGGACGTCCGGTCAATAGTTCAGCGTCGGCACGTGCTCCCAGCATTTGCGCTACAGTTCGTAAGCGAACGTAGTTTGGATATTTGTCCGAGAAGGGCTGCTCAAAAGCAAAGCGAGCGTAGGGGCGTTGGAACGCACTATAGAGATCTTCAAACTCAGCCTCAAACTTTTTAAAATGTTCCAGGACATTTTCCGCGGGATCTGCGGAACTGACCAGATCGAGCACTCCGGGCACGGAAGTTTGTTGCCACTGGAAGTTATTTTTTCTCAGGATTTCATCCAGTTTTGTTTTCTCAGAGTTGTCAGCCAAACGCAGTTCGAATTGCAGCGGTGAAAAATTGCTTGGTGAAAATTGAATCAGATTGCCGACAGGATCAGTCAGGATACTCACGCCCGCCTGCTGGGCCAGTGTTTGAAAGGTGTTATTGTTGGTAAACGTGGCAAACGTGTATCGGGATTCGTTTTGGTCCGATTCCGCCGCGCTCGGGCCGATGGCTAGCTTTACCTTTATCAATGCCGGGCGGTTATGTTTTGGGTCGCTCAAATTATTCATTTCCACAAGGCGCCTCAAGGCTGCCTGATTCGTGGTGTCTTTATTAAACCATGCCTCCAGGAGCGGCGTTTTCAGCATGTTCTGATCGTCCGGCACGGGGAACGGCACGAAGCTCTTCCAGTCGGCCGGCTCTCCCCTGGCCGCGAGTTCTGCTTTATATGCATTCAAGGCTCTGCTCCCCCGCCAATTCTCCACCGCGTAAAACAGTGCGATAAGCGTTACGAGGCAGGCCAGGGCGAACAGGATTCGCGAAATCGGATTTGCTGGCTTTTTCAGGATAGCAGAGATCTCTGGGTCATGGGTTGGAGAATTCATAAAATGGATTACGCGGTGGCGATGATTAAATGCCGAAGGCTGCCGGGCCCCGGCACGTACTTTCGCGGCAGATGAGCAACCTGTGCGGGAAGTCCTTCGCAGAGCTGGGACAAGATCTGCCTGTGTTCAGCAAATCTATTCGCGGGCTGCGCCGAATCGGACGCCATCATTTGGACGCTCCCGGTGCCTGAAGTTTGAAATTGAAGAAGCAGGATAATCACCCACACGGCCGCGACTCCAAGCCAGGCCTGCGGATAAGGCCAAATAAGCTCACGCCAATTGCGCCACCAACAGTGTGTTTCAGATGCATCACGGGCCTCACGCAGAATCTGATTGCGCCAATGGGGAGGGATGTCACGGATCGGCTGGCGGCTCAGGTCTTTTTCAAATTGGCTCGATTCATTCTTCATTTAATTTCCTCGTAAATGGGACGCAGCCGCTCCCGCAATTTGTCTATGCCATAGCGATACCGGCTAGCGGCCGTATTGGATGAAATGTTGAGCGAGTCCGCGATCGTCTCGAAGGTCTGACCTTCCCAAAGCTTTAAATGCACGACAGCCCTTTGTTCTGGAGGCAATACCCCCAATGCCAATGTCAACGCCTGGCGGAATCCTTCTTCATCCGGATGGGCACTTTCCGCGAAGATGCTTCCAGTATCTTCCGACCACTTGTTGTCATTTCGTTCGTGCGTTCCGCGCCGCCGGATGTGGTCAATCGCAAGATTTCCGGCCAATCTTACGAGGAAAGCGCGTTCGTCACGGACGTTGCTGAGAATAGTCGGGCGGCGCGCAATTTTCACAAAAACTTCCTGCAAGACGTCGTGGCAATCCGCTTCATTGCGCAGGAAATTGAGCAGGAAGGCAAATAGCCCCTGTGCGTGGTCGTCGTAAAGTCGGTCGAGATTAATCGCTGAACTCACCGAGACTATGACGCGGGCCACGTAAATAATTGTCTATGGAAAATTTCACTTGCGCCTCGCTGCCTCAAGCGGAGTTGCAAGTTCAGTTAATCACTTGAGCGCCTGAATAAATATGAGAGCCAATGGAAATATTACGCCAAAGGCAAGGCACCCATAAACCGCTCGTCGGCTTTGACCATATTTCACCGCCATCACGACACCCAGGATTGTCATGACAATAAAACTCACGGTCATGATGAGCACAAAAGCCTTCAGGGAATAACTGGACAACCCGCCGCCAGTTTTTAACGGATGAGAGGTATGGATTGTTGCCAAACGCCGCCAAAATGGAGAGCGAACTCCCACGGTTTGCCAAATGCCGGAAATGGCGAAGAACAGCAGCAGCGGCGCAAAAATGCAACCAAGGTACAAATGGATGAAACGTAGTTTTTGCATGTTCTTTGAGCTTGTCGGCTGATGGCGGATGGCCCTGGCCCTGTTCGCTTACGGGATTTTCACTCCGTTGTAAGCCCAATTGATGCCAGGAGCACCCGTGTCGAGCGGGGTTGTGCCGCCATCGGCGCAAACGTAGCGGTATTTGAAATAGGCGACATGGCCGTCGGCAAAGGTAAGATTCCCGCCGGAATTGTGGCGCGCGGAGAATTGTTTGACCCAGCAATGTTGGACTCCAAGTTCCTTGGTTGGATTACCGTAGTAGGGAAGGTCCGTCGAGCGGGCGCGGCAGTCGCCCATGAACACGAACGCGGATGGATTCTGCACCGCCGTCGATTTGAAATTAATCCCGTAAGCAATGCTCGCATCCAATCCGGTGTTGCCCTTGGGATTCATGCCGTAATTGAAGACGACACGGTTCGTATCGGTGAATTCCGGAGGCTGTGTCACCGCTGGGCAGTTAAAAATCTTTTTGCTGGCGGTAAAATTTCCGGTCGTCGCCGATGCCGCGATTTCCCAAAGCGGTTTTCCACTGACATACGAGGGCAGGGCGTTGAACCACGCGCTGTCGCCCTGGCCGGCGTTGTGAAAATCCGCGAAGTTGCTCCAGCCCGGCGTGTTCTCGTTATAGCCTGAAGAACCGGGGGTGGCGGTGGCAATTTTCGGCAGGGGGAAAGTATTCCGGTTATCGTCTAAATACATGGTGAGCGCCAAACCCCATTGCCGCAAGTTGCTGAGGCAGGCGGTGCGATTGGCCCGGGCCTTGGCATTGGCCAGAACTGGTAAAAGCATCCCGGCAAGAATGGCGATGATGGCAATTACCACCAATAGTTCGATCAACGTAAATCCGCGTTTTGATTTCATGCGACGCAGACTTTCGCTGAAAACATTTTCGTCTGCTAACGGCAGCTTGTGAAAGACTGTCGGCGGCTTGCGTCGGTTATCGCGGGCTTTGCGCCGACGTTTTGAGGGGATACAAGCCGGGACAGCAACCAAACATTTGATGAAAGGCTGCGCTGAAATGGCTCAGACTGGAATAACCCACCTCCAGCGCAGCTTCAGTCACATTGTATTCGCCGGAACGAAGCAGTTCCGCTGCCTTCTCCATCCGGAGTTGGCGCAAATATTGCGTGATGGTCTGCCCAGCGTGATTGGAGAAAATCCGGCTTAAATAAAAATGGCTGCATCCAATTCTGCGACCCAATTCTTCCAAAGTCGGCGGCTCCTCCAGATTCTGCTTGAGAATAGAAATCACCTGTTCTACTCGCTCCTGGGCCAGTCGTTGTTGACGTGTGCAAAAAAGCTCTCCTTCCGGCGGGGGGTGGCACAAAAAGTTCACCGCCAATTCCAGTGCTTTGCATTGATACCAGATCGGTTGCGCCGCCGCATCCACCGGCGGTTGCCGCAACGAAGCGACAATTTGTCGCTGACCGGATGTCAGCCGCGCGGTGGTTCCGGATACAAGCGGGCAGGAGTTCCCTTCCACGGCTGCTCGCACAATTGGATGGAGCATCGCTTCTGATCCGGCCAGATGTTTCGCCAAAAACAGGGAGGAAAATTCTACCGTCAAAAACTGATGGCGCTGTCTAGCGGAACGCTTTGCCGTCAGCGGCTCGTCCTCACGCCGATAAAAGCCGGCCGTATTAGGCTCAAACACAGTGCGATCACCCCGGCTTTCCACGAAACCGCAGCCGTCGAGGTTCAGGCAAAGCTCCAGGCAGCCGGGATGAAAACTTGCCGACCAATCGAACTCTCGCTTCGCAAAAAAGTCATGCCATTCAATACTGTATCCCACCCCGCGAAAATTCCCGAATAGCGGTTGCCAGCCCGCGCCGATGTCCCGCCAGGCAGAGGCTTCGGAGAAGCCGACATCCCCCTCCGTCGAAGGCAACCCACGTTTCGGAACTGGAGAATTCATTCTGCGAGTAGCTAGTTTGGACTAATCGAGACTCATTCTCAATAACATTTTCCACTTTGGCAAGGGTGAAAGAGCATTCTCCTACATGTTAAATTCCGGCCCGAGGTAGAATTCGCGGGCTTTGGGGTCGTTGACCAGTTGGTCGGCAGTCCCGGAATAAACCACTTCGCCTTTGAGAATGAGATAGGCGCGATCAACTAACTTCAAGGTCTCGCGGACGTTGTGATCAGTGATGAGGATTCCCAGGCCGCGGTCCCGCAAGCGGCGCACGATTTTTTGCACTTCATAGACGGCAATCGGATCGATGCCGCTAAAAGGTTCATCCAGCAGCAATAGTTTGGGACTCGTCACAAGAGCGCGGGTGATTTCCAATCGGCGTTTTTCCCCGCCGCTCAGCATGTAGGCTTTGCTTTTGGCCAATCGCGCGAGATCGAGTTCATCCAGCAGATATTTCAGCCGCACGGCTCTTTCCTCAGTGCCGATGTCGCACGTCTCTAGGATGGCGAGAATGTTTTGTTCCACTGTGAGCTTGCGAAAGACAGACGGTTCTTGCGTGAGATAACCGACGCCCAATCGCGCCCGTTTGTGCATGGGTAAATCGGTAATGGTTGCACCGTTAAAAATGACCTGGCCATCATCTGGTTTCACGACGCCCACGACCATGTTGAAGGTTGTGGTTTTGCCCGCGCCATTGGGTCCAAGCAGCCCGACAACCTCACCCGCATTCACATGGATTGAAACTCCATTAACAACACAGCGTTGCTTGTAGGATTTGACGAGTTTGTCGGTCGAAAGAAGGGGTGTCGAAACGGAATCTCCCTCACTTTTGCTCGCTAATTGAGTTTTCAATTCCGGAGGTTCCATAATCAGGGAGTCACCTTTTTCGTCGGTGCGTTCGACTGCGACGGCTTGGGGCGTGGAGTAAAAATGATGGGTCCTTTTCCGCCAAACATATTGGTGCGTACATCCCAGTATAAAATCGACGCATGCTCAATGAGAAACTGCTCGGTTTTTGCGAACGGCTTCCCGGTGATTTCAACGATCTCGCTCCCGTTCGCGTCCCGATAAAGTGCATGCTGCCCGGTTGTTTCGGTGGCATCCTGCCGAATCCAGACGTCTTTATCCGCCAGCAGCATTTCCACTCGATTAGTCGCTAGCGCGAATTCCATTTCCAACGATTGCGCTTTGACCTCGCTGGTTTTATTAGTGGTTCCGTGGCGCATGATTTCCTGCGCATAGACATTCGTTTTCGCCAGCAGATTTCTCAGCGCACCCGTGCCGGGATTCAAAATCATATTCAGGATGGCACTATCGACCTTGCGTGAAATATTCGTTTTTCCGCGAGTCACCTCTTCTGTCAGTCGAACATTTCTCTCCGCCAAAATGGATTCCACCTGGTTGCTCTGGGTCAAGCGCAGGGTCAATGCATCGCAATTAAGAGTCCCCGTGGATCCCTTTTCTCGCGAAAAATTTACTGTCACATTGGAGGTGAAGACAGCGGCATTGGTTGTGTAATGCATTTTTGCTGAGCGGACTTCGAGGGGGGGTAGATTGCTGGCGCCGCCCGCAACCTTTTGCGGCAGCTTCACCATGGCGTTGGGTTGTGCGGTTATCACACGATTGCTGATGCCGATGACAATGGTGTCCCCACGCACTTCCGTTTCATTCATTTGCAAAGTGGGATTTCCGAAAAGCTCGAGAATACCCTGGCCTTCCGAATATTTAGCGCTGTCACTCGAGGTTCGGATCTTATCCGCCGTGTTAATGATTCGAACGCGCTGGTCAGCCGTCAGGCCTCGGATGGGACCATTGGTTTCGGGAAGCGTGATCACAAGAGTTTCGCCAAAAATCTCAAACGCCTGGCTCGGGGAAGAAGCTTGCGCTGTCTTGTTGGTATTCAACTGCACCAGATGGCCATTCCCTTCGCCCCGCACAATTTTGCTGCGGCGATCAAAAATAAATTTGTCCGCCTCCCCTTGGTAGCGCGGGTCTCGCCAGCTCGGCTGTGTGCCTGGGCTCCCCGTTATTTCGACAAATTCGCCGCGTTCATCCATGCGATAGGTGGCTTTGTCACCCGTGGCGCGGCTCTGGTCCTGCTTGCTCAGGATAACCACGTGTCCTTCCGCTACAATGTCGCGCGCCGATTTTCCCGGGGGAGGCAACGTCACCACCAAAGTATCGCTGAGCAATTCAATCTGGTAATCCTCCACGCGCACGTGGCCGAAATATCTGGCCACACGGTTTTCGGAATTCGTCTCGGATGTGAAGCGAAAACGGTCGGCATAAATTTGGATCGGCGGATTCGTCGAAGCCGATTTCGGAGCGGTGTTCGTTAATGTGGTCGCACCCCGCTCGATGATCGTGTGGACATTGTTCGAAATAACGAGTTGCACGTTTGTCCTCATTTCCTCCCAAACGAACCCGTTGCCCTCGATGAAATAATTAGTGGCGGCCGTATGCATGCGCAACGGGCCGCTCGACTCTGCGCGCCGCGTGGCTTTATCGAAGACGCATTCGGGAGCGAAGATGAGCTGATCGATTAACGCCGAATTTCCATCGCGAAATGTTTTGATCTGGAACTGCTTCAGTTCAATGCGCGAACTGTTCGGAATGGGATTGGCTTCCTGCCCGCTGAACTCGGCCTTGAGCGTGTTGCCCTCGAAATACGGAGTTCTGAAATCCTTCCCCTGCACATTTGCCGTGCGTGGCGATTGGCCCAGCAGGACGGTGGCGATGCAAATCAAACTGAGAAAAATTAAAGTTTTAGAATTAGCGCGGAACACAAAAAATTTTATCGGACCGCGTGAATTTTCAAAAGCCCTTCCAGCAGCTTCGGCATTTCCGAAAGTGGAATCATGTTTGGACCGTCGCTCAGGGCCTTGTCGGGATCGGGATGGGTCTCGATAAAAATTCCGTTCGCACCCGCTGCCAGTGCGCAACGCGCCAGGACCGGGGCGAACTCGCGCTGCCCGCTCGATTTATCGCCGCCGCCGCCCGGCAGTTGCACGGAGTGCGTGGCATCAAAAATTACCGGAAAACCAAAGCCCTTCATGATGGGAATCGAGCGCATGTCGGCCACGAGATTATTGTAGCCAAAGGTTGTGCCGCGTTCGGTGAGCATGATTTGTTTCCCGCCCGCCACGGCCGCTTTTTTTGCGACGTTTCCCATTTCCTGTGGGGAAAGAAATTGGCCTTTTTTCAAATTGACGATCTTCCCCGTCTGCACTGCCGCTTCGATTAAATCTGTTTGACGGCAGAGAAACGCGGGAATTTGCAGGATGTCCACAACTGAAGCGGCGCTGACGCATTGGGACTCGGTATGGACGTCGGTTAAGACGGGCAACTGAAATTCATCTTTGATGCGCGCGAGGGTTTTTAACCCGGAGTCCATGCCGGGTCCGCGAAACGATTTTCCAGAAGTGCGATTGGCCTTGTCAAAGCTGGCTTTGAAAATGTAGGTCACGCCGAGTTTGCTGCATAGATTTTGCAGGCGGGTGGCGATGGCGAAACAAAGCTTTTCATTTTCGATGACACACGGTCCCGCGATCAGGATCAATTTGCGTCCATTCAATTCTTTCCACAGCGATGCGTCGTTTGGCACGCGTGGGTTGTAACAGCAGATCTTGGCCTGTTCAATCCTAACAAAGCGGCAGAGGACAGCCGCACGCCAGGACGCTTCGCGGGGACTTGGTGCTTTGGGTCACGCGCTAGCGTCCTGGAGTGCGGTGGCCCTCCACCGCTCTAAACAGCACGTTCTTTATGACTGACTTGGTTTGCTCAAAGAGTCGTCCTTATTCAAGAACCTCGTCGTCACGGCTATGACAACACCATCGCATCGCCGTAGCTAAAGAAGCGGTAGCGTTCGCAGATGGCGTGAGCGTACGCAGACAGAATTATTTTCCGACCATCGCTTTGTGGTCCTGCTTTAAACTGCGCAAACGCAGAAACCAGCATAAGCAGGGTGGAGCGGGGAAGATGGAAATTTGTCAACAGGGCATCGACGATTTGAAATTGAAATGGCGGATAAATAAAAATACTTGTGCTGGAATTTTCCGCTTTGAGCACGCCGGCATTGCGTTGCGCCACGGATTCCAGCACGCGCACGGTTGTCGTCCCTACCGCCACAATGCGGCGCTTATCTGCTTTTGCTGTATTAATAATTGCCGCCGTTTCGTCGTTTAATGAAAAGCGTTCGGCATGCATCACGTGCTCGGAAACACGCTCCACTTTCACTGGAGCAAACGTGCCAATCCCGACATGCAGCGTAACGTAACAGACGGTCACGCCCAGCGATTTAATTTGTTCTAATATTGCGTTCGTGAAATGCAAACCAGCCGTCGGTGCCGCGACCGACCCAGCCGCGCGCGCGTATACCGTTTGATAACGAAGTTTGTCTTCGGCCTCCGGGGACGTGCGCTCGATATAAGGCGGCAATGGAATTTCACCCAGACGATCGAGTTCGTGAAAAATATTTTTTGTGCCGATGAACTCCAGGCGTCGATGTCCTTCTGCATTTATTTCGGTCACCGTCGCGCGAAGAGAAGTCGGTTTTTTTTCTGCGTCCAGCAAAATGATTTCCGTTCCCAGTTTCGCCCGCTTGCCGGGACGGATCATCGCCCACCAATCGTTCAACGCATTTTCGGTCGTGAGAAGTAGCTCGAAAGCTCCTCCAGTTTTCGCGCTTTGTCCGCGCAGCCGCGCGGGAATGACCCGCGAATCATTTAAGACTAAAACGTCTCCGAATTTTAAATACGTCGGAAAATTTTCAAATTGGTCATCGTCAATTTTTCTCTCCAACGAATTGACCGCGAGCAGTCGCGAACTGTCTCGGAGCTGTGGTGGATGCTGCGCAATGAGTTCCTGGGGCAATTGAAAATCAAATTCGTCCGAATCCATTCGAGGTCGATGCTAATTCCTGCCGGGCGGTCGAAATAGCCCAAAACCCAACTTTTTCACTATGGGTACCTCCCACCTGTGAATAACTCGGGGATAACTACCACCCAGATAAGTGTTGACCTGAGGGGGGACTGTGTTTAGATGTGTCGAGAAGTGGGTGAAAGTGGGTGGTTTGCCCAGTGAATAAGTCGTGAGATGGACGAAAATGGCACAAGTGAAATTCTGTATAACGGCGAGTTTAAGCACGGAATCGATGCTAAACGCCGCATCCAGGTGCCTGCCCGGTGGCGTCCGAAAGCAGAGGCATTCGAATTTTCAGTCCTTTTTTGGCCGAAAAACCCGGCGGGACCCTGTTTGCGGGTTCTGACGCCAATGAAAATGAAGCAGTTCCTTCGGGAATTGGACGAAATGGGGCGTGGGGACCCCAATAAAGAGGCATTGCGAAGGTTTGTGGGGCGTGAATCCGCGCAAGTCGAGTTGGATAAAGCGGGACGGCTCTGTCTGCCTGAAGGGTTGGCAACCAAGGCTGGGATCAAAGATGAAGCGATTTTGGTCGGAATGCTCGACCGTTTTGAAATTTGGAGCCTGGAAGGATTTGAAGCCGTGCGGAAGGCGGACGACGTGCTGGCCCTCCCGGCCCTGAAAGGGATGGATTGAGATGAGCTTGATGCATTTATTGGCAGCAGGCCGGACAGTGGACGGCGCAAAAGATGGCCCAAACCGTTACAAAATGACGGAGAAAGGTTATTTGCCCAAATTTGCCAAAGCCAACCGCTCGATCTCGCTCGCTCCTTCGGCGGAGCCGGCAGTCGAGCCATCAAAAAAGGTCATTCAACCATCGCTTTTTGATGCGGTCCAAGCCGCCCGGGAGCAGGGAATCCTTCCGGCGGAAACGAAGCCTGTGGTTGTTTCCACGGCCCAGCGCGCGCCGTTGTCGATTCAGCCGCAGCCGTCGTGGTTCGCGCGTCTAGTGGGTCGATTTAAGACTTTTTCCGCACGGCGGACGCGCCGTGTGTGTTCTGCGAAACCGCTACAGGGGGAGTGGTCGTTGGATAAGGTGACAGTCGTGCGGAACGATTTAAGTGAGACGGAAGTGGTCGTGGCCAGTAAAGAGGCGACGTCGGCGCGAAGTGCGGAAGCCGCGGAGACGAAGTCCACAGGCCCGGCTGGGTTGAAGGACCGGTGGGGCAAAGTGGTTTCCAGGTTTTCAAAAACTTCGGACAACATTTTTAAATGAGTAGCCGTGCCAAATATAGCGCACAAACCAGTGATGCTGGCGGAGGTGGTGGAAGCACTGGGCCCGAAAGACGGCCAGCGGCACGTCGACGGCACGCTGGGTTTCGGTGGTCACGCCGAGGCGATACTGGAAGCGAGTTCGCCGACTGGATGGCTGTATGGGTGCGATCGAGATGGCGAGGCGATTAGCAGCGTTGAGCAACGTCTGGCGCGGTTTGCCGGTCGGTATGAACTCAGGCAGGGAAATTTTGACGGACTGGCGGAGTGGATCCAAGCGGGGAGTTGCGATGGAGTGCTATTGGACCTGGGAGTGAGTTCTCCGCAACTGGACCAGGCCGGCCGTGGTTTTAGTTTTTTGCAGGATGGCCCGCTGGATATGCGGATGGACCAGCGTCAGGGAGTGACGGCCGCCGAAATGTTGAACGAACTGGGCGGCGAGCAGTTGGCGGATATTTTTTGGAGGTGGGGTGGGGAACACGACTCGCGCCGGGTGGCGCGAGCAGTTTTACGGGAAAGAGAGGGGCGTCCGTTCGAAAGGACGCGGCAGTTGGCGGAATTGATGGAAAAGGTTTCGCCGCGCGGGGGGAAGAAATCCCATCCCGCGACGAAGATTTTCCAGGCGCTTCGGATTGCCGTGAATGACGAGATGGGCTCGCTGGAACGGGGACTCGAGGCAGCCCTGAAAATTTTGAAACCGGGCGGCCGATTGGCGGTGATTACGTTCCATTCGCTGGAAGACCGGGTGGTGAAGGAATGGAGTCGGAGGCTCGCGAGGGATTACGCCGTGCCTGGCGAGGTGGACGTGCCGGAATTGCGCAAGCCGGCCGTGCCGAAAGTGAAGCTTGTGAACCGAAAGGCAATGAAGCCTGCGGAAGATGAAATCCGGAACAACCCGCGGAGTCGGAGTGCGCAATTGCGGATAGTGGAAAAAATTTAGAATCATGGCAAAGAACCGAAAATCTGAATCAACGGCCCTGCGTTTTGGGCCTGCGATCAAGGCTTTTGTCCTGTGCGCATTGATTGCCGTGCCCGCCGTGGGCTATGTTTGGCAGAAGGGTATCATTAACCATACCCTCGGCCCCCAAATCAAGGAGCGCGAAGTTCGCCTGGCCGAACTGCAGCGCCAAAATAAGATTCGCCGGGACCAGTTAGCCATCCTCGTTTCGCCGCCTGCATTGGAGGCGCGCGTGAAACAATTAAATTTAGGGTTAGGACAGCCCCAGTTGTCGCAGATAGTGCGTTTGGTCGAGACGCCACCCGCTGCCTTGGAAAAAGGGAAAGACAACCCGGGAGCTGAACAAAGACTTGCGCAGTTGATGCGCTAACTTTACCGCCGTTCGCGATCGTTCGGAGGAGGAACCGGACGGCGCGGGCGGCTGGTAATTTAATTTAAAACCGCGGCATCGCCGCCGCCCGAGCATGGTAAGCAAAGGACAAATTCGAAGGCTTGTCGCGCTGGCTGTATTATTGGTGACCGTGTTTGCCGGGTTGGCTTGCCAGCTCGTCAAGCTCCAGGTGGTCGAACACGAGCACCTTCGTGCTCTCGCCATTCGTAACACCGCCCGCGTTCATTTCCGCGAAGCCCTGCGTGGCCGAATCATGGACGCCCGGGGCAATCCGCTCGCCATGAGCCAGCCCGCGAAAGTCGTCTGCGCCGATCCCACGCTCATGGGCAACTGGCAAGCCCAAATCGCCCATGCTCTCGCACCGCTCCTCGAAATGCCGGAAGGCCAATTGGTCGAGAAACTCAATCCGCGCATTCGCCAGGTCGATGGCAAAGTAATCACCAATAGCTACGTCGTCCTCCGACGCAAGGTTCCTATGGATACCTGGAAAAAAGTGGAGGAGACCATGACCAATCTTACGTTTGGCATCGATGAACGCACGTTGCGCAAAGCTGATAAAAACTTTTTTGGCAACCTCCGCCGCAAATCCGTCTTTTCCGAGGAAGATGAGATTCGCGTCTATCCCAATGGCAACCTGGCTTCCCATGTCATTGGGTATGTCGGAGGCGATGAGGGCGCTGGTCAGGCTGGAGTCGAACACTCGCTCAACTCCCAACTCACCGGAATTCGCGGCTGGCGGCGCACGGAAACGGACGTTCGACGCCGGGAAATGGTGGCTTACCGGGACCAGGATGCCGCGCCCCTGGACGGTGTGAATGTCGTTCTGACCCTCGATTCCGGCCTGCAAAATATCGTGGAAACCGAGTTGGTGGATGCCATGCAAAAGCACAATCCCATCAGCATTTCCTGCACGATGATACGGCCGCGCACGGGCGAGATCCTGGCGATGGCCACGTTCCCCAATTTCGATCCCAATCGCCCGGGTAAATTTCCGCCGGATGCCTTGCGCAACCGCGTGATTGCAGACCTGGCTGAACCTGGCTCTACCTTTAAACTCGTCGTCGTTTCCGCGGCTCTGAATGAGGCCGTGGTGAAACTTGACGACCAGTTCGATTGCGAGCATGGACATTTTTTTTATGCCGGCCGGACGTTGCATGACCATGAATCCTACGGCGTTCTTTCGGTGGAACGGATCATCACAAAATCTTCCAACATCGGGGCTGCCAAAGTCGGCATCAAACTGGGCGAGGACCGGTTGTATGATTACATTCGTAACTTCGGCTTCGGCACCCGGACAAGTATTCCTCTCCCGGGGGAAGTGAATGGCATTCTGCATCCAGTGAAGAATTGGAGCAAAGTTTCAATTGCGCAGATTCCCATGGGTCACGGTATTGCCGTGACTTCGTTGCAGACGATTATGGCGATGAGTGCCATTGCCAACGGTGGGAAGTTAATGCGCCCTATGTTGATTAAGCGCCTGGAAGACCAGGAGGGTCAGGTGCTGGCGCAATATCAACCGCAATTTGTGCGCCAGGTCATTTCCGATTGGGCCTCGAAGGAAATGATCAAGGCATTGAAAACGGTGGTGACAGACGACGGCACAGCCGCCAAGGCGCGGCTCGATCATTACACCGTTGCGGGGAAGACGGGCACCGCGCAAAAAATTGAAAATGGCACCTATTCCAAAACCAAATTCTTTTCCTCCTTTATCGGGTTCTTCCCGGCGGACAACCCCGAACTTTGCATTTCGATCGTCATGGACGAGCCGAAAAATGGCCATTTCGGAGGCCAGACAGCTGCGCCCTTTTTCAAGAATATTGCAGAACGTTCCGCGAGCTATTTGAATCTTAAACCGGATATCCAGCCTGAGCCTTTGATGAAAACGGCGGGAGTCTCCAATACGCCAGCGGAAAAAAGGACCGCCTTCCTAAAATAATGGAACAGCGATCCCTAAAATATATTGCCGAGGCCTGCAATGGAGTGCTGGAAAGCGGCGCGGACGAAACGCTCGTTTCGAACATTTGCACCGACTCGCGCCTGGCCAGGTCCGGGGACCTGTTCATTGCCTTGATCGGAGAGAAGTTTGACGCCCACAGTTTTCTGATCCAGGTCGCCAAACAGGGCGCCACGGCCGTGCTGGTGCAACGGGAACTGATCCCAGCTGGATTTTCTGGCCCAGCGGTAATTAGTGTTAAGAACACGCGCGAGGCACTCGGTCGTGTGGCTTCCCGCTATCGTTCAGATTTTTCCCTCGCGGTCATTGCCGTCGGCGGCTCCAATGGCAAGACCACCACCAAGGAATTGATCGCCTCCGTCCTGCGGCAACAGATTCCCGCCGTTTGGAGTGAGGCCAGCTTTAACAATGACATCGGAGTGCCTCTCACTTTATTCAAAATCAAAACAAGCGACCGCGCGGCGGTGATTGAAGCCGGCACAAACCACAAGGGTGAGTTGGCACCATTATTGCGGATAATCCGCCCGAGATACAGTGTCATCACCAGCCTGGGCCGTGAACATCTCGAATTTTTCGAAGATATGGCCGGAGTGGTGGAGGAGGAAGGTGCCCTGGCCGAATTGTTGCCCGGCAATGGCTTGCTCTTTGTCAACGCGGAGAATCCTTGGATTCGATCGATCACCCGCCGCTGCCGGGCCAAAGTGATTTCAATCGGCTGGGCCGCGCAGAACGATTATAGCGCGAAAAATGTGCGCCTGTCGGATGACGGTGTCCGATTTTGGGTCAATGCCGGCAAGGCGAGTTTGTCCGGCGAGTACGAAATCAAGCTCCTGGGCCGGCACCAGGTCCTGAACGCGATGCTCGCCATCGCTGTGGGCGCGGAGCTGGGCATCAAAGCCGAGGCGATCAGGCGCGGTTTGTTGGAGGCGCAGCCCGCCAAAATGAGGATGCAATTGACCGTGGCCAGTGGCGTGCGAATTCTCGATGACACTTATAATGCCAATGCGGATTCCGTTTGCGCCGCCCTGGATACGCTGGCTTCGCTGGAATGTTCTGGCCGTAAAATTGCCGTTTTGGGTGACATGGCGGAGTTGGGGAAATTCAGCGCCGAAGCGCACGCTGAGGTGGGACAATATTTTGCGGGATTGAAACTGGACCATCTGTTCGCCGTGGGAAAAATGGCACGCGAAATGGCGCAGGGCGCCGGAGGAAGCAATGTCACTACGCTGGCGGATACGGACGCGGCCATCGTGGAATTGAGCCGATATTTGCAGCCGGCTGACACGGTGCTTTTGAAAGCGTCGCGATCAGCACGGCTGGAGCGGATTGTTGAATTTTTAAAAAACCGGGATTCATAACATGCCAGCGACAAATCAAATCAAGACGGAATCAAACGCGCTCTTTCGCAAGCGCAAAGCGCTGCTGCGCCGCCACATCCTGCGTCACGGTGTGCCAAAATTTGTCCTGCGGTTGCCCGATGCTGACTGCCTGAACCTCGAAGTGGCGGTCGGAATGCCCCGATACAGAAACGATTAGGCGATGCTTTACTATTTGAGCCAATATTTGATTGATGTGTCTGAAAAGACGCGATGGGAGGGAATCATTTCTCCCGCGCGCCTTTTCAGCTACATCAGTTTTCGCATGGCGGGCGCTGCCATCACGGCGTTGATGTTCAGTTGGATCCTTGGGCCAAAGGTCATTCAATGGTTGAAGCAATTGAAATTCGGCCAGGATTATGTGGACAAGGCGGAGCAGGGCGGTGACCTGAAAGCCCGCATCATCAGCAAACGCGGCGTGCCCACCATGGGCGGCGTGCTCATTGTCCTCACCCTCGATTTTAGCGCCTTGCTCTGGGCTCGCTGGAATACCTTGATTCAACTCACACTTTTGTCCGCCGTGGTCCTGGCGGGTCTCGGTTTCTACGACGATTACGCAAAAATCACCCAGCAAAGCAGCCGCGGGACCACGTCCGCGGTTAAACTGGGTGTGCAAGTCCTGCTCGCGCTTTTCATCGCAATTTACCTCTGGCAATTGGAATCCACCCGGTCGCTCATTTCGGATGTCATGGTTCCATTCTATAAACACCCGATCCTCACCGGCACAGCGGGAGTTGTCGCTGGAATAATCCTGACGGTTTTGACCATTGTCGGCAGCTCGAATGCCGTGAACCTCACGGATGGGTTGGATGGGCTGGCCATAGGCTGCACCATCATTGTTTCGTTTGTCTTTCTCGTGCTGACCTACTTGTGCGGCAACGTCAAATTCGCCGCCTACCTGCAAATTCCCCACGTGATTGGTGCTGGCGAGTTGTCCGTTTTTTGCTCGGCCATGATTGGAGCCGGCCTGGGCTTTCTTTGGTTTAATTGTCACCCTGCGAGGGTTTTTATGGGTGATACCGGGTCGCTTTCCCTGGGAGGAGTGCTGGGAATCATCGCCGTCCTGATCCATCAACCCCTGGTTCTGGTTATTGCGGGGGCCATTTTCGTGGCCGAAGCAATGTCGGTATTGATCCAAACCGGATGGTTCAAGTACACCCGCCGGGTTTATGGAACCGGGCGGCGCGTCTTTCTCATGGCGCCCCTGCATCACCATTTCGAGAAAAAAGGCTGGTATGAATCGCAGGTTGTGACGCGTTTTTACATTTTGAGCATCCTTTTTGCTGTTCTCGCATTAAGCACCCTGAAAATTCGATAATTTCAGATGAAATACTTGCGCAACATCATTGAAAATGCTGAAACAGAAGCCGCCGAATTTAACGATTTCGCAGATTTGCTTCGTTGTTTTTTGAGGGAAAACACCGAGGCAAAAACAAAACATACTACCTCAATAAAAATCATATGAGTACACCAAATCCGCTGGCACCCGAAGGGTCCCTGGGACAGCAATCCAAGGGCAAATCAAACGTAAGAATTGCATTCTTCACCATCGCGGCCATTCACGTGGTCCTGCTGGGAGGCCTGTTAAATCAAGGTTGTAAGGAAAAACCAAAAGCTCCGGCTGAGGGGACTGTTACCAACGCTGCCGATTCAGGCTTTGCGCCCTATCAGGCGCCCGCCTCCAATGCCGCTCCCGCCACTGTCGCCACGACGAGTGCGCCGCCCGCCTTGCCCACGGATACCAATCCTATTCCGACTGCTCCCGCCACCGTTACGCCCCCGGCGACGGTGACCACGCCGCCGCCTGCCACCACTGAAGGCGTTCAGGAACATGTTGTCGCGAAAAACGAGAGCTTTTCGACCATCGCCAAAAAATACCATGTCACCGTCAAGGCGATTGAAGCCGCCAATCCCGGAGTGGTTTCAACGAAACTGAAGCTGGGTCAAAAGCTGCAAATTCCGGCGGTGTCCAGCAGTGCTGCGACCACCACGACATCGGATGCCACGGGTGGTTCCTCCACGGGCAGCACCGAACTTTACACGATCAAAGCAGGTGACCGCCTCGAAAAAATCGCCAAGGCCCATGGAACTACCGTGAAAGAACTCATGGCGCTCAATAACTTGAAGACGGCCAACTCGATCCAGGCTGGGCACAAATTGAAAATCCCGTCCAAGGGAGCGTCCACGTCGAGCACCCCGGTTGAAACGCCGGCGCCCGCTGCGACTGGCACGAATGGCGGCAGGTAAAATCTGGGGCGTCGGTTCCTCGCCGGCGCCTCTTCCATGAAATTAGCGACGACCATCCTGGTTTTTTGTGTAGCAGCCCTCCTCGGGCTGGGATTGGTCATGCTCTATAGTTCCAGCATGATGCAGGTCGGCGCTCATTACCTGTTCCTGCAATCCATCTGGTGCGCCTTGGGCCTCATCGGCTGCATCGGTTGCGCCATGTTCGATTATCATCGCTTCAGAAAATTGGCGCCGCTGTTTATGGGCTTCGCTTGCTTTCTGCTGCTGTTGGTCCTCATACCTCACGTGGGCATCCATGTGGGGGGCGCCCGGCGTTGGCTGGGTTACCATAGCATCCGCTTTCAGCCCTCGGAATTGGGAAAAATTGCCTTGATCATTTTCGTTGCCTGGTATGCGGAGCGAAATCACCGGCACATGGCCACCTTTAAAAAAGGTATGCTGATTCCCGGCGCTATTATTGGCGCCACTCTGGGTCTCATCTTCATCGAACCGGACGTGGGAAACACCATGCTGCTTGGCTTGGTCTGCGCGTTGATGCTGTTGATTGCCGGCATTCGGCTCTTATACTTTTTGCCTCCGGTTTTCCTGACGCTCGCTGCCCTGGCGGCTTTTCTTTACCACGACCCGATGCGCTCCCAGCGCATTTATTCATGGCTGCACCTCGAGGAAACCAAGCAAGGCAAAGGCTTGCAGGCCTACCAGGCCATGGTCGCGCTCGGTTCCGGAGGTTGGAACGGCCTCGGTCTCGGAAATGGCCGGCAAAAGCTGGGCTTTATTCCCGAGCATCATACGGATTTCATTTTCTCCATCATTGGCGAGGAACTCGGTCTAATCGCCACGCTGGCCGTGGTCCTGGCGTTTGTCGCGCTCGTCATCTGCGGTTTGTACATCGCATCCCGCGCCGAAGATATTTTCGGAATGCTTCTGGCCTCCGGCATCACGCTCATGTTGGGTGTGCAGGCTTTCATTAATATTGGAGTGGTCACGAGCGCTCTCCCGAACAAGGGCATGCCCCTCCCATTTATCAGTTACGGAGGCTCGAATCTCTTGATGGTGCTTTGCGCCGTCGGTGTCCTTTTAAATATTGCCCGGCAGGCTGTGGACCGCCCGGAGCGGGTCCTCAGCAAAAATCCATTTATGGAAATGCCCCTGGCAGAATCGGCCGTCTGATGCAGAACCAACAGCCCAATCCGTTGTTTGCCATCGCCTGCGGTGGCACGGGGGGGCATCTGTTTCCAGGCCTGGCGGTGGCGGACGAACTCCTGCAGCGTGGCGCTGATGTCCAACTGCTCATCTCCGAGAAAGAGGTTGACCAGCAGGGAGTCCGTTCCGCGATTGGAATGGACATTGAAATCCTGCCCGCGGTCGGATTATCCGGGGGCAACCTGCTAAAGTTTGGCAAAGGATTCCTGGAGTCGCGACGCAAAGCAAAAGCGCTTTTCCAAAAACGCCTCCCGCGCGCTGTTCTCGCCATGGGTGGATTTACCAGCGCTCCTCCGGTTATGGCGGGACGCTCTCTCGGCGCAAAAACGTTTCTCCACGAATCGAATTATATTCCCGGTCGCGCCAACAAATGGCTCGCCCATTTCGTGGATGAAGCCTTTGCCTTTTTCCACGAGGCTTCCAGTCAGTTGAGCCTCCAGAATATTTCGGTGGTCGGCATGCCTGTTCGCGTGGATTTTCTCGAGCCAATTGATCCTGCCTCGGCCAAAATGGCTTTGGGGCTGAAGCCGGCCTTGCCCGTGGTTCTGGTCATGGGAGGCAGCCAGGGTGCCAGTGGAATTAACGATCTCGTCTTACGCGCGTTGCCCCATCTCACCCGCGCCCTTGGCACCGTGCAATTTCTGCATCTGACGGGCCCCAGGGATGTGGAGAAAGTCCGATCCGCCTACGCCGAAAACAAGGTGTCCGCAGTTGTGCGGCCCTTCTTAACCGAAATGCACTTCGCCATGCGCGCTGCGAGCGTGGCCATCAGCCGCTCGGGCGCTTCGTCCCTGGCGGAGTTGGCGGCTGTTCAACTACCGGCGGTTTTGATTCCCTATCCGAGCTCTGCCGACGATCACCAATTTTACAACGCGCTCAAATTTGTCGAATCCGGCGCGGCTCGAATGACTTCACAGCACGGCGCCGATCCTGAACGGCTCGCGCTGGAGTTGAAAGAATTGAAGCAGTCCACGGACGCCCGAGCTCGCATGCAGTCTGCTCTGGCGCAATGGCACGCGCCCGACGCCGCCAAAAAAATTGCCGAACGGATTTTCACCGCCAGCGAGCCCTCAACCGGTAGGGACGTCGCGCTGCGACGTCCGCCCTCCGTTTCGCAAAGTGCCGCCCGCGAACTCCACATGGAGGAGGCAAATGCCTGACGTCATGGACATTTCACGCGAACAGATTTTTTCCGAAGTCTCCGCCCTGGTTGCGCCGGGAACAGTGGTTCGCTCCCACGAGCCGCTCGCCAGCCGCACCACTCTTCGCGTCGGCGGTCCCGCCGATGTGTTCGTCGAACCCGCGTCTGAAGGGGACCTCGCCGCGATTTTGAAGTTTTGTCGGAATGCTGACGTTCCGTTCCTCGTGTTGGGACGTGGTTCCAATCTGTTGGTGAAAGATGGTGGAGTGAGGGGTGTTGTGATTTCTTTGGCGCACCAGGCTTTTTCAACTATCTCTGTGGAAGGCCAGTCTCTGCATTGCGGTGCGGGTGCCCGGTTAAAAGCGGTTTCGGCGCAGGCGCGCAAATCTTTGCTCACTGGGCTTGAGTTTTTGGAAGGCATTCCCGGCACGGTTGGCGGCGCGCTGCGCATGAACGCCGGGGCAATGGGTTCGGCCACATTTGATTTCGTTGTCTCCGTTCGCTTCATGGATTTGGACGGTGAAGTTCACGAATTACCCGGGAGCAAAATGGGTGCTCAATATAGGGTTTGTCCATTGTTGAAAGAAAACATCGCACTCGGTGCGGTCTTCCAGGGCGCGCCGTCCGATGCCGCCACCATCCGGGAAAAATCCAATCGATTTAATGAGAAGCGCTGGGATTCTCAACCTGCCCAGCCCAGCGCCGGCTGCATTTTCAAAAATCCGTCCACGATCCCGAGCGGCAAACTGGTCGAGGAACTTGGGCTGAAAGGATTACGGATTGGCGGTGCCAGCGTCTCGGTCGTGCATGGCAATTTCATTGTCAACGAAGGCAAGGCCAGCGCCGTGGAAGTCCTGGAATTGATCGCGCAAATCAAAGCGCGGGCTCGGGCGGAGCGGGGCATTGAACTGGAAACCGAAGTCGAAATTATTGGAGAGGATGCGTGAGTAAACCTGTGTCGAAATTGAAAATTGTAGTCATGGCAGGCGGCCCTTCCGCCGAGCGCGAAGTTTCCCAGCGCACCGGCGCCGCGGTCGCGCGCGCCTTACGCGCCTTGCACCATGACGTGACGGAAATTGATCCAAAAGAGAAATGGGAGCTGCCCGCGGGAACTGATGTGGTTTTTCTCGGTTTGCATGGCACCTATGGCGAGGACGGCACGGTGCAGGCGGAATTGGAAAAGCTCGGCGTGCCCTATACCGGTTGCGGACCGGACGCCAGCCGCATCGCATTCGATAAGGTTGCCACCAAAAGGCGCTGCATCGAAAACGGCGTTCCCACCGCCCGGTTCGAAGTTTTCAAAAGTGCCTCCTCTCCCTGCCCCGCCAATTGGCAGCCTCCCGTGGTGCTGAAGCCGGTGCGCCAGGGTTCCAGCGTCGGGTTGCAGTTCGTGAATGACCCGTCGGAGTGGTCTGCAAAACTTGCGGAGGCTCTTAAGTTTGATTCCGAAGTCCTGATGGAGGAAAAAATCACCGGCCGCGAAACCACCGTTGGGATCCTGGGCGGAAAACCACTGCCGGTCGTGGAAGTGAAAGTGAAGCAGGGGGAATTCGATTATAAAAACAAATACACAGCTGGGGCCAGTGAACATTTTTGCCCTGCGGATTTCGACCCGGCCACCACCAAAAAAATCCAGGATGCCGCCATGGGCGCGTTTCACGCGATCGGCGGGCGCGATTATTCGCGGGTGGATGTCATGGTTCGGCCCAACGGCGATCCGATTGTGCTGGAAGTCAATACGCTGCCGGGAATGACCGAGCTGAGTCTTTTGCCCGAAGCCGCCAAAGCCGCCGGGCTGAGTTATGAGCAGCTATGCCAGGAAATGATCGACCTGGCGTTGCTTCGAAAGAAATAATGTTGTTCAGGCGCAAACAAAAAAATCGCCGGTTGTTTCGAGAAAATATTCTCGATGTGAAGCTGAGTTCTTCGCAGGTGCGCAGTGCGCGCTTGCGCATTGCGGGCAGCATTCTGACGTACGTTTTCGGCGCGGTCTTCGTCCTGTTCGTCCTCTACCGGGGCGGGGATTGGCTGGCCAATCGCCTCCTCTACGACAACCCCACTTTCACGATCGCTCAAATCGATGTCCAGACCGATGGCGTCATTGCCATAGACCAACTCCGTCGCTGGGCCATGATCAAGCAGGGGCAGAACCTTCTCGCGCTGGATATTGCCAAGGTCAAACGCGATTTGGAATTGGTTCCATTGATTGCTGATGCTTCGGTAGAACGAATCCTGCCGAACACCCTGCGTATTCGCATTACCGAACGAGACCCGATTGCACAACTGCCGGCGGTTCAGCCCCGCTCCGGAGGTGGCATTGAACAGATGACTTATCACCTGGATGAAGGCGGTTTCGTCATGTTGCCGCTGGACCCGCGCCTCCGCTCGCGTCCGCCCGAATTTCCCAACGAACAATTGCCACTGTTGACCGGAATTAATCTCCGCGATCTGCGTCCCGGCAGCAAAATGGACTCCGACCAGATTCAGGCCGCCCTGCAATTGATCCAGGAATTCAGTCATTCACCCATGGTCGGGCTGGCCGACTTGAATCGCATCGATCTGAGCATGCCTGAAAGCCTTCGAGTGTTTACCAGCCAGGGCAGCGAAGTGGTCTTTTCACTCGGGCAATTGGACGTCCAGATGCAGCGCTGGCGTTTGATTTATGACCAGACCGTCCGCTGGGGCAAAGCGATCGGGCATCTGGATTTATCCATCTCGAACAACATTCCGCTGAATGTCCTGGAGAGTGGCGCCCTTTCATCGGGTGTTTCCAAAATGATCAAAACTCCCCGCAACAGGAAAAAACATGTTTGATTCCTCACGAGTAATTGTCGGTCTGGAAATTGGCACTTCCAAAGTGTGCGCCGTCGCCGGCGAGGTCAATTCCAGCGGGGCCCTAAATATTATCGGCATCGGTCAGGCTCCCTCGCGCGGCTGCCGCAAAGGCGAAATTAACGACATCTCTAAGACGGAAGAAGATGTTCGCGCTGCCATCGTGGAAGCGGAGCAAATGGCCGACGTTGAAATCCAAAGCCTTTACCTCGGCGTCACGGGAGGCCACCTGCGCGGCTTTAATAATCGTGGTGTGCATCCGGTCGTGTCGGCGGACCGAGAGATCACCGAGGAAGATGTTCAGGACGTCATCAAGAACGCCAAGGCCATCAACCTGCCGGCCGAAAATTCGGTCATTCACGCCATTCGCCAGCACTTCCTGATCGATGGCCACGATGGTATCCAAAATCCCGTTGGCATGTTTGGGGCGCGCATCGAGGTTGATGTCCATGTCGTTCACGGTAGTTACAGCCGATTGCAGAACTCCATTCGTGTTGTGAAGGGACTGCAATTGGATGTTGAGTCGATTGTATTTAACGGGTTGGCCAGCGCGCTCGCGTTGCTCGATGCCGAACAAAAGGAATTGGGTGCGCTCGTTATTGATATCGGCGGTGGCACCACGGAATACATCGTTTATTCCAAGGGCATTGTGAAGCACACCGGCGTGCTCGCCGTCGGGGGTGATCATGTTTCCAATGATTTAGGATACGGTTTGCGGGTGTCGTTGAGCCGTGCGGAAAACTTAAAGCTGGCGCATGGGCACGCGTTGATGGAGCCGCTTTCGGAAAAGGAGATTGCGCTGGCCAGCGATTGCGGCCTCCCCTCCAAAACCATTAACCTGGAGCACTTGCGCCGCATCATGTCGTTGCGACTGGAAGAGATCTTCGAACTAATTGCCGAGGACCTGGAGCGCGAAGACCTGCTGGACTACTTGCGCTCGGGAATTTTTATCACGGGTGGCGGCGCGCGCATCCCGGGTATTCAACAGCTCGCCGAGCGGGTGTTTGGAATCCAGGCTATTGTCGGAAAGGCCAATTCCATCAATGGATTAAAATCAGCCTTGGATCAGCCCGAGTTTACCACCGCCATTGGCCTCGTGAAATACGGATCGTTCCAGGAAAAGCGGAAGGCGGCTGGCAACGGCCTTTTGGGAGGGCTGGCGGGAATGTTTAAACGTTAAACGCGCGAACTATGAACGAACTTTCAGACACAGTCGAAGGCGTCCGCAAACCCACGAGCATCAGGATGATTGGCGTGGGCACCGCGGGAGGGAACTTGCTGGCACACCTGGCGCCACGGGATTTGCCGAATGTGACTTTTGCGCATGCTGTCACGAAAATTACGGAGCCCGCGGGGTTCACTGGACAGAAAATTTTGCTGGGACGAAAAGTCGCCCGCGGAATTGGCGCCGGCGGAGACCCGGAAATGGGCCGCGCTGCCGCCTTGGAAAATCTGGAAGAGATCAAAAAACACTGCGCGGGCTGCGACGTTATCTTTTTGCTGGCTGGTTTGGGCGGAGGCACTGGCACTGGCGCCGCGCCTATCGTAGCCCAGGCGGCGAAGGAAGCTGGCGCCCTGGTCTTTCTTTCCAGCACATTGGGATCCTAAGCTTAGAATTCCACGTGGACAAGTTGTCGCGGCCGCTTCTATAGTGTCACCTAAATACTAGTGACTCCAGCGTAACTGGACTGGCCACAGTTAGGCCGCAAATGTAATCACACTGGCTCACCTTCGGGTGGGCCTTTCTGCGTTCGCGAGTGGACCCGATAAGCTCATGGAGCGGCGTAACCGTCGCACAGGAAGGACAGAGAAAGCGCGGATCTGGGAAGTGACGGACAGAACGGTCAGGACCTGGATTGGGGAGGCGGTTGCCGCCGCTGCTGCTGACGGTGTGACGTTCTCTGTTCCGGTCACACCACATACGTTCCGCCATTCCTATGCGATGCACATGCTGTATGCCGGTATACCGCTGAAAGTTCTGCAAAGCCTGATGGGACATAAGTCCATCAGTTCAACGGAAGTCTACACGAAGGTTTTTGCGCTGGATGTGGCTGCCCGGCACCGGGTGCAGTTTGCGATGCCGGAGTCTGATGCGGTTGCGATGCTGAAACAATTATCCTGAGAATAAATGCCTTGGCCTTTATATGGAAATGTGGAACTGAGTGGATATGCTGTTTTTGTCTGTTAAACAGAGAAGCTGGCTGTTATCCACTGAGAAGCGAACGAAACAGTCGGGAAAATCTCCCATTATCGTAGAGATCCGCATTATTAATCTCAGGAGCCTGTGTAGCGTTTATAGGAAGTAGTGTTCTGTCATGATGCCTGCAAGCGGTAACGAAAACGATTTGAATATGCCTTCAGGAACAATAGAAATCTTCGTGCGGTGTTACGTTGAAGTGGAGCGGATTATGTCAGCAATGGACAGAACAACCTAATGAACACAGAACCATGATGTGGTCTGTCCTTTTACAGCCAGTAGTGCTCGCCGCAGTCGAGCGACAGGGCGAAGCCCTCGGCTGGTTGCCCTCGCCGCTGGGCTGGCGGCCGTCTATGGCCCTGCAAACGCGCCAGAAACGCCGTCGAAGCCGTGTGCGAGACACCGCGGCCGGCCGCCGGCGTTGTGGATACCTCGCGGAAAACTTGGCCCTCACTGACAGATGAGGGGCGGACGTTGACACTTGAGGGGCCGACTCACCCGGCGCGGCGTTGACAGATGAGGGGCAGGCTCGATTTCGGCCGGCGACGTGGAGCTGGCCAGCCTCGCAAATCGGCGAAAACGCCTGATTTTACGCGAGTTTCCCACAGATGATGTGGACAAGCCTGGGGATAAGTGCCCTGCGGTATTGACACTTGAGGGGCGCGACTACTGACAGATGAGGGGCGCGATCCTTGACACTTGAGGGGCAGAGTGCTGACAGATGAGGGGCGCACCTATTGACATTTGAGGGGCTGTCCACAGGCAGAAAATCCAGCATTTGCAAGGGTTTCCGCCCGTTTTTCGGCCACCGCTAACCTGTCTTTTAACCTGCTTTTAAACCAATATTTATAAACCTTGTTTTTAACCAGGGCTGCGCCCTGTGCGCGTGACCGCGCACGCCGAAGGGGGGTGCCCCCCCTTCTCGAACCCTCCCGGTCGAGTGAGCGAGGAAGCACCAGGGAACAGCACTTATATATTCTGCTTACACACGATGCCTGAAAAAACTTCCCTTGGGGTTATCCACTTATCCACGGGGATATTTTTATAATTATTTTTTTTATAGTTTTTAGATCTTCTTTTTTAGAGCGCCTTGTAGGCCTTTATCCATGCTGGTTCTAGAGAAGGTGTTGTGACAAATTGCCCTTTCAGTGTGACAAATCACCCTCAAATGACAGTCCTGTCTGTGACAAATTGCCCTTAACCCTGTGACAAATTGCCCTCAGAAGAAGCTGTTTTTTCACAAAGTTATCCCTGCTTATTGACTCTTTTTTATTTAGTGTGACAATCTAAAAACTTGTCACACTTCACATGGATCTGTCATGGCGGAAACAGCGGTTATCAATCACAAGAAACGTAAAAATAGCCCGCGAATCGTCCAGTCAAACGACCTCACTGAGGCGGCATATAGTCTCTCCCGGGATCAAAAACGTATGCTGTATCTGTTCGTTGACCAGATCAGAAAATCTGATGGCACCCTACAGGAACATGACGGTATCTGCGAGATCCATGTTGCTAAATATGCTGAAATATTCGGATTGACCTCTGCGGAAGCCAGTAAGGATATACGGCAGGCATTGAAGAGTTTCGCGGGGAAGGAAGTGGTTTTTTATCGCCCTGAAGAGGATGCCGGCGATGAAAAAGGCTATGAATCTTTTCCTTGGTTTATCAAACGTGCGCACAGTCCATCCAGAGGGCTTTACAGTGTACATATCAACCCATATCTCATTCCCTTCTTTATCGGGTTACAGAACCGGTTTACGCAGTTTCGGCTTAGTGAAACAAAAGAAATCACCAATCCGTATGCCATGCGTTTATACGAATCCCTGTGTCAGTATCGTAAGCCGGATGGCTCAGGCATCGTCTCTCTGAAAATCGACTGGATCATAGAGCGTTACCAGCTGCCTCAAAGTTACCAGCGTATGCCTGACTTCCGCCGCCGCTTCCTGCAGGTCTGTGTTAATGAGATCAACAGCAGAACTCCAATGCGCCTCTCATACATTGAGAAAAAGAAAGGCCGCCAGACGACTCATATCGTATTTTCCTTCCGCGATATCACTTCCATGACGACAGGATAGTCTGAGGGTTATCTGTCACAGATTTGAGGGTGGTTCGTCACATTTGTTCTGACCTACTGAGGGTAATTTGTCACAGTTTTGCTGTTTCCTTCAGCCTGCATGGATTTTCTCATACTTTTTGAACTGTAATTTTTAAGGAAGCCAAATTTGAGGGCAGTTTGTCACAGTTGATTTCCTTCTCTTTCCCTTCGTCATGTGACTTGATATCGGGGGTTAGTTCGTCATCATTGATGAGGGTTGATTATCACAGTTTATTACTCTGAATTGGCTATCCGCGTGTGTACCTCTACCTGGAGTTTTTCCCACGGTGGATATTTCTTCTTGCGCTGAGCGTAAGAGCTATCTGACAGAACAGTTCTTCTTTGCTTCCTCGCCAGTTCGCTCGCTATGCTCGGTTACACGGCTGCGGCGAGCGCTAGTGATAATAAGTGACTGAGGTATGTGCTCTTCTTATCTCCTTTTGTAGTGTTGCTCTTATTTTAAACAACTTTGCGGTTTTTTGATGACTTTGCGATTTTGTTGTTGCTTTGCAGTAAATTGCAAGATTTAATAAAAAAACGCAAAGCAATGATTAAAGGATGTTCAGAATGAAACTCATGGAAACACTTAACCAGTGCATAAACGCTGGTCATGAAATGACGAAGGCTATCGCCATTGCACAGTTTAATGATGACAGCCCGGAAGCGAGGAAAATAACCCGGCGCTGGAGAATAGGTGAAGCAGCGGATTTAGTTGGGGTTTCTTCTCAGGCTATCAGAGATGCCGAGAAAGCAGGGCGACTACCGCACCCGGATATGGAAATTCGAGGACGGGTTGAGCAACGTGTTGGTTATACAATTGAACAAATTAATCATATGCGTGATGTGTTTGGTACGCGATTGCGACGTGCTGAAGACGTATTTCCACCGGTGATCGGGGTTGCTGCCCATAAAGGAGGCGTTTACAAAACCTCAGTTTCTGTTCATCTTGCTCAGGATCTGGCTCTGAAGGGGCTACGTGTTTTGCTCGTGGAAGGTAACGACCCCCAGGGAACAGCCTCAATGTATCACGGATGGGTACCAGATCTTCATATTCATGCAGAAGACACTCTCCTGCCTTTCTATCTTGGGGAAAAGGACGATGTCACTTATGCAATAAAGCCCACTTGCTGGCCGGGGCTTGACATTATTCCTTCCTGTCTGGCTCTGCACCGTATTGAAACTGAGTTAATGGGCAAATTTGATGAAGGTAAACTGCCCACCGATCCACACCTGATGCTCCGACTGGCCATTGAAACTGTTGCTCATGACTATGATGTCATAGTTATTGACAGCGCGCCTAACCTGGGTATCGGCACGATTAATGTCGTATGTGCTGCTGATGTGCTGATTGTTCCCACGCCTGCTGAGTTGTTTGACTACACCTCCGCACTGCAGTTTTTCGATATGCTTCGTGATCTGCTCAAGAACGTTGATCTTAAAGGGTTCGAGCCTGATGTACGTATTTTGCTTACCAAATACAGCAATAGTAATGGCTCTCAGTCCCCGTGGATGGAGGAGCAAATTCGGGATGCCTGGGGAAGCATGGTTCTAAAAAATGTTGTACGTGAAACGGATGAAGTTGGTAAAGGTCAGATCCGGATGAGAACTGTTTTTGAACAGGCCATTGATCAACGCTCTTCAACTGGTGCCTGGAGAAATGCTCTTTCTATTTGGGAACCTGTCTGCAATGAAATTTTCGATCGTCTGATTAAACCACGCTGGGAGATTAGATAATGAAGCGTGCGCCTGTTATTCCAAAACATACGCTCAATACTCAACCGGTTGAAGATACTTCGTTATCGACACCAGCTGCCCCGATGGTGGATTCGTTAATTGCGCGCGTAGGAGTAATGGCTCGCGGTAATGCCATTACTTTGCCTGTATGTGGTCGGGATGTGAAGTTTACTCTTGAAGTGCTCCGGGGTGATAGTGTTGAGAAGACCTCTCGGGTATGGTCAGGTAATGAACGTGACCAGGAGCTGCTTACTGAGGACGCACTGGATGATCTCATCCCTTCTTTTCTACTGACTGGTCAACAGACACCGGCGTTCGGTCGAAGAGTATCTGGTGTCATAGAAATTGCCGATGGGAGTCGCCGTCGTAAAGCTGCTGCACTTACCGAAAGTGATTATCGTGTTCTGGTTGGCGAGCTGGATGATGAGCAGATGGCTGCATTATCCAGATTGGGTAACGATTATCGCCCAACAAGTGCTTATGAACGTGGTCAGCGTTATGCAAGCCGATTGCAGAATGAATTTGCTGGAAATATTTCTGCGCTGGCTGATGCGGAAAATATTTCACGTAAGATTATTACCCGCTGTATCAACACCGCCAAATTGCCTAAATCAGTTGTTGCTCTTTTTTCTCACCCCGGTGAACTATCTGCCCGGTCAGGTGATGCACTTCAAAAAGCCTTTACAGATAAAGAGGAATTACTTAAGCAGCAGGCATCTAACCTTCATGAGCAGAAAAAAGCTGGGGTGATATTTGAAGCTGAAGAAGTTATCACTCTTTTAACTTCTGTGCTTAAAACGTCATCTGCATCAAGAACTAGTTTAAGCTCACGACATCAGTTTGCTCCTGGAGCGACAGTATTGTATAAGGGCGATAAAATGGTGCTTAACCTGGACAGGTCTCGTGTTCCAACTGAGTGTATAGAGAAAATTGAGGCCATTCTTAAGGAACTTGAAAAGCCAGCACCCTGATGCGACCACGTTTTAGTCTACGTTTATCTGTCTTTACTTAATGTCCTTTGTTACAGGCCAGAAAGCATAACTGGCCTGAATATTCTCTCTCGGCCGCCGCCGCCTTTTCCTCAATCGCTCTTCGTTCGTCTGGAAGGCAGTACACCTTGATAGGTGGGCTGCCCTTCCTGGTTGGCTTGGTTTCATCAGCCATCCGCTTGCCCTCATCTGTTACGCCGGCGGTAGCCGGCCAGCCTCGCAGAGCAGGATTCCCGTTGAGCACCGCCAGGTGCGAATAAGGGACAGTGAAGAAGGAACACCCGCTCGCGGGTGGGCCTACTTCACCTATCCTGCCCGGCTGACGCCGTTGGATACACCAAGGAAAGTCTACACGAACCCTTTGGCAAAATCCTGTATATCGTGCGAAAAAGGATGGATATACCGAAAAAATCGCTATAATGACCCCGAAGCAGGGTTATGCAGCGGAAAAGATCCGTCGACCTGCAGCTCACGGTAACTGATGCCGTATTTGCAGTACCAGCGTACGGCCCACAGAATGATGTCACGCTGAAAATGCCGGCCTTTGAATGGGTTCATGTGCAGCTCCATCAGCAAAAGGGGATGATAAGTTTATCACCACCGACTATTTGCAACAGTGCCGTTGATCGTGCTATGATCGACTGATGTCATCAGCGGTGGAGTGCAATGTCGTGCAATACGAATGGCGAAAAGCCGAGCTCATCGGTCAGCTTCTCAACCTTGGGGTTACCCCCGGCGGTGTGCTGCTGGTCCACAGCTCCTTCCGTAGCGTCCGGCCCCTCGAAGATGGGCCACTTGGACTGATCGAGGCCCTGCGTGCTGCGCTGGGTCCGGGAGGGACGCTCGTCATGCCCTCGTGGTCAGGTCTGGACGACGAGCCGTTCGATCCTGCCACGTCGCCCGTTACACCGGACCTTGGAGTTGTCTCTGACACATTCTGGCGCCTGCCAAATGTAAAGCGCAGCGCCCATCCATTTGCCTTTGCGGCAGCGGGGCCACAGGCAGAGCAGATCATCTCTGATCCATTGCCCCTGCCACCTCACTCGCCTGCAAGCCCGGTCGCCCGTGTCCATGAACTCGATGGGCAGGTACTTCTCCTCGGCGTGGGACACGATGCCAACACGACGCTGCATCTTGCCGAGTTGATGGCAAAGGTTCCCTATGGGGTGCCGAGACACTGCACCATTCTTCAGGATGGCAAGTTGGTACGCGTCGATTATCTCGAGAATGACCACTGCTGTGAGCGCTTTGCCTTGGCGGACAGGTGGCTCAAGGAGAAGAGCCTTCAGAAGGAAGGTCCAGTCGGTCATGCCTTTGCTCGGTTGATCCGCTCCCGCGACATTGTGGCGACAGCCCTGGGTCAACTGGGCCGAGATCCGTTGATCTTCCTGCATCCGCCAGAGGCGGGATGCGAAGAATGCGATGCCGCTCGCCAGTGGCTGAGCTCATGAGCGGAGAACGAGATGACGTTGGAGGGGCAAGGTCGCGCTGATTGCTGGGGCAACACGTGGAGCGGATCGGGGATTGTCTTTCTTCAGCTCGCTGATGATATGCTGACGCTCAATGCCGTTTGGCCTCCGACTAACGAAAATCCCGCATTTGGACGGCTGATCCGATTGGCACGGCGGACGGCGAATGGCGGAGCAGACGCTCGTCCGGGGGCAATGAGATATGAAAAAGCCTGAACTCACCGCGACGTCCCGAAGGCGTGGCGCGGCTTCCCCGTGCCGGAGCAATCGCCCTGGGTGGGTTACACGACGCCCCTCTATGGCCCGTACTGACGGACACACCGAAGCCCCGGCGGCAACCCTCAGCGGATGCCCCGGGGCTTCACGTTTTCCCAGGTCAGAAGCGGTTTTCGGGAGTAGTGCCCCAACTGGGGTAACCTTTGAGTTCTCTCAGTTGGGGGCGTAGGGTCGCCGACATGACACAAGGGGTTGTGACCGGGGTGGACACGTACGCGGGTGCTTACGACCGTCAGTCGCGCGAGCGCGAGAATTCGAGCGCAGCAAGCCCAGCGACACAGCGTAGCGCCAACGAAGACAAGGCGGCCGACCTTCAGCGCGAAGTCGAGCGCGACGGGGGCCGGTTCAGGTTCGTCGGGCATTTCAGCGAAGCGCCGGGCACGTCGGCGTTCGGGACGGCGGAGCGCCCGGAGTTCGAACGCATCCTGAACGAATGCCGCGCCGGGCGGCTCAACATGATCATTGTCTATGACGTGTCGCGCTTCTCGCGCCTGAAGGTCATGGACGCGATTCCGATTGTCTCGGAATTGCTCGCCCTGGGCGTGACGATTGTTTCCACTCAGGAAGGCGTCTTCCGGCAGGGAAACGTCATGGACCTGATTCACCTGATTATGCGGCTCGACGCGTCGCACAAAGAATCTTCGCTGAAGTCGGCGAAGATTCTCGACACGAAGAACCTTCAGCGCGAATTGGGCGGGTACGTCGGCGGGAAGGCGCCTTACGGCTTCGAGCTTGTTTCGGAGACGAAGGAGATCACGCGCAACGGCCGAATGGTCAATGTCGTCATCAACAAGCTTGCGCACTCGACCACTCCCCTTACCGGACCCTTCGAGTTCGAGCCCGACGTAATCCGGTGGTGGTGGCGTGAGATCAAGACGCACAAACACCTTCCCTTCAAGCCGGGCAGTCAAGCCGCCATTCACCCGGGCAGCATCACGGGGCTTTGTAAGCGCATGGACGCTGACGCCGTGCCGACCCGGGGCGAGACGATTGGGAAGAAGACCGCTTCAAGCGCCTGGGACCCGGCAACCGTTATGCGAATCCTTCGGGACCCGCGTATTGCGGGCTTCGCCGCTGAGGTGATCTACAAGAAGAAGCCGGACGGCACGCCGACCACGAAGATTGAGGGTTACCGCATTCAGCGCGACCCGATCACGCTCCGGCCGGTCGAGCTTGATTGCGGACCGATCATCGAGCCCGCTGAGTGGTATGAGCTTCAGGCGTGGTTGGACGGCAGGGGGCGCGGCAAGGGGCTTTCCCGGGGGCAAGCCATTCTGTCCGCCATGGACAAGCTGTACTGCGAGTGTGGCGCCGTCATGACTTCGAAGCGCGGGGAAGAATCGATCAAGGACTCTTACCGCTGCCGTCGCCGGAAGGTGGTCGACCCGTCCGCACCTGGGCAGCACGAAGGCACGTGCAACGTCAGCATGGCGGCACTCGACAAGTTCGTTGCGGAACGCATCTTCAACAAGATCAGGCACGCCGAAGGCGACGAAGAGACGTTGGCGCTTCTGTGGGAAGCCGCCCGACGCTTCGGCAAGCTCACTGAGGCGCCTGAGAAGAGCGGCGAACGGGCGAACCTTGTTGCGGAGCGCGCCGACGCCCTGAACGCCCTTGAAGAGCTGTACGAAGACCGCGCGGCAGGCGCGTACGACGGACCCGTTGGCAGGAAGCACTTCCGGAAGCAACAGGCAGCGCTGACGCTCCGGCAGCAAGGGGCGGAAGAGCGGCTTGCCGAACTTGAAGCCGCCGAAGCCCCGAAGCTTCCCCTTGACCAATGGTTCCCCGAAGACGCCGACGCTGACCCGACCGGCCCTAAGTCGTGGTGGGGGCGCGCGTCAGTAGACGACAAGCGCGTGTTCGTCGGGCTCTTCGTAGACAAGATCGTTGTCACGAAGTCGACTACGGGCAGGGGGCAGGGAACGCCCATCGAGAAGCGCGCTTCGATCACGTGGGCGAAGCCGCCGACCGACGACGACGAAGACGACGCCCAGGACGGCACGGAAGACGTAGCGGCGTAGCGAGACACCCGGGAAGCCTGTTAGGCGCTGAGACGGGCGCACAGCGGGCTTCCTGGGGCAGCGGGAAGGGTCGGCCGGTCCCCCGGTCGGCCCATTTCTCTTGTCTCGGTTTAGTTAGTTAGCCTAAGTAACAGTGACTCCGTCACCACAGCACAGCGGGGCGAGCCGTTGACCTGGGGGAAGTGATGCTGTGACGGAATGACTCGAAACACACATTCCTAATGACTTCTCATTGGGTAATCCAGACTTCACGCCACTTCATCACAGCGTCACCCGGGCGCCCTTCGCTGTGACCCCGAATCAGGTTGCCGACAACCTTCATATAGGTAGAGGGGTTTACGCGCCACGCATCAAGCACCGCTAAGGAACGGCGTCGAGCGCTACCCACTCAGGCCGGTCACTCCCCTGATCTCTCCCAGGGTTGAGCGACCGGCGTTGCCTCCCTAGCTCAGTTCGGTTAGAGCGCCTGTTTCGTAATCAGGGGGTCGGCGGTTCGAATCCGTCGGGGGGCTCAATGAGCGGATACACAATCGCTTGGCTCGCATGGCTTGCCGCGTTCGGCGTCATTGAGGGTCGAGCGCTCTTCAATAAGAAGCCGGGCGACACGCTGAGCGAACACGTCTGGTCATGGTTCGCCACGCAAAGCGGCAGTACAGGCAAGCCTTCGGGTTGGGTGCGTGCTCGACGCTTTGCGCTACTGGCCTTCATGGGTTGGCTCACTGCCCACTTCATGACGGGCGGTCGCTTCTAGCGCTGCCGCGCCCAGCCTACTCACGTGAGTAGGTAGGGGGGTGTCGACGGATAGGGGGGTGTCCCCGGAAGGGGGGGGGGGGTGCCCTATGCGTACCCGGTGTCTCGACTGTAGGGACTGGGCTACTCATGGTGGGCGCTGTGCTCAGCACCACGCCACCTATCAGGCACAGCGCAGTGTGAAGAGCCATGCGAAGCGGCGTGCTGCTATCGCCCGTGGGAACAACGCTGCGGCGAAGATGCGTCGTGCTATCCGTAAGGCAGTGGGCGCGCACTGTGCTACCTGCCTGGGTTGGTACCACTAGAAAGCTTCTCGAGCGGATCGATCCTGCAGGAATTCCCGGGCATAACTGTTCCACTTGTATCGTCGGTCTGATAATCAGACTGGGACCACGGTCCCACTCGTATCGTCGGTCTGATTATTAGTCTGGGACCACGGTCCCACTCGTATCGTCGGTCTGATTATTAGTCTGGGACCACG
>JADMIO010803629.1_pt1 | contig 75669 bp, 73 predicted proteins | sample 8958161 | NCBI WGS metagenome assembly JADMIO01 (sample SAMN16585339, study PRJNA669376) | soil metagenome | isolation source: Crop rotation soil | place: USA: Cullars Rotation, Alabama | collected 2011
CCGCGACTTCAAGTCACGTGAATTCCAAGCTTCGGATCCCACTGTGCTGGAAAGAGATGGAGGCGATCGATGCCACCTATGCCGCTGCGGGAATGGACCGGACCTTCTAGTTCGCCAGCAATACGCCGATGGGCGGCGCACCGGCGTTTTGCATCGCATCGATCGCGCCCGTCACCTCGGGCCGCGAGCGGCGCACCACCATCAACACGCCATCGGCGAGCTTTGCGCTCACCGGCGTGTCGTCCGATGCCAGTGCCGGTGCGGCATCAAGGATCACAAGATCGGCGGTATTGCCCAAATGGGCCACAAGCTGCGCCATCGCCGGCGATCCGAGCAGCATATGCGGCTCACGTAGCGGGCGCGGCGTCGAAAGGAGCAACGCGTTGGAACGGGGGTCTTTGTAAAGGCACCGGCTCAGCGGCTGCGCACCGCTGGTCGCTTCGTAAACGCCCGCCTGCACGGCCCCGATACCCATCGCGCGCGCTGCCTGCGGGTTGCGCAGATCGCCTTCGACAAGAACGGTGCGCAGCCCCCTGCGCGCCGCTGCCCGGGCCAGCGCAACAGCCACCGCCGTTTTGCCTTCGCCATGCTGCGCCGAAGTGATAGCGATCACGCGCATGTTGCGGCCGGCGAGACGAACCGCCAGATCGTCCATGGCGACTGCGAAAGAGGACATCGGATAGTCGATGACATAGTCCGCCGCGCGCGCATCCTGTGCGTTCGGAATTTGCGCCAGCACAGGGGCACCCACGAACGGACCGAGAGCTTCCACCGGCCGCGGCTCGCGGCGCGGTCTGCGCGTCACGCCCGCCATCGCCGTGGACACGCTCGAACCGGCGCGTTCCACCAGCAGAGCCGCGAGGAGACCGAGCAGGAGCCCGGCGGGAACGGAGGCGCCGAGAATGAGCGTCCGCTTCGGGGAAGCGGGCGAGCTGGGAGCCGTGGCCCGCGAAATCACGCGCGCATCGGAATTCTGGATCGCGTCCTGATCCTGTATCTGGCGCAGGCGCGAGACGAATGTGTCGTACATCGTGCGCGTGGAGGCGGCGTTTCCTTCCAGCTCCTTGAGTTTCACGCGGGCAAAATTCTGCACGCCCGCCTGTCTCTCCGATCCTTTCAGGCTACCCTCAAGCGAGCCCAGCTGGGCGCGGGCCGCCGCGACATCGTTCTGCATCGATCCGGCGATGCGCGTGACTTCCTGGTTGATCTTGGCTTCGAGATCGCGCCTTTGCTGCTGCGCTGCGATCATCTTGGGATGCTTCGGCCCATACTTCGTGGCGTAGTCGGATTCCTGACGGATCAGATCCGCTTCCTGCGTGCGCAGCTGTACGATCAGGGGCGAAGCAACGACCTGCGACGCATCTGCCGCGTGACCTGAACCCACCAGCGCCGCCACGCGATTGTAGTTGGCGGACTTCTGGGCCAGATCGGCGCGTGCCGCGACGATCTGGGCGCTGATACCCGCCATCTGCTGATCGATCAGCGATGTGCCATCCGCCGTCTGGTCCAGGTTGTTCTCGGCCTTGTACTGCTGGGCCGCGGCGTCGGCGGCCTGAACCTGCCTGGCGAGCTGATTGACGCGTCCCGTAAGCCATTCGGTGGTCTTGCGATTGGCTTCGAATTTCGTCGTGAGCTGGTCTTCGATGTAGCTGTCGACGACCGCATTGGCGATGCGGGCTGCCTTCACCGGATCGCGGGAGGTGTAGGTTACGCTGATCGTGGTGGAAAGGCCCTGTGTCGCAACGGTGAGGCGGCGCAGGAACTTGTCGATCACGGCGTCGAGCGCGCTGGCCGCCTGCTCTCCGGCCAGCGGCGCCGCTGCCGGGTCGGTGGCTGCCCGGAAGCTCGATAGCAGACCACCGCTAGGCCCCGAGTAGAATTCCGAATCCTCATAGAGGCGCAACCGCACGATCACCTTCGCCGCAAGATCGCGCGATGTGAGGATCTGAATCTGGTTCTGCAGCGAAGCGGCGTCGGTCGGCAGATCGGACAGAACCGAGGAAAGATCGGCGACGTTGTTCTTACGGGTATCGAGCATCACGACCGCCGAGCTCGCATAGAGCGTCGGCAGGAACATCAGCACGACGAACGTGACCGCCACGACCGCGGCAGTCGTCGCAATGATCAGCCCGATGCGCTCACGCGCCACCCGCAGGAGATCGGCCACACTGAACCCACCGCCCGGAACAGCATCCGGCCGTCCGCCGGCTGGGATCGAGCCGGCTGAAGACATGGGTCGTTGATAAGGCACGCTGACCCTTCCACAGGTTTGGGCAATAGAACGCCCCTGCCACCTGCCGATTGGTTAACAAATTTGAGGAAACCGTTTCACAATTGAAAATGAAATCCGGCCGACACCGTATTGTCGGTGAAATTCTGTCCTGGAGCGTTCGACTGCCGGCGCTGCCAGACGTAACCGGCCTCGGCGGCCATGTAGCGGTTCAGCAGATAGCGAACCTTGATGCCCGCCTCCCACAGATGATCGGTCCGTCCCGCCTCTACGAACCGGCTGTTGGTGTAGTCGGCATGGCCGAGCAGAAGCAGGTTGCGCAACACCTCATACTCGAATGCAGCGCCGAAGATCTGGTCGTCCGAGATCGAGGCGCCGCTGACGGTGGTGCTGTTGAACTCCCGGCTCGCCGTCAGATGCACCGTCATAAGATCAGTCGCATACCAATGCAGCGCAACGCCATAGTCCACCGCGTTGATCGGCTGAAACGGCGCCTGGAATTGCAGGTTGACGTAACCCACGAACACCTCGCCGCGCACCAGATGCGATAGGAAGAGGTCCGATCCGGCTACGGCATGATAGCTATGGGAGTCTCGCGGCGAGGCAATGTCGAACTGACGTGCGTCATAAGAACCGCGCAAAAACACCGCAAAGCCGGGCGCAAATTCGTAGGCCGCCTTGGCGGACGCGCCCCAGCTCTTCTCATCGCGGTCGTTGTTGTTCTGACTGCCGCCGCCAATCAGCGGTGTCGGGCGATAGTCCAAACGGTCGAACCTGCCGCCGATGGAAATCCCGAAAGGATCGGCCTGCTTGTCGATGCTCATCTCGGCATGGCCGAGCGCATAGGCGGTGGCGCTCGCTGCGTTTCCGGGCTCATCCGGCGAGTAACGCGGTTCGTGATACAGGCCATAGGAACCGGCGCTGTTGATCGCGATGTCATGCCAGATATCGGCGCGCGTGTTCACACCGATGTTCCAATCGGTGCGGTTCTCCGCCGAGAGCGACGCATACTGATAGCGCGTCAGCCCGGCGGTGAGTTCGATCTCGCTTGTGCCCCATTGTGTCCCGAGGACGAAGGACGGTGCGAATGTGAAGTACATATCGCTTTGCGGCGCCACCGAGGTGCGATCGACATTGTCGTCAATCGCCACACCGACATCGAACGCAGGTTTCAGACGCAAGCCGCCGACAGGCACGCCTTTGGCGTCGTAGTCGGGGCGCGCGCGTTCCATCACACCCACCACACCGGTTTGTGCGGCAGCTGGCACAGCCAGTGCGAGGCTGCTCGACAGCAAGATTGCTCGAAAAAGGCGCATCGCGAATCCCTCACCGTCGAGGGTTGCCGCGAATGGTTAACCGCTTGTTAAGAAGTGTGGCAGATCAGAAGAAGCGCTCGCTTATCCGGATAATGTCGCCCGGATAGATGATGGTGCGCTCATTGGCGGGCAATTCTTCCTCCTTCTGACTTCCGTTCCGCCGCACGTGCACATCGTCATCCGATGCCCGGTAGGTGTAACCGCCGGCCAAAGCTACCGCCGTCACGATGTTCATGCCGTTCACGTACGGATATTCGCCGGGCTTGTTGACCTCACCGATGATGTAGAACGGCCGATAGTTGGTGACTTCCGCAGCGACGCGCGGATTGCGGAGGTAGCCGTCTGCAAGGCGGCTCGCGACCTGCAACTCGAAATCATGAACCGTAAGGCCGGCAGCCTGAACCTGTCCGATCAGCGGCAAGCGCACGACACCCGAGCCATCGACGTCGAATGCGCCGCCCAGATCATCCTCGCCATAGACGATCAGACGGATCTTGTCGCCCGCACCCAGGTGATAGCCCGGGTTGGCGTTGCGCGATGGCGCAAGATCCGGCGGCGCGCTCTGCGTGGAATAGCGCGGCGCTGGAGCCGCCGGCGGCTGGATTGACGGCGCTGCGGGGGCCGGCGGCGATGCGGTCGGCTGCAGCGCACGCGGCGGCTGGACCGCATAAGCGGTCTCTGGAGCGGGTGGCGGTGCTGCGGCCGGTGGTTCGGAGAACAGCGGTTGCGAAGAGGGATTCTGCGAGGAGTAGCGGGGCTGCGCGGCGGGTTGCGAGAGCACCGGTTGTGACGGTGAATTCTGCGAGGCGTAGCGCGACTGCTGGGCCGCGGCCGGAGGCGCCACGGGCTGCTGCGCCGGTGAATTCTGTGTCGAGTATCTCGTGTCCGGCGGCGGCGCCCAGGCACGTGGCGTGTTCGCCGCTTGTGTGGCCGGCAATTCGGCCGAAGCGACCCGCTGTGTCGGTACCGATGGCGGTGGAGCGAAGCCGTCGTCCTCCGCGCGCGCGACGCCGCTCGCGAGCGACAGCAGCGCAGCGCAGACAAGGCTTTTGGCGAACGCTTTCATGGCGTTGGCAGCCTACGAGCGGATGGTTTCCAGGTCGTGAACAGGCCGCCAAGTCCGGCATTTGGTTGCAGTTCGACGGACGTCAGACATGCGCTCAAAACCTGCGGGTCGTCCCAGGGAACATCGTGGTATGCGCTCTCCAGATGTGGGCTGGCGGGATCGCGTGTCCATTCCTGCGGGAACAACGCGATGGTTTCCTCGGTCGACACCAGCGGTCGATCCAGGGCGGGGCTGCCAGTTAGTGCCCCCACCAGCGCCGCAACCAGATCGCGTCCAGGACCGAGCGCGAGATAACAGGTCTGGCTTGCGCGCGGATTGCTCTCGATCAGATGGACGTGCCCGGCGTCGTCGCGAATGAAATCCAGCCCATGCAGGCCGGAAAGCTGGAAGTGCGCCGCGATCTTTTGCGCGGCCTCGTCCATTTCCGGGCAAAGGACAGGGCGCACAACACAAGCCGGTCCGGTGCTGCCTTCCGTTTCCAGAACGTCGAAATGAAGCGCGGCGAGGACTTTGCCCCGCCAGCACGCAAACGACGACGTCGCGGGCATGCCCGGAATGAAACGCTGCAAACTGACTGACCGAGCGGTGGGGTGGATCGCATCCAGAAGGAAATGCGTATCGCGATAGCGCATGGCACGCGCGACACTGCGCAACGGCGACGGCGGCGCGGCCAGCCGGGCAACCGCTTCCAACGCTTCGTCGGGCGCACGCGCAAGCGCCACCCCGTCCCCGCCCCAGGAACCACCCGACTTCACGACGACGGGAAGGCCAAGCGTTTCGAGCGCTGCTTCGACATCGCTTTCCGACGCAACTTCTGTTGTTTCCGGGACGCGAAGATCACAGGCGCGCGCGGCCACGATAAAGCCGCTGCGCGACATCAGTTGCGTGTATGCGTTTGGGTTACCCAGAGAGCGATCGATGAGAGAATCAAATCTGGTGTCGGTGCTCAACGCCACGAGTTGTTCGGCCGCCCGGTCATCGAGTGGCACCACAAGATCGGGCTTTGCGCGCGCAATCGCCTCCGCGAGCGAGGCCGCGGCATCGAGCGGTTTGTAGCGGTGACTCGCCACTACGTGACGGCTGAGGCCTAGGATATGCCCCGACGGATAAAGCGCCTCAACGGCACAACCGACCGCGGCAAAGCCACCCGCAATGCGTGTTGCGGATACCCACCGAACAGTGGTGAAGAGAAGGATTTTGGCGGCCATGCCGCATGATAGGGGCGTGCCGGTCAAGCATTCCTGAACGGCATGAAACGTGAAGAACCATCTACGCGGCGGCAGCCGTCTGTTTCATTGCGGGGCGTGTACCGAATTGGAACAGCAACGTTGGAATACCAACGGGAAAGCTGGGGTGTGTCATGGCGGAAATCCTCGACGTGGTCATTGTGGGAGCAGGCCCGTATGGACTCTCGCTCGCGGCACATCTGAACCAGACCGGCGTTTCGTTTCGGGTCTTCGGAAAGCCGCTGGACACTTGGCGGCACCACGTGCCCAAGGGCATGAAGCTGAAGTCGGACGGCTTTGCCTCCAGCCTGTCCTCGCCGCTACCCAAAAGCCGCCTCGAAGATTACTGCGCAGCCAACGGCCTGCCCTATTCCGACACCGGCTTCCCGGTCGAACTCTACCACTTCAACGCCTACGCAACGTGGTTCCAGAAAACCTTTGTGCCCAATCTCGATCAGCGTTGCGTCACCAAGCTGACCCGCGAAGGCGACCTGTTTGCCATCACCCTCGAAGACGGCGAGACGATTGACGCGCGCCGCGTCGTGCTGGCCGTCGGCATCACCTGGTATGCCAGGAAGCCCGACGAACTCGAGAACCTGCCGGATTGGGCGGCAAGCCACAGCTTCCAGCATCACGAGGTATCGCAGTTCAAAGGCAAGGAAGTGATCGTGCTCGGCGCCGGATCGTCGGCGACCGATCTTGCCGCAACGCTGGACGATGCTGGCGCGTTCGTGCGCATCGTTGGACGCCGGAAAGCGCTGCCTTTCCATAGCGCACCAAGCGCAACCGACAGTTCGTTCCTGAACCAGATCCGCCGCCCGTCCACCGGAATCGGCCCGGGCTGGCGTTCGTTCTTCTGCGCCAACACGCCGCTTCTGTTCCATCGCATGCCGGAGGATCTGCGCCTGCGTGCCGTGAAGCGGCATCTCGGCCCGTCGGCCGGTTACTTCATGCGCGAACGTATCGAGGGCAAGATCAGGACGCTCATGGGCCAGACTTTGTCGGGTGCCTCGGCGCAGGATGGCCACGTTGCGCTGGACCTGATCGACAGGGCTACAGGTGCGGCCACGACAATCACCTGCGACCACGTCATCGCAGCCACCGGTTACAAGGTCGACCTGAACAAGCTGCCGTTCCTGTCGCGCGCGCTCGTCGCCTGCGTCGACAAGGTCGAGAACACGCCAATCCTGAGCGACAATTTCGAGACGTCGGTCGACGGCCTCTACATGACCGGCATATCGGCAGCCAACGCATTCGGCCCGCTGCTGCGCTTCATGGTGGGTGCTGAGTTCGCGGCCCCGCGCCTCGCCGCGCACCTGCGCCGCCGCATTGGCGCAGCAGCAACGCGACGCGCCGCCTAGCGGCTTTGAGAGACGGAGCGCGGCTGCAATCCCACCTTCAACCAGGCGATGCTGGCATTGGCCACGTTGCGATAGGCGCCATCCGGCAAAAAGATCTGCAGGAAGATGATGGCCGCGAGACCGGGCGAATAGCAGCGGTGATAAAGTGCGGTCAGATACAGCTTCAATGCCTTCCACTTGTCGGTCGGCGCTATGCCCTTGGCGATAATCCAGCCACGGCAACCGTGGTAGGCGACCTCCGGAATACGTGGGCGAAGCTGCTCGATCCATTGGGTGAGGCGGGTGCCTTTGCGGCCTGACGAAGCGCGGCCCGGGTCGTAGGTGTCCTTCCAGACAGCACCGGGCTCTTCGGCCATCACGAACTTGCAACCGGCAAGGTAGAGATTGATCGCGAAGTCGGTGTCCTCGCCGTAGCGATAGCCGACGCCATACTTGGTGTTCTTCGCTGCCCGGCTTTCCACAACAACACTGATTGTCGGCACAAAACCGCGATCGCACAGCAGATACGTCGCCATATGCTCGTCGGGCCGGATGGCACGGTTCGGCTTCAATATCTTCCGTCCCTCGCCCCGGTCGACCAGAATGCGCGCATAGCCGACCGTGTTCGTCGTGCCGTCCAGCAGGTCGTGCATCGCCTGCAGATGATGCGGCAGGAAGATGTCGTCCGAATCGAGAAACGCGATGAACCTGCCGACCGCAGCCGCTATGCCCAGATTGCGCGCCGCAGCGCCGCCCTTGTTCTCCTGGCGCAGAAACCGGATGCGGGGGTCGGCGACGCGATCGACGATCTCGCACGGCGCGTCCAAAGAACCATCGTCGACCACGATGATCTCGAAATCCTGGAACGTCTGATCCAGCACCGAGCGCAGAGCGGTCTCGAGGACATCCGAGCGGTTGTAGACCGGGATAACGACCGAATAGAACGGCGTGCTGTCGCTCATGCCGCCTCTCGCACCGCTATTGCCTGCGCCTGTCGCAACATTGCGAGCATGATGAGGAACGCGACCCAGGCGGGACCGTCTCCCGCCAGAAAGTCGGTCTCCATGAAGTTGTGAAGCACGAAAAAGATGAAGAGCGAGAACAGGAAAGCCTTGAAAGGCACCGGAACGGCATCCCGCCGCCAGAGCATGATTGCGGGTTGCACCACGAGCGCCAGCATCGAGAGCACCAGACCGACAGCGCCCAACTCGACAGTCAGTTGCAGGTAGCCGTTGTGACCATGTGAGATGGTTTCGATCCAGCCGCTGTCGACATAGTTGTGCAACGGAGAGATCGTGCCCGTGTTGGTGAAGGATCCGAAGCCCGCACCAAGCAGCGGATGATCTGCGATAAAGGCCGATTCCGCAGCCCAAATCGCGGTTCTGCCAGTGAACTCCTGCGGATCGCTCACGACGGCCACGATGGCCGACCAGTCGACCAGCACGACGGTTGCCGCGACGAGCACGACCAACAATGCGGCGACGACGGCTATCGTCCGATCGAGACCGCGTTTCCAGGCCACGCGGTAGACTGCACCACCGGCAAGAGCCAACGCCAGCAAGCCGAGAGACGATTTCGATCGCGTCATCACGGCGAACCCGAGTGCAGCTGCGACCAGGAACCAATCGAGACGGCTACGGCGTTCGAGGGCGAAGAACAGAAACACCATCGCCGAGATCGCGGACACCGCACCGGCGATGTTCTTGTGATAGTAGAGCCCACGCCAGGCGCCCACGATGCCGGGATCGGGTTCACCCGGCTGATGGATGGCGCGGGCCGTGAGAGGCACCGACAGCCAGTTCACGACGAGGACGCCGATTAGCACGGCGCGCAATAGAGTGAGGCTTCGCTCGATGCCGATCGTCTCGACACCCCACATCGCCGTCAGGACGATGATGACTTCCAGACCGGCGCGACGGAACGTTACCCCGCCTTCGGCCGCCCAGGCCGAACTCGACAGACACCAGCAGAGCGCAAGCATCAGAAACAGCGGCACGAGCGCCATGATTTCCACGCCGAACTTGCGCAGCGCACCCAACGCGACGATTCCGAACACCGTCAGATAGCTGATCTGACGCATGACATCGCCCTGACCGGTGATGCCGTCCTCGCCCAATCTGAGGACTTCCGGATAGCGCGGCGCGAAGGGCTGCAGGCTGAAAAACACCAGCAGCAGAAATCCGACGAATGCCGCTTCGATGATCCAGGGCTCGGCGCGAACCCGTGCCGGCGCGATTGCGAAATCACTTGCCATGGACGACGGCATATTCGTTGTAGTGATAGCCGAAGAACGCCGCCACCTTGCCTGCCGCACGGAAGACGCGGCGGATGGCATTCGCCGAACGCGCAGCGTCGGCGATGAAGATCAGAAAGGCGAACGGTGCCGTAACAACGGCGCCCACGATCTTGACGATCTCACGCGTCATCTCCCGTATGCTGAGGCCGTATTTTAGCATCACGCGCATGTCGGAGTTTCCGGCGCGATACGCACGCGCCAGGCCCCATGAGAGGCTGGAGCGCGAAGCGGGCACCATCGCGTAAACCGCGGCTTCATCTGACCAAGCGAAGCGTTTTCCGTCGCGAGCAAGGCGGGTGAAGAAATCGCGGTCCTCGCCGCCGGTCAAAGCGAAGGCTGGGTCGAAACGCCGGCCATCGAAGCAGGATCGGCTGACGAGAACATTTGCCGTGGAATCGATCTCATGCGCCGGACCGGTTTGTCCGCGCACCGGTGCGATGCCGTCGCAATGGGATGCGAAGCGGCCCGGCAAAACGTCTTCGAACTCCCGTAATACGGAGCCGGCGACCGCATCGGCCCCGGTTTCGCGCTGAACGGTGAGCAACGCATCGAGCCAACCGGCAACGGGCCACTCGTCGTCGTCGAGCATGGCTAGAAATTCCACGCGAGGATTCGTCAGCGCCTTCTCGACGAGAGCGTTGCGGTTCTGGGCAATGCCGCGATCGGAGACCACGATGCACTCGAGTGGCCAGCGATAGCCGCTACGAAGCCGTTCGCAGACCGCGCGGCCTTCGCACGTGCCGGCGTCGTTATCGCCGACGAGAACGGAGACCGATGCCTGCGTGTCCAGCTTTTCCAGCGCGCGCAGCAACTTCTCCAACCCTTGCGGGCGGCGGAATGTGGGAATGGCGACGATCACCTCAGCCATGGCCCGCCTTCCAGCCCCGGAAAACGGAGACCGTCGCGGCGGTCATCACCAGTTCGCCGATGAGGATTCCACCCAGCGCGGCAAGCGGTCCGAACGCGGCGAGGAGCACGACGGTCGCGATCACGGAAGCTACGCTGGCTTTTGTGCTCGCCGAGGCCAGCGATTTGAACTCACCCGCAGCCTGCAGGAGAATCCCTTCCGGCGTACGGAGGATGCGCGCCGCCATGATGACCGCCCAGATGAGAAGCACGATGAGGACCTGCGCCTCGTCGTAATTGCCTTTCAACAGGACTTGGGGAAACCAGAGCAAAAGCACGACCGCCAGCCCAAGGGTAACGATCCAGATTGCGCTCCCCGCGGTTCTGAATTCGTTAACGGATTGCAAAGCACGCGGGATGTCGTTGTCCGCCACAGCCCGCGCCATGCGAGGGCGCTCAAAGTCCGGCAACGCGCCCAAAACAAGGGAAACCGGCCGCATGACGAGCGCGCCGATGGCAAGCACCGCGAAGGCCTTGGGACCGGCGAAGAAGGTTACCAGATAGGCGTGTGCGTTTGCGGTCAGCTCCGACATGACGACGCCGAGCAGCGACCATCGGGTGAAGTCTCGCCAGACCGGCAGATAGGCGGAAAGAGAACCCGAGCCAAGTTGCCAGAACTGCCGCTTGAGATACGACGCGCCCAGCGCAACCGTGCCCACAATCGCCGAAAGCGTCAGAAGCTGCGCGGCGGTGTCGATGCTGAAGTGCCCGAACTTGAGCAGCAGCAACAGTCCGATTGTCAGGCTGACGCTGTAGCCGAGGTCGGACACCATCGCGAGCCCGGGCTTGCCCTCGGCAAAGACGACGGCGCGGCCGAACGAGCGCAGCGAGCTGAGTGCGGTGTAGGGCGCCAGGATGAGCGCGACATGGAACGGCGCGTGGCTGAACCGCAGCAGGAAGAACGTCAAAATTCCGGTGACTACCGAAATTGCCAGACATGCTTTGAGCAATATCGAAGTACCGGTGTCTTCACCACTGCTGTCCGTTGCGCCGATGCGGCCCAGTGCGGCGCTCAACAGCGAGCCTGCCGCGCTTACGCTCAGAAACGGTGCGATCACCAGAAGGAACGCGAACTGGCCGAAGTTCGCCGGCGGCAACTCGCGCAGGAAGATCAGCGAAGCGAGGAAATGCGCGGCCGAGACACTGATCGGTCCTAGTACGGACGGCGCATAGTGGCGAGCTAGGGATACGAAGCCGCGCGGTGCGGAAATCGATGCGGCAGGCTCAGCCTCGTCCCATTTTGCTGCGCTATCGGACATGGGCTTACGACTTGGCCGGAATGGAAGTTCCCTGCTTCAGTCCATAGGCTCCTGTGCGTGTCAGAATAGTAAAGAGCGCGACGGGGTTGGTGATGGCGTAGCGCCAGAACAACCGCCGCGGTTCGCGGGCGAGCCGATACAGCCATTCGAGGCCGGTCGCCTGCATCCACACCGGAGCGCGGGTGTAGTCACCGGTCACGAAATTGAAGCAGCCGCCGCAGGTAACGATCCAGCCGGCCTTCAGCCGGTGGCGGTTACGAGTGCAGAAGGCATACTCGAACGGCACACCGAGCCCAACCCACACGACATCGGCGCCGGACTGGTTGATGCGATCGCAGATCGCGCTTTCGTCCGTCGGCTTGAAGTAGCCGCTCCGCCGCCCGACGATCTGGAGGTCGGGGTAGGTCTGTTTGAGGACCTCTGCACACCGCGCATTCGCCTCTTCCGTACCGCCGAGAAGATAGAATTTGAGCCCGCTCTTCGCAGCGGCAGCGGCAGCGTCGTGGATGAAATCAGTGGTGGCGCTGCGTTCGGGGATTGGAGACTCGGTCATCCAGCGCGATGCAAACACCACAGGCTGCCCGTCGGCGTGCACCAGGCTCGCGGCGGAGAAATGGCGGCGGAAATCGGGATCCTTGGCGCACATCGCGATGGCGTGGCCGTTGGAGGCGAACACAAGCTTCGCCTCGCGCTTGTAGGTGCGCGAGGCAAGGCAGTCGCCCACCATGAGCTGGGTCATCTGTTCGCGCGAGACGCACGCCGTCTTGATGCCGCCGACGTTCACTTCGCGGTAGATGCGATAAGACGTGCGGCGGTCGGAGATGCCCATCAGTAAGCATTTCTCCGGCGGAACACTTCCGCCGCGGTGCGAAACAGGATTTCGATATCGAGCGCAATGTTGGCGTTCGCAACGTACCAGAGGTCGTAGTCGACGCGCTTGCGCATGTCTTCGACCATTGGCGTCTCGCCGCGCAGGCCGTGGACCTGGGCCCAACCCGTGATGCCGGGCTTCATGTTCTGGCGCTGCGCATAGCAATCGATGAGGCGGGTAAACATTTCGTCATGGGCGCGGGCATGCGGACGCGGCCCGATGATCGACATCTCGCCTTTGATAACGTTCAGGAGCTGCGGCAGCTCGTCGAGGCTGAAGGCGCGGAGGAAACGGCCAAACCGCGTCACGCGTGCGTCGTTGCGGCTGACCTGACGGATGACATCGCCGTTTTCGAGGACGGTCATCGTGCGGAATTTGAAGATGTCGAAGGGCTTGCCGTTGAGGCCAAGGCGTGTCTGGCGGAACAGGACCGGCGCGCCGTCGAGACGGACACCGATGGCGATGACCATCAGGAGTGGTGCGAGCAAGATCAGCGCAGGAATGGCGACGGCCAGATCGAGGGCGCGCTTCAGAGAAACATAGACAGTGTCGTCGAGGGCAGAGGTGCCGTTAACATTGGCGGGCTCGACATGCTGCACGGTGAACGCATTGCTGAGCGCATCGGCCGTGGCGGGGACTTCGGCGCCGATGGCGCGGTCCGCGATGTTTTCGTGCAGGCTCACAATGTGCCCCTGGCAGAAGGCCTCTTCGGGCTGTTCCCTGCATTCCTCACGCCACAGGTGTTTACGAAATTGTCCCAGAAGCGAACTGGATAGCCGTTTAATTGGGCGATTCGGCGTTAACGCCGTGGTCGCCTGTCCCGATTGGAGAAGTGCCAGGTCTCCATCTGGGACGCCCGGACTTAGGCTGCGAGCGACTTCTGCCAGTCGAGCAGGCGCGAATTGCCGGCCCGGAGCAGCGGAATGAGGGATGCCGAACGCGTTTCCTTCAGGCCGAGGCCATAGCGCGGCAGCAGGAAGCGGTTCATGCGGGGATCGAGCGATCCGGACAGGGTGGTGAAGGCGCAATCGTAGCCGGCGTCGCGCACCGTTTGCCACGCAGTGCGTGACACGTCGCCGACGTTGCCGAACGGATAAGCGAAGGCTCGGCACGGACCGACTTCGGCCTCGATCCGCACCCGCGGAAGCTCCGCCTGCTGGCGCAAATAGCTTTCCGACTGCGCTTCATTCAGCGGCCAGTGCCAATGGGCGTGGGCGCCGATGGTGACGCCACGGGTCGCGAGCGCGCGGACCTGATCCCAGGTGAGGAAATCCTCCGAACGGAACCGCATGATAAGTTCGGCGACGTGCTCCGGACCGAGGATTTTCAGCATCCCGACGACAGCCTGGCGGGCCTCGGGACCGTTGAGTTTCTTGAGCGAAGCGACCAGCCGGTTCGCCGCCACCTCGCGGAAGCCACCATTGTCGGAGACGACCACCGGCTCCTTCAAGTTGGGCAGGCGGTAGGCGCCGGCGGCAGCGAAGAAGGCGAACAGGCGGGCGAGAAAGACCGGATTTCGCTCACGCGTGTCGATGTGGTGCGTGCTGACGAATAGTGTCCAGGGAAGCGACAGCTCCTCCAGAATGTCCGCCGCGACGGTCAGCGTGTTGGCGTAGCCATCGTCCGACATCAGGAACAACGCGCGCGAATGGCGCTCCGGATGCTTCATCACGTCATCGAGGGCGTCCAGCGGCAGGACATCGAAATGGGTCTTCAGGGAGTGCGCGATGGCGCGGAAGACGTCCGTTTCGTGATGGTTGGTCTGCAGGCGCGCGTCGTCGGTGCGCGCCTGCACGCCGTGGAAGTACACGGCGGCAGGACGGCCTGCAAAGCGGGCGAGACCGGCAGGAATATGCTTGCCAAGTTCGCGAAAGAGATTGCCGGACAGCGACATCGAACCGGACGTTTCAAATTCGATGCCAGTTTTACCCGCGGCGGGCGCGAATTTCGTTAACTCTCCGCCACAACGCTCGCTTCGATCGCACCGATCCGGTCGAGTTCGACACGGACCTTGTCGCCCGCTTTGAGATAAACGGGCGGGTTCATCGCCGCGCCGACGCCGCCCGGCGTGCCGGTATAGATGACATCGCCCGGCTCCAGCGTCATGGCGCGGGAAAGGTGTGCGATCTGGTCGTAGATATTGAAGACCAGATTGCCGGTGTTCGAGTTCTGGCGCCTCTCGCCATTGACGAAGCAGCGGATGCCAAGGGTGTGGGGATCGCCGAGCTCGTCGGCGGTGACGATCCACGGGCCGAACGGGGCGTGGGTGTCGAAAGATTTTCCGAGAATCCATTGCGGCGTCATGTTCTGCCAGTCGCGCACGCTGACGTCGTTGCCGCAGCAATAACCGAAGATGTGCGAGGCGGCATCCGCCTTGGCGATATGCTTGCCGCGCTTGCCGACGACGAAGACGAGTTCGGCTTCCCAGTCGACCATGCTCGACGACTTCGGAAGCTGGATCGGATCGAAGGGACCGTTCACCGCGCTCTGCAACTTGGCGAACCAGATCTGCTGCTTCGGCGGCTCGCGGCCGGTTTCGGCGACATGGTCGGCGTAGTTGAGTCCGATGGCGAGGACCTTACCGGGCCGCGGGATCGGCGCGAGCAGGTGCACGCCATCGAGCGACTGCGGCGAGCCCTTGGCGGCGAGGCGTTCGACATCCGCTTTCACATCGTCCCAGCGGGCGATGAGGTCGATCATATCCGTGGCGAGGCGCGGCGCGGCGCGGGTGAGCGAGACGATCGAGTCGCCCTGTACGACGCCAAGCTCCGGCGCACCGCCGCTTGTGAATGTTGCCAACCGCATCAGACCCTCCGCCACACCCTTGTGCGGCAGGAGTTTGGCCGGTTTGCGGGCCGCCTGTCACCTAACGTAAAAGCGCAGGCACACAAGAAGGAGATACGGGGATGGCGACGGCGGCAGGTACGGCGAGGTTCAAGGACGCGAGCCTTCCGCTGGAGACCCGGGTTGAAGACCTGCTCGGCCAGATGACGCTGGAAGAGAAAGTGACGTTGCTGGCCGGGGCGGAATCGTTCGCGCTGCACGGCGTGCCGCGGCTGGGCGTGCCCGGATTGAAGCTGACCGACGGGCCGACGGGTGTGCGGTCCAACGCCAACAAGCCGGCCACCGTGTTCCCCGTGGCGGTGTCGCTGGCCGCGACGTTCAATCCGGAGATGGCGCGCGAGATTGCCGGCGCGATCGCGCGCGAGGCGCGGGCGCTCGGCGAAGTTGCCATCCTGGCGCCGACCATCAACATCGTGCGTACGCCGGTGTGGGGACGGAATTTCGAGACCTATTCCGAGGACCCGCATCTGACGGCGCAGGTCGCTATCGCCTATGTGCAGGGCATGCAGGCGGAAGGCATCGGCACTTCGCTGAAGCACTACGCCGCGAACAATCAGGAAGAAAACCGCTTCACCGTCAGCGCCGAGATCGACGAGCGGACCCTGCGCGAGCTGTATCTCGCCGCGTTCGAAGACGTGGTGCGCGAGGCCAACCCGTGGACCGTGATGGCGTCGTACAACAAGGTCAACGGCACCTATGCCTCCGAGAACCGCAAGCTCCTCACCGAGATATTGAAGGAAGAATGGGGCTATGACGGCGTCGTCGTGTCCGACTGGGGCGCGGTGCACTCGACGGCGCCTGCCGCCAATGCCGGCCTCGACCTGGAGATGCCGGGACCGGCGCGCTGGTTCGGCGACAAGCTGGTGGCGGCGGTGAAGGCCGGCGAGGTCAGCGAGACGCAGATCGACGACAACGCACGGCGCATGGTGCGCTTCATCCTGCGCACCGGCGCGCTCGACGGGAAGCCGATGAAGCCAGGCGAAATCCTGAGCGAGCGGCATCGCGACATCGCGCGGCGCGCGGCGGAAGAAGGCACCGTGCTGCTGAAGAACGACGGCAAGCTGCTGCCGTTCGATCCCAAGGCGGTGAAGACGCTGGCGGTGATCGGACCGAATGCGGAGAGCTTCCGCATGCAGGGTGACGGGTCTTCGCGGGTGCATCCGTCGCGGCGCGTGACGTTGCTCGAGAGCCTGCAGGCGATGCTGCCGGACACGAAGATCGAATATGAGCAAGGTGCGGACAACGAACCGACACCGCCAGTGGCATTGGCCGGGATGTTCAGCCCCGATGCGATGCGCAGCGATCAAGGGCTCGGCGCGCAACACTACGACAACAGCGACCTTTCCGGCGATCCGGCGAGGACGCGCGTGGAGCGCACCTTCTTTCGCTATATCGGCAGCTCGGCACAGGGCAAGCCGGTCACCGGCAGCTATCGCTGGCACGGCTATTTCTGGCCGGAGAAGGATGGCGAGCATGAGTTCGCGATCCGTGGCCGCGGGCCGAGCAAACTGATCGTGGACGGCAAGACCGTCGTCGACGAGAACTCGCCGGTGACGTTGGACCCGAACGATCTGACAGGGCGGCCGAACAATCTGCGCACCGGCAAGATCGCACTGGAAGCGGGACGTGGCGTGCCGGTGGAACTGACCTTCGCGTGGCCGGAAGTGAAGGAGCTTGAATATATGAGCTTCGGCGTGCGCCAGCCGTCGCGTGGGATCGACGATGCGGTCGCTCTCGCCAAGCGCGCCGATGCGGTGGTGGTGGTGATCGGCTCCGCCTCGACGACGGAAGGCGAAGGCTATGACCGCAGCGGCATCGACTTCCCGGGCAATCAGAATGCACTGGTGGCCGCGGTACTGGCGGCCAATCCGAAGACGGTGATCTGCATCAACAGCGGCTCGCCGATGAAGATGCCGTGGATCGAGCAGGCGAAGGCGGTCGTGCTGCCGTGGCTGCCGGGCGAAGAAGGACCGGATGCGCTGGCGCGTGTGCTGTTCGGGGCGGCGGCGCCGAGCGGGCGGTTGCCGGTCACCTTTCCGCGCAAGTACGAAGACAACCCGGCGTTCGGCACCTATGACGGCGGACCGAAGGCGCCCTACTCCGAGGGGCTTGGCGTCGGCTACCGCCACTTCGACGGCAAGAACATCTCGCCGCTATTCGCGTTCGGGCACGGGCTGACCTACACGAGCTTCGCCTATTCCGAACTGAAGGTGCCGGAGACGGCGCGCGGCGGACAGGCGCTGGAGGTGCAGGTGCGCGTCGCCAACACCGGCACGCGTGCGGGCAAAGAGACCGTGCAGATCTATGTCCAGCCGCAGAAACCCACCTTGCCGAGCCCGGTGAAGACGCTGCGCGGCTTTGCGAAGGTCGAACTGGAGCCCGGTGAAGAGAAGACGGTGACCGTGAAGCTGTCGCCGCGATCCTTCTCCTATTACGACGGACAGGCGAAGAAATGGACCGTCGATCCGGGCGATTACGTGATCCATGCCGCGATGTCGGCCGGCGACATCAGGCACTCTCGCGTGGTGAAGGTGAGCTGAGTGGGTGCGGTGAAGAAGCATGCGCTGAACACGGACTTCGTCTGGCAGGACAGTGCGCGCCACGATCTGCGGCGGCTGACGAAGGAAGAGATGACGCAATTCGATGCGCGTGGCTTCGTCAAGCTGGAGCAGGTGTTCAGCCCGGCGGAGGTTGCTGCGGTGATCGCGGCGATCGATCCGCTGGAGGCGAAGAGCGAGGAATGGCTGCGCGCCAGAGGCGGCACGGTGTCGATCTCGCAGGCCGATGTCATCACCTTCTCGATCCACCTTGTGACGAAATCCGACGTGCTGAAGCGCTTCGCCGCGCATCCCGCGATCAAAGACATCTGCCACGATCTGATCGGCGATGATGTGCGGCTCTACTGGGACCAGTCGGTCTACAAGAAGACGGGTAAGGTGCAGGAATTTCCGTGGCATCAGGACAACGGCTACACCTTCATCGAGCCGCAGCAGTATCTGACGTTGTGGATACCGCTGGTCGATGTCGATGAGGAGAACGGCTGCCCGTGGATTGCGCCCGACGTGCACAAAACCGGCACGCTGGAGCACTGGGCGACCCCGATCGGCTGGAAGTGCCTGGAGGATGTGCCGGATGCCGTGTGCGTGCCGGCGAAGGCGGGCGATGTGATCGCGTTCTCCTCCCTCGCGCCGCATCGGACGGGGCCGAACCTGAAGGCCGGTTCGGTGCGCAAGGCGTACATCCTGCAATATGCACCGGAAGACGCGTACACCGTGAAGGATGGCGTGCGGGCGCGCCAAGACGATCCGGAGCGGCAGTTCAAAGTGCTCGAAAGCGGGCAGTAAGAAAGAAGTCTGGCGCGCAGAGGCGCAGGGGGAGCTGCCTTCCTACACGCCGTCATGGCCGGTCAGTCCGTAGCGAAGCGAAGGGTGTACCGGGCCATCCATTGCCGCGCCTCTCGGCGATGTGTCGAGTTGTCAGGCTCATTGTTGACCTCCGAGGCAATGGATGGCCGGTACGGTCTCCGCTGCGCTCCGACGCGACCGGCCATGACGGTTGCGGGAATCGGAATGCGAGGACGTATTGACTCCATAGCACACCCCGTACAGTGTACGCGTACGGTGTACGAGGTGAGCGGTGGCGCGGGAATTGTCCAGCGATGAATTGCGGTCGGTGCGCGCCGAGATCGGCGCGGCGGCGGCGGAGCTCTATGCGCAAGCCGGCGAAGACGGCATCACCATCCGCGAGATCGCAAAGGCCACCGGCCGCAGCCCGATGGGGCTGTACCGCTATTTCGGCGATCGCGAGGAGATCATCGCCTTCCTGCGCGCCGAGGCGTTCGACACCTTCTCCGATGCGCTGGAGGCGGCGTTCGCGAGCGGCACCGACGCGTTCGCGCGCGCGCGGGCGGTCGGACGGGCCTATCTCGATTTCGCGCTGGAGCATCCCGACGAATACCGCTTGATGTTCGACATGCGCCGGCCGGACGATTCCAAATATCCGGCGCTCGCCGCGGCCTCCAAACGCGCGAGCGAGACCGTGACGCGGCATGTGAAGGATCTCGCGAAAGCCGGCATCGTGCAGCAGGGCGATACCGCCAAGATCGGCGCATCGCTGTGGGCCGCGGCGCATGGCGTGATCGTGCTCTATCTTGCGGGACGGCTGCCGGACGGCGTCGACGTGCGCGAGTTCTATCTGGAGACGATGCGGCTGACGTTTCGCGGGGCGCGGACGCCGGCGACGAAACGCAAGGCGAGGAGATAGGCCATGAGCGTGACAGCCAAGACCTTCATCGTGCGGAAAGACGATCTGAAGAACGGAAAAATCGTCGAGCAGGCGCTGACGCTGAAGCCCGGCGGGGCGATCCTGAAGGTGGATCATTTCGCCCTGACGGCGAACAACATCACCTATGCGGTGGCCGGCGACATGATGCAGTACTGGAATTTCTTTCCCGCACCGGAAGCGGGATATGGCGTCATACCGGTGTGGGGCTTCGGCACCGTGGTCGAAAGCGCGGCCGAGGGCGTCGGCGTGGGCGACCGGTTCTACGGCTACTACCCGTTCGCGAGCCATGTCGCCGTCGAGCCGGTGCGCGTGAGCGGCGACGGGTTCGCCGACGGCGCAGCGCATCGCCAGCCGATGGCGGCGGTCTACAACAGCTACAAGCGGACAAGCGCCGATCCGCTCTACATGCCGGGCAAGGAAGCCGAGCAGATGCTGCTGAGTCCGCTGTTCGGGACGTCGTTCGCGATCGACGACATGCTGGACGACAACGGCTATTTCGGCGCCAGGGCGGTGATCCTCACGAGCGCCTCCAGCAAGACGGCGTATGCCGCGGCCTTCTTCCTCAAGGCACGCAAGACGGTGGAGGTGATCGGCCTGACTTCGCGCGCCAACATCGCGTTCGTGAAAGGGCTCGGCTGTTACGACCGCGTGGTGGCGTATGAGGATACCGGCACGCTGGACGCGAACGTGCCGGTGGCAGTGGTCGACATGGCGGGCAACCGCAAAATCCGCGCGGCGCTGCACAACCACTATCGCGACAACCTGAAATACGACCTCGGGGTCGGGATCACGAACTGGGACTCCGATCGCAGCGGCACGGCCGAAGACCTGCCGGGCGCGAAACCCGCGACGTTCTTCGCGCCGACGCAGATCGCCAAGCGCCGCAAGGAGCTGGGCGCACAGGCGTTCGATGCCAAGATGGCGGCGACTTGGCGCGACTTCGTTGCGAAGGCGACCGACCAGAACAATCCCTGGATCCGCGTGATCCGCGAGCGGCGCGCCGAAGAGGCGAAGCTGCTTTATCTGCAGACCCTCGCCGGCAAGACGCCGCCGATGGACGGCCTCGTTCTCTCTATCTGAATCCCAACTGTCGAAAGGAATATGGTTATGGCTCTTCCCGGCGCACTCGCGCGGCCTCTGTCGGTTCCGGTGATCGCATCGCCGCTGTTCATCATCTCCGGTCCGGAACTGGTGCTGGCGCAGTGCAAGGCGGGCGTGATCGGCTCGTTTCCATCGCTCAACGCGCGGCCGCTGGCGCAGCTCGACGAATGGCTGGCGCGCATCACCGAGGAACTGGCGGCGTATGACCGGGCGCATCCCGACAAGCCGAGCGCGCCGTTCGCGGTGAACCAGATCGTGCACAAGTCGAACGACCGCTGGGAGCAGGACGTCGAGCTGTGCGTCAAATACAAGGTACCGGTCGTCATCACCTCGCTGGGCGCGCGCGAGGACCTGAACGCGGCGATCCACTCCTATGGCGGCGTGACCCTGCACGACATCATCAACAACAAGTTCGCCCACAAGGCGATCGAGAAGGGCGCCGACGGCATCATCGCGGTTGCGGCGGGCGCCGGCGGACATGCGGGCGTGACCTCGCCGTTCGCGCTGATCGAGGAGATTCGCGAGTGGTTTGACGGGCCACTGGCGCTGTCGGGCGCGATCGCGTCGGGCCGCGCGGTGCTGGCGGCGCAGGCTGCGGGTGCCGATTTCGGCTACGTCGGCTCGGCCTTCATCGCGACGACGGAAGCGAACGCGCCGCAGGGCTACAAGGACATGATCGTCGGTCATGGGGCGGACGACATCGTGTATTCGAACCTCTTCACCGGCGTGCATGGCAACTACCTGCGGCCGTCGGTGATCGCGGCGGGGCTCGATCCCGAGAACCTGCCGACCTCCGATCCCTCGAAGATGAATTTCGGCTCGGGCGGCAACACCAAGGCGAAGGCGTGGAAGGACATCTGGGGCTCGGGCCAGGGCATCGGGCTGGTGAAGGATGTCGTGCCGGCGGGCGAACTGGTGGCGCGGCTGGGCCGTGAATATCGCGAGGCGCGCGACAAGCTGTCGGCGCCGCGGGTGCGGATGGCGGCGGAGTAGCGGCGAGGCGCGCAAATACCGCGCGCATGTCGTTTTGGGCCGCACGGCCGTACCGGCGAGAGTGCTAGCGTTCCTCCATCTTGCGGAGGGAACGATGATCGGACGCATCTTGCCGGGCGCGGCGATCGTGATTGCGGTTCTGCTGCGGCCGGCCATCGCTGCGGACGACACCAGTCTGGCGCGGCTGGCGACGTGCCAGGATTCGTGGCTCGACTGGAACAAGAGCAATCCGGCCGAGATGCAGAAGCTCGGCGCGCATTTCCAGTCGCTGTTCGCGCGCAAGGAAGGCAAGCCGTTCTTCTTTCCGAAGGCGGAGGTCTCCATCGAAGGGCTTCGCATCGTGCAGGCGTTTCCGGAGAGCGTGGGCATGGGCGTGGGGTTTTCGCTGATGGTCGACGCGGGGTTCGACCGGACCCGCAAGGTGTTCGAGAAGCCGCTCGGCCCGCGGCCGCACTGCGAAGCGGGCGAAGGCATGCACAGCTGCGACCGCGAGATCGCCGAGAAGCGCACCTTCATGGTGATGGCGGACGACAGCGAACCCACGAAAACGCTGGTCGGCTGCTATTACTACTACGAGCGATGAAGCGGCGGCCTGGCTGCTTTCCTTCAACTGACGTCATCATCCGGCTCGCGCGAAGACGCGCGGCCGGGTGGTGACGGTTGCAGGGGAAGCACCGCGGCGATGAGGGCTTTGGCCTGCCCGAGTTGCCGGCGCACGCTTTGACGGAACAGACGGGACTCGCGGGTGTACGCGCCGGTTTTCAGCGCGTTGCGGTTACCGCGTGGGGCGCCGCGCGAGCGGCCGGTCCTTTTGCGTGGCATAGGTACATTTGTTTTTCAGAAAAAAAATTTCTCGCGTCCCTAGCCTTCCTTTTTCGCCGCGTCCTCGAAACGCTTGAGCGTCATCGCGAGCGATGCGCTCGTCTTGATCAGGCGAGTGCCGAGCGTAAGGCGGCCATACTTCACGCCGAGATAGAGGTCGTCTTCGGTTTGGGCCTTGGCGAAGCAGACTTTCGCCAGTTCGTGGCAGGCGCGCAGTTGCTCGCGCAGGAGGGCGGCAACGTCGTCCGGTGGCGGGGCGGTTGTCGCGGCGGGCGGTGATACGGATTCCACTATTCAAAGACTCCTTGGGTTCTGGCCCAAACTAAGCCTTCAACAGACTATATGCAACGCTATTCAGAACATAATGCATTCAAATTCACGCCATCTGGCGCGATTTGTCTTTATTATTCCCTATTATTTTCTTATAAGGACGATTAGAGATAAAATTATTGCAGCTTTTTGTCCTATCTGATGTCTGGTCACCTCGAGCTCTATTCGGTGGAAGCGGTCGCGGAGCGGCTGGGGCTGCACGTCAAAACCGTGCGGGCTTATGTGCGCGATGGACGGCTCAAGGCGACGCGGATCGGCAAGGCGTATCGCATCACCCACCAGGCACTGGCGGATTTCATGGGCGAACCGGCGTTGCCGGTGGCGCGGTCGCGCGCGATCGATGTGTCGTGCGTGGTGACGGTGGACGATGCGGACCGCACGCTGCACGACCGACTGGTGACGGCGCTCACCGCATCGGTGAACGGGCGTCAGCATGCGGCGCCGGTGCGGATCGATGCGGCGTATGACGAAGCGCGGTCGCGGCTGAAGCTCATCATCTCAGGAGATGCGGCAGTGACGGCGGGGCTGCTCGAGATGGTGTCACTGATAGCGAAGGACAGGCGATGAGCGGGGAAGTGATTGAGATCGGCGAGGTACGCGTGTTCGTCGTGGCGCGCGAGGGCGCAATGCTCGCGAGCGAGCGCGATGCGACAGACCTGATCGGCGATTCCTATTCTGCCGGCGGCGCGAAGATGATCGCGCTGCCGGCCGAGCGCCTGGGCGAGCCATTCTTCACATTGAAAACGCGCATCGCGGGGCTGATGCTGCAGAAATTCATGAACTACGGATTTCGCGTGGCCGTGGTCGGGGACATTGCGGCGTTCGTGGAGGCGAGCGATGCGCTCCGGGATTTCGTGCGCGAGAGCAATCGCGGGCGGCATGTCTGGTTCGTGCGTGATGTTGACGAACTGCGCGCGCGGCTCGTGGGGTAGTTGGTTCACAGGGCGTCACGGAGAGGCTGCGCATTGCGAGCGATCTGCATGCGAGCGTTGGGCGCGTTCAATCTTCCGAAAGCAAGGATGCGGCGATGCGCTGGAGCAAGCGCTCGCGTTGTGAGGGGCTCATGGGCCTGCGCTGGAGAATGACGACGCAGCGCAGGATGGGCAGATAGGGCTGCATCGCTGCCGTCAGCTCTGCCGGCGAAGTGCCCGCGAGACAGGCGTAGCCGGACTGCACCGCGGCATCGATCGCGTGCGGCAGCGCCGGATCGCCGCCTTCCGGCACGAGTTCGGAAAGCGAGATGTGGGCACGCGCAATGTCGAACACGGCAGACGCCCGCAGCGCGCAGGCCCAGTCGATGATCCGCGGACCATCCGCCGTCACGATCACGTTGCCGGGATGAAGATCGCCATGGCAGAGCCCGTCGCCCGGCGGCAGGCGGTCGATCAGCGCCAGGACACCGGCCGCGATGTGCTCCGGAAGGATGTCGCGGGAGAGCCGCGACGCCGTGGCCACCCAGTCGCGCAGGGAGATAGCGCCCGGCGGGGGCGGCGCGTTGTGAACGGACAGGTAGAGGGTCGCGAGGATCGTGCCCACCTGTTCAGCCGTCACGTCGCCCGCCAGGAGGAGCTGCACCAGCGCCGGTCCGTCCAGCCGTGACATCACGATGCCGAAACGGCCGTCTAGCTCGACCTCATCGAACACCTGCGGTACCGGCACGCCCGCGGCGAACGCGGCATGGGTTATTCGCGCTTCGTGACGTCCATGGCGCGGCGAGACGCCGGGCTTGAACAGCTTCACGACCTGACCCGGCGCCCAGGCATGGACGTCCGCCGTGATCCCTTCGCCGATCTTCGCTCCGAGTGATCCGCGCATCACCTTCCCCCGCCAACCTTCTTCATCGCTGCGAATGCCAGAACGCGCAATCCATCGGTGAAGCTCATGCACAGACTCATATGTTACTTGGCGGGCAAAGAATTGGCGCAGAGAGAAAGGGTTCACGTGGAGGCGCGGAGCGCGCGGAGTTTCTTTTCACCTCCCTTGCGGAGAGGTCGTCCTGCGTAGCTCGAAGAGCAGAGCAGGACGGGTGGGGGCTGGCGCGCGTCCGCGCGCCGGGAAGATTCTTCTCCGCGCGCTCCGCGCCTTCGCGTGAACATTTCTCTCTGCGGTCTCTGCGCCTCTGCGCGCCAATTCTTTCTCGCGCTGCGCGCGGCCCCCACCCATTCGCGCTCGAAGCGCGAATGACCTCCCCGCTTTGGGGGGAGGTGAAAAGGTGGCTTGACTTCCGGTGCTATCGGCACTATTTCACCAATCAGTTATATAACCTATTGGTTCAATACCGATGCAGACCGACCCTCTCAGTGCGAAGTTTGCGGCTCTGGCCGATCCAACGCGGCGGGCGATTTTGGCCCGGCTGGCGCTGGGCGAGACGACCGTCGGCGAGCTGGCCGAGCCGTTCGACATGTCGGGGCCGGCGATCAGCAAGCATCTCAAGGTTCTGGAGAAAGCCGGGCTGATCACACGCGGACGCGAGGCGCAGTGGCGGCCGTGCAAGCTCGAGCCGCTGGCGCTGAAGACGGTGGACGACTGGCTGGAGGAATACCGGCGGCTCTGGGAAGAACGGTTCGACCGGCTCGAGGACTACCTCAAAACGATTCAGGCGAAGGGCAAAACGGAGAAGAAGAATGCCGGTGGTGACAAAGACAAATAAGGAAGTGGCAGTCGCGGTTGCGGCGCCGGGCGAACCGGCGATCACGGTGACGCGCACCATCGCCGCGCCGCGTGCGCTGGTGTGGGACGCGTTCACCGATCCGGTGCATGCCGGACGCTGGTGGGGGCCGAACGGTTTCACCACGACGACGAAGCGCATGGACGTGCGGGCCGGCGGCGTGTGGGAATTCACCATGCATGGGCCGGACGGTCGGGATTGGCCGAACAAGATCACCTATCGCGAAGTGGTGAAGCCGGAGCGGCTGGTCTACGTCCACGGCGACGACGGCGAAGATGCGCTGTTCAGCACGGTGGTGACGTTCATCGCGGACGGCGAGCGCACGCAGGTGCACATGATCGCGACGTTCCCGAGCGTTGAAATGCGCGACAAACAGGCGGCGGAGGTCGGCGCAGTCGAAGGCGCGGCGCAGCATCTCGACAACATGGCGGCGTATGTGGAGGCGATGGCGTGAGCGGCGCGAAGGTTTCCACGACGCGCGATCCGTTCGCGGCGTTCGAGCAGCGGCTGGCGACGTTCGACGATCCGCTGACGATGCGGCACACGCGGTTCTTCGCCCATCCCATCGCGCTCGTCTGGCAGGCGGTGAGCGAAGCGCCGCATATCAACCGCTGGCTGCTCCGCGAAGCGAAGGTCGAGGCGAGACGCGGCGGACGTTGCAGTTTCACCTGGGGTGGGACGACCGAGCAGGTGGGTCGCGTGAGCGTGTACGATCCGCCGCACACGATCTGCTACGACCTTGGCACCTCTTACCTGCGCTTCGAACTCTCGGAAGCGGATGGCGGGACGGAGCTGGTGCTGCTGCATCACTTCACGCCGGGCGAGCACCTTGAGCCGCAAGGCTGGGACAATGCCGATCAGCCGGCGGGCGAAGGATCGCCATGGCGGCCGGGCTTCAGCATGGGCTTCCACCGCATGCTCGACGTGCTGGGCTTCTATCTCGACACGGTCAGCGGCGCGGTGGGCGATGCGTTCCTGCTGCATCCGGGCGAAGGGCTGATGGAGTGGAATGCGCGCGTCGGCGCCGACGAGCCGGCGTTGGCGGCGCGCGAGGCGGAGGTCTATCGCCGCCATATCCGCGAGAGCGTAGGGCGGCGCACGCTGGTGCTGACGCGCACGTTCCAGGCGCCGCGCGATCTGGTGTTCCGGATGTGGACGGAGCCGAAGCACTTCGCGGCGTGGTGGGGACCGGCGCAGAATCGCAATTCTGCTTGTGAGCTCGATCCGAGGCCGGGCGGTGCGATCCGGATCCAGATGACGGGGCCGGGTTACGACAATGCGATGGGCGGGGAGTTCGTCGAAGTCGATCCGCCGAAACGGCTCGTCTACATCGCGCGCGGCGTGCCGGACGAGGCGGGCCGCTGGCAGGTCGAGAACCACAACACGGTGACGTTCGAGGAGACGAACGGTGTCACCACGATGACCCTGCACACGGTCGTGACCCATATCGCGCCAGCTATCGAAGAAGCGCTGGACTTCATGGGCCAGGGCATGAGCGAGAGCCTCGACAAGATGGAAGCGGTCGTGGCGGCGGAAGTGAAGAAAGGCATTTAACGCGGAGGGCGCCGAGGACAGGCGCTGGGGACGCGGCGGGTACCGCTTGCGCGGATGCAGGGGTTCACAGGTCTTCGGATGAATTGGCGCGCATAACGCGCCGGAAAACCTCAGCGTCCTCTGCGCCTGTCCTCAGCGACCCCTGCGTTAAAATCTTCCGGCCGCCTGTCGGAACCGCGCAGGGCCACACGTCGTACCGGCAGAGATTGGAAATGCGGGAGATGGATATGAACACGAAGCACATGCTAGCCGGCGCAGCGCTGGCGCTTTCGCTGACCGTGCCGCAGGCATTCGGCGCGGCGGCTGACGAGAAGACTCCTACCCTGCCGCCGGGCTTCGTTGTACCGACCGGCAGCAAGGACGCGACAAAGGCGATCGCGGGCAATTATGCGCTCGATACCAACCATGTTGCTGTGCTGGCGCGGGTCTCGCATCTGGGCTTTTCGATGAGCGTGTTCCGCTTCGAAAAGGCTACGGCGTCGCTCCATTGGGACCCGAAGAACGTTGCGGCGTCGAAGGTGTCGGCGACCGTGGAGACGGGCTCGATCGCGACCAACGTGCCGGGCTTCGCCGAGCAGCTGAAGGGCGCGGAGTATCTGAGCGCCGCGAAATTCCCCAAGGCGACCTTCGTGTCGACGGCGTTCGTGCAGAAGGACGCGACGCATGGCACGGTGCGCGGCAACTTCACGCTGCGCGGCAAGACGGTGCCGGTGACGTTCGCCGTCACGCTGATCGGCGCGGGGCCGGGATTTGCGGGCAGCATGGAGATGGGGCATGTCATCGGCATGCATGCGGAGACGAGCATCGTGCCGAAGGACTTCGGATTTCCGGCGATGTTCGATCAGCCGATCGGGATCGTGATCGATACGGAATTCGACCGGACGAAGGCGTTGAACAGGTAAGGCGCGTTGAACGCCGCCCCCACCCGAACGCTTCGCGTTCGACCTCCCCACGAGGGGGAGGTGGAGGACAGACGGCGTTATCGAGTAACAGGATTGGTGCGAAGGACAAACAATGACCCTCAAGCTCTACTATCACCCGCTGTCGTCGTTCTGCTGGAAAGCCACCATCGCGCTTTATGAGAACGATACACCGCATGAGAAGGTGCTGGTGGACCTGGGCGAGGAGAAATCGCGCGCCGAATTCTACAAGATCTGGCCGGTCGGGAAGTTTCCGGTGATCGTCGACACGGCGCGCGAGCGGATGGTGCCGGAGTCGAGCATCATCATCGAATACCTGGCGCAGCACTATCCGGGGTCGTCAAAGCTGGTGCCGGACGATGCGGACACGGCACGGCAGGTGCGCATGCGCGACCGCTTCTTCGACAACTACATCCACATCCAGATGCAGAAGGTGACCGGCGACCGCATCCGTCCGGCGGGGCAAAAGGATCCGGCCGGCGTGGCGCAGGCGCGCGGCGAAATCCGCAAGGCGTATGCGATCGTCGAAGAAGACATCGGGCCGGCCTGGGCGATGGGCGAGACCTATACGATGGCGGACGTGGCGGCTTCGCCCGCGCTCTTCTACGGCGACAAGGTCGAGCCGCTGGGCAAGGATTTCCCGAAGACGGCAGCGTATCTGGAGCGGCTGAAAGCACGGCCGTCTTTCGCGCGCACGCTGCAGGAAGCCGAGCCCTACTTCCATATGTTCCCCAAGGAATAACGCCGGTTATCTACGAAGGAGCGCCGCGCGCTTCTGCGATTGGACCATCGTCCAATGGATCGGCGGGAGCATTTCGCATGTCCTAGCATCGGCTGCGCGCGGCTCGGCGCGCGCGGCGCCGTGTGACCGGACACGATGACCGCATCCCGTCTCCTCGTCGCGTTTCTCGGACTGCTCGCCGCGTTGGGCGTCTGGGCGAACGCGACACCGGCGAAGGGCGACACGCGGGCGCATCTCGACGGCCTCGCAGCGCGCGCTCCCGACGGGTTCTATTTTCCGCCGAAGGATGTGCCCGACACGCCGGGCCGGTTGCTGGGCAGTCAGCGGCTCAAGGGCGTGAAGCTGCCATACGGGATGCAGGGCTGGCGCATTCTCTACACCACCACCATCGATGACGAGACACGGGCGACGGCGGTCGCCACCGTATTCGCGCCTGCGAGCCTGCCGCGCGAGCCGCTTCCCGTCGTCATCTGGGAGCACGGCACGACGGGACTTCTGCAGAAATGCATGCCGTCGCTTGCGTCGCAGCCGGCAACCGGGATACCCGCACTCACCCAGAATGCGAACGCCGGCTGGGCGATCGTCGCGACGGACTATTCCTTCGCGGAAAAAGGCGGGCCGCATCCCTATCTGATCGGCGAAGGCGAAGCGCGGGCGGCGCTCGACGCGATGCGTGCGGCACGGCAGATGCCGGAGTTGAAGCTGCAGGCGCGCGCCGTAGTGTGGGGCCATTCGCAGGGCGGGCACGCGGCGCTGTGGACCGCGATGATCGGCCCGCGCTATGCGCCGGAGGTCGGGCTCATCGGCGTCGCGGCGATCGCACCGGCGGCGAACATGACGAACATTCTGGCGCTGAACCCCGCGGTGGACAAACGGCTGGGGCCGTATGTTGCGCTGTCCTACAGCCGCTTTTATCCCGACGTCGCGTTCGATCAGGCAGTGCGGCCCGCGGCGCTCAAGCCGGCGCGCGAGATGGCGGGATTATGCAGCTTCCTTCCGCCGGGAGATCCGCAGCGCAGCGCCGCCCTCGCCGCTTCGTTCGACGGCCCGACGCTCGCGACCGACCGCAATGCGGCGCTCGCCGCGCGCCTGTCGCAGAACACGGCCGATGGGCCGATCGGCGTGCCCATGCTGGTGGTACAGGGGCTTTCCGATGCCGTGGTGCCGCCGGAGGCGACCGATGCCTATGTCGAGAGCCGCTGCGCCGCAGGACAGGCGTTGCAATACTGGCGCTTTAGGGGCTTCGACCATGGGCGCATCGTGCAGCCGGGTTCGCCGCTCGAACGGCCGCTGGCCGCATGGACCGCCGCGCGCTTCGCGAGCGCGAAGGCGGACGGCGGCTGCGTGCGCAAGTCCTTCTGAGCACCTGCGGCAACAGCCGGCAGCGGAATGAACCCTTGGCAAATACTGCCCACGCCCCCATGTTCTCACATGAGGGTGGGTCCAGCATGCGCAATGTTTTCGGTGCCAGTGTTGCCGGTGCGGTCATCGCGCTGACGCTGAGTTGCGGGGCGGCAGAAGCCGCCGATTGTGCGGGCAAGCCGGGGCTGAAGTCATTTGCTTCGGACGGCTGGGGCATCGATGCGCGCAACACGCGCTATCAGCCGAAGACCACGATCACCGCTGCGAATGTGAACCGGCTGAAGCTGAAATGGGTCTATGGACTCGCCAGCGATCAGCCGCGGTCCTATCCGCTGGTCAGCGAAGACACCGCGTTCGTCGGCGACGGCGGGCATGGCGTTGTTGCCTTGAACCGGCGGAACGGCTGCGCGCGATGGACATCGCCGCACGCCGGATACATCGGCACCGCGATCGTGCAGGGAACAACGGGCGGCAAGACAACGCTGTATTTCAACGACCGCTATCCCGGACGGATGTTCGCGCTGAACGCGGCGGACGGGAAGCAGGTCTGGGATTTGAAGGGGCCGGGTGACAATCCCCTGGTGATGCTGTCGGGCACGCCGCTGATCGACAAGGCACGCATGTATGTGCCGCTGTCGTCGCTGGAGATCGGGCTGGTGATCAATCCGTTCTATGGCTGCTGCACGACGAGCGGCGGCATGGCGGCGGTGGATACGCGCGACGGACGTACGCTGTGGCATCGCCGCTCGATCCCCGGGCAGCCCAAGGTCGTGGGGCGGCATTATCTCTTCGTCGAAGAATGGGCGCCGTCCGGTGCGCCGGTGTGGGGACCGCCGACGTTGGACGCCGCGAGCGACACGATCTTCTTCGGCACGGGGCAGAACTACAGCCGGCCGGCGACGACGACGAGCGACTCGATCTTCGCGGTGAACGCGAAGGACGGCAGCGTCCGCTGGGTGCATCAGTTCCACAAGGACGATGCCTACAACGTGGCGTGCGATCTGAGCTCGGGGCATCCGAATTGTCCCAAGCCGCTGGGGCCGGATCTCGATTTCGGCGCGCCGACGATCCTGGCGCATGCGAAGGATGGGCGAACGTTGCTGCTGGCGGGCGAGAAGTCCGGTCAGGTCTACGCGATCGATCCGAAAGACGGGCATGTCGTTTGGACCAAGGTCGCGGGCCGCGGCGGCGCGCTCGGCGGCGTGCATTGGGGCATGGCGGTGAACGAAGAGCTTGGGCTCCTCTATGTGCCGGTGAGCGATGTCGATGTCGGGAAAATGAACGGCGCGGGCGCGGCGCGCGCGGGACTTTATGCGTATGACATCGCCACGGGTGCGCTGGTGTGGTCGCATCTGCGCAAGGCGCGCTGCGGCGAGCGGATGTGCTCGCCGGGACTGTCGGCGGCGATCATCGCGGGGCCGGATCTGGTGTTCGCGGGAAGCCTCGACGGCAAGCTCGAGGCGTATGGCGCGAAGGACGGCAAGCTCTTGTGGAGCGCCGATACGTGGCGGGATTATTCCAACACCGTGAACGGCGTTCCGGCGAAGGGCGGCGCGTTCGATGCGCATGGGCCGCTGCTGGCGGGCGATCAGCTGATGGTATCGTCCGGCTATAACAGTTTCGGCGAGAAAGGCGGCAACGCCTTCCTTGTGTTCGAGCTGGCGCCGGAGGCGAAGCCATGAGCGCGGCGGCGATGCTTCCTCTGGCGGGGCGCGGTCGGCGCCTGGCGGCGACGCTGATCGACATGGTGCTGGTGCCGGCGTTCGCGATCGTCCTGATGCTGGTGACGGGCGTGCTGGAGCATGCCGACGCCTGGGCGCCGGGCGGTGGCGCGTATGTCCGCATGCTGCTGCTCGGGCTGGCGAGCTATGTGCTGCTCAATCTATATCTGCTGTGGGCGCGCGGGCAGACGGTGGGCAAGGCGGCGCTGGGCATTGCGATCGTGCAGGCGAAGGACGGTGCGAAGGCGCCGCTGTGGCGGCTGGTCATCCGCGGGCTGTTCTTTCCGACGCTCTATATGATCATCCTGATCCCGTTTGTGTCGCTGATCCCGGTGATCGATCAGGCGCTGATCTTCCGCAAGGACCGCCGCACGGGGCATGACTGGGCGAGCGGGACGAGCGTGGTGCGGCGGTAACCCCACCCGTTTTCGCTTTTCGCGAAAACGACCTCTCCGCAAGGGGGAGGTGAACGTTACCCTTCCGTCTTCATCCACATGCCCATGACCTGGTCATGGGACATCTCCGGTTTGTCTTCGCCGACGAAGCTGGGGAAGGTGCGCAGGTACTCGATGAAGCGCGGGCTGACGCCTTCGCCCTTCAGATGCGACGGCGAGACGGGCAGCTGTGGCGAGGTGTAGTGCGCGTCGGCACGGACGCGTTCGGGGAAATCGTGGCGCAGGATGGCGGCGCGGCCGATGAGGGCGTAGTCGCAGCCGGCGTCGATCACTTTCACCGCATCTTCCGCATTGCGGATCTTGCCGGCGACGCCGAGGCGGACATCGCCGCGCGGCAGTTCGGTGAAGATGCCCATGAGCGAGCGGCCTTTGAACGCCTCGTCGCTCGCTTCGACCGTGTAGTCCCACAGCGACATGTCGAGATAGTCGATCTTGGCTTCGCGCAGTACCTGGGCCGCAACCTCGCGAATTTCCGGCAGCTTCACGCCGAAGCGTTCGGGCGAGAGGCGCAGGCCGAGCTGGAAGTCGGCGCGGCAGGTGGCGCGGATGCCGTCGATGATCTCGAAGAGGATGCGCGCACGGTTTTCGACGCTGCCGCCGTAGCGATCTTCGCGACGGTTGAGCTTTGGCGAAAGGAATTCGAGCAGGATGTATCCGTGCGCGCCGTGCAGTTCGACACCGTCGAAGCCGGCTTTCTCCGCACGCTTTGCCGCTGCGATGAAATCGTCGCGCAGCTGTTCGACCTCGGCGAGCGTGAGGCCGCGCGCGCCGGTATCCGGATCGTCGGACGGGCAGACGGCTTCGCCGACAAGTTCTTTCGGCGAGCGGTTGCCGGCGTGATGCAGCTGCACCGACGAGACGGAGCCGTTCTTTTTGATGGCGGCGGCGAGGCGCGTGAGGCCCGCGATGTGTTTGTCATCGAAGATGCCAAGCTGGCCCGGGAAGCCCTGCCCGCGCGCCTGCACATGCGCGGCGCAGGTCATGGTGAGGCCGAAGCCGCCCTCGGCCCGCTTCGTCAGCCAGTGGAATTCCTCGTCGGAGAGAACGCCGTCCGGGTGGCTCTGGCAGTTGGTGAGCGGCGCGAGCATGAAGCGGTTCTTCATTGCCGGGCCGCGGGTGAGCGACATCGGTTCGAACAGTTTGGCGGTGGACATGGCAAGCCCCTGAAAATAGCGATGGGCCGGTTATCGCGACGGTGAGCGCCGGTTGTCAAATGGGCGCGGCGCAAGCGTGGTGGGCCGCACGCGTTGCTGGTATGAAGCGGGTATGGACGCCAGAGCGACCACGGCCCCGTTCCCGAAGCTGCGACCGGCCAGCACCGTCGCGGAGAAGATGATCAAGGTCGATCATGCCGGCGAAAACGGCGCGGTGAACATCTATCGCGCGCAAAGGCTGGTTGCGCACATCCGGGCGCCTTCGCTCTGCGGGCAGCTCGCCGAATTCCAGCAGCACGAAGAAGAGCATCGGCGGATATTCGCAGGCCATCTGACGAAGATCGGCGTTCGGCGCTGTGTGAGCTATCACCTCTCCGCGGTGGGCGGATTCTCGCTCGGCTTTGTCACAGGCCTTATCGGGCCATCGGCGATCGCGGCAACGACGTTTGCTGTCGAGCATGTGGTGCTGCGGCATCTGGAGGAGCAGCTCGACTATCTGCGGACGGCATCGCCCGACGCGCGCGAGTGTGTCACGCGGATTTATGAAGACGAACGCCAGCATCACGATATTGCCGAAGGCCGCCTGTCACGGGATGGCTGGATGACACGCGTGTTGATCGCCATCGTGCAATTCTCGACCGAGACGGTCATTCGCATTGGCATGCGTTGAACGTGGGAGGAGCGAAGATGGTCAGGGCAGCCTGCCATTGCGGCGCGGTCCGCATCACCATGGAGCCGGCGCCGGCGTGGGTGTGCGATTGCAACTGCTCCATCTGCCGGCGCTATGGCACGCTCTGGGCCTATGCGTGGGACCGGCTGGCCAATCGGAATCTTCAGGTCACGCTGATTCAAGGCGCCGATGCCCTCGAAGCTTATGCGTGGGGCGATCGCCGCCTCGGCTTCTATCGCTGCAAGGAATGCGGTTGCGTCACCCATCACGCGGCACTGAGCGAGCCGGACAACATTCGCGGCGTCAACGCGCGGCTGTTCGTGAACTTCGACCCGAATGCGGTGACCGTGCAGCGAAGCGACAATGCACACACGGGATGGTTCTGGACGCGGCCGGATGCGCCGATCTGGCCCGGCGCGCACCCACCGCTGCCCGCGTCGGCACCGGACCATTTGCGTTAGCATGGTGTCGAAAGACACCAAGCGTGGGGAGGAGCGAGCGATGGTGAGAGCTGCCTGTCATTGCGGCGCCGTCCGCATCACCATGGAGCCGGCGCCGAGCTGGGTGCTGGATTGCAACTGCTCGATCTGCCGGCGCTATGGCGTGTTGTGGGCTTATGCGTCGGACCGGATTTCTGGTGGCACGCTGGATGTGAAGCTGGTTCAGGGTGCGGAGGCGCTGGAGGCGTATGTCTGGGGCGACCGCGAGCTGGGGTTTTATCGCTGCAGGCATTGCGGATGCGTGACGCATCACACGGCGCTGGATGCACCGGAGAAAATCCGCGGCGTGAATGCGCGGATGTTCGTGGACTTCGATACCAGCCGCGTGACGATCCATCGAAGCGACAATGCGCACACCGGGTGGTTCTGGACGCGGGTGGATGGCCCGATGTGGCCAGGTGCGCAGCCGCCGATGCCGAAGCCCGGGCCGGATGATTGGCGTTAGCGGATCCGTGCCAATGGCAGTGTGTGAAGTAACCTTGGCCACCGATGCTGACGCTGAATGGCTCGATGCGTTTAAGCCAAGCGGGAGCATGCCCGACGTGCATCGCCAGCGGCTGGCGCTGCAGCAGAAGGGAGTCGCCGCGTATCTGATTGCTTGGCTGGACGGCCGCCGTGTTGGATTTGTCCTCGTGCATTTCGTCACCCTGAGCATCACGCGTCGGTCGCGCAGTTTTCCGACTGCGCCTATGTCGAAGGCTTGGCGGTCGATGACGATGTACGGCGGCGTGGCGTCGCTCAGGCCCTGATGGAACGTGCCGAAACATACGGCACCGAGGCACACGGCATTGGTCTATCGGTGGGCGTGGAGAATGCGCACGCGCGGGCGCTCTATCGCAAACTGGGTTACCGGCCGGCCGAGATTCCCGATTACCGCGTGAACTGGAACTACTTTAATCCTTCCACCGGCGAGATTGGCGAAGAAGGTGAAGTTTGCAGCTTCTTTTTGAAGCGAATGACGGCCTCAGCGACGATAGCGCCTGAGTAACCTCCTATTTCTCCCAAGGAGACTTGCTCGCCATCAGGCGCTTCAGCATCGCATTAGGTGATGGCGGGTTGCCGGGGACTTCAGCAAAGGCGCGCTCGCCGCGCGCCGGCCCCCACCCGTTTTCGCTGCGCGAAAACGACCTCCCCGCGAGGGGGAGGTGAAAGGACGGGTGACGTAGCGTCCTCAAGTGGTTCCGTACTGGTTTTTCTAACGCGTTGCAAAAGGGCGGAAATCCGGCATACTGACAGATAGTCAGCGAAAATCTGGGAGCGTGATATGTCGGAAGTGGCGGAGAAGCCTGCGCAGAATCTTGGGTTCGACCCGGATGCGCTGAAGAAGAAGTATCTGGCCGAGCGCGACAAGCGTCTGCGCAAGGACGGCAACCAGCAGTATCAGGAGATGAAGGGCGGCTTCGCCCATTATCTCGAAGATCCGTACGTCGCGCCGGTGGCACGCGCACCGAAGAACGACGAAGTGGAAGTCGTCGTGATCGGCGGCGGGTTCGGCGGCTTGCTGGCGGGTGCGCGTCTGCGCAAGGCCGGCATCCAGGACGTCCGCATGATCGAGAAGGGCGGCGACTATGGCGGCACCTGGTACTGGAACCGTTATCCGGGCGCGGCCTGCGATATCGAAAGCTATGTCTATCTGCCGCTGCTCGAAGAGGTCGGCTACATGCCGGTCGAGAAGTACACGCGCGCGCCGGAGATCCTGAAATATTGCCAGCAGATCGCGCGGCACTTCGATCTCTATCGCGACGTGCTGTTCCAGACCGAAGTGACGGAGATGCGTTGGGACAACGAAGCCTCGCGCTGGATCATTTCGACGAACAAGGGCGATGCGATCAAAGCGCGCTTTGTGGTGATGGCGAACGGGCCGCTGCATCGTCCGAAGCTGCCGGGCATTCCGGGCGTCGAGACGTTTAAGGGGCACTCGTTCCACACGTCGCGCTGGGACTACGATTACACCGGCGGCGATCCGATGGGCGGGCTCGACAAGCTGAAGGACAAGGTTGTCGGCATCATCGGCACGGGCGCGACGAGCGTGCAGTGCGTGCCGCATCTCGGCGCGGGCGCGAAGCAGCTCTATGTGTTCCAGCGCACGCCCTCCTCCATCGACGTGCGCAACAACCGGCCGACCGATCCGAAGTGGATCGAGAGCCTGGAGCCGGGCTGGCAGCAGAAGCGCATGGACAATTTCAATGCGCTGGTTTCGGGCGTGCCGCAGGCGGAAGACCTGATCAACGACGGCTGGACCGACATCATCGGCAACATGATGAAGCTGATGCGCGAAGGCGGCGCGAGCGGGCAGGACATCGGGACGATCATCCAGCTCGCCGATTTCAAGAAGATGGAATCGGTGCGGGCGCGCGCCGATGCGGTGGTGAAGGATCCGAAGACCGCCGAAGCGCTGAAGCCGTATTACAACCAGTTCTGCAAGCGGCCGTGCTTCCACGACGAATATCTCGACACCTTCAACCGTCCGAACGTCGAGCTGATCGACACCGACGGCAAGGGCGTCGACCGGATCACCGAGAATGGCGTCGTGGCGAACGGTGTCGAGTACAAGCTCGACTGCCTGATCTACGGCACCGGCTTTGAGGTCGGCACGTCGTATACGCGGCGCGCGGGCTATGAAGTGTATGGCCGCGATGGGCTTTCGCTGTCCGAGAAGTGGAAGGACGGCGCGAGCACGTTGCACGGCATGTTCAGCCGCGGCTTCCCGAACCTGTTCCTGGTGTCGAACATGCAGTCGGGCTTCACGGCGAACTATCCGCACATGCTGGAGGTGCAGTCGACGCATCTGTCGCACATCATCAAAACGATCAGCGACAAGCAGGTGCGTTTGATCGAACCGTCTCAGGAGGCGGAAGATGCGTGGGTGCAGACGATCATCAACAGCGCGCTGAACCGAGCGAAGTTCGCCGAGGAATGCACGCCGGGCTACTACAACAACGAAGGCCAGCCCTCGGCGCTGGCGGCCCGCAACGGGTCGTATGGCGCGGGCTCGATCGCGTTCATCAAGCTCCTGGAAGACTGGCGGGCCGAGGGCTCGATGAAGGGGCTGGAGCTGAACTGATCCGGTTCTTTGTTGTTTGAGTTTCAGGCGGCGCTGCGAGAGATCGTAGCGCCGTTTGTATTTTTAACGCAGAGGTCGCAGAGGAAGGACGCAGGGGACGCTGAGGGGCAGTGGGCAGCTCTTTCTGTCAGATTGGCGGTGTATTGTTGGCGCGCCATGCGCGCCGACTAACCGATTCAAGCACCGACATGACAAAGGACGCAGAAGCCTTCGCGACCTCTGTGTCCTTCCTCTGCGACCTCTGCGTTAAAACCTTTTCTTACGCGCTCTCCGCCGCCTGCTTCATGCTGGCCAGGCCCTGCTCGAAGACGGGACCCATCATTTTTTCCATCGGCATCGCCATGCTCATCGCCTTGTTCATGAAGGCCATCGGGCCGGTCATTGTCCAGGTGGCGGTGGTCGTGGCGCCGTTGGGCGTGAAGCTGAAGACCGCCATGTTGTGCTGCTCGAACGGCTTGATGAAGTCGAGCTTGATGACGACCTTCTGCGGCACGGGCGCTTCGATGATCTCCATGTGGCCGACGCCGCTCTTCTTGCCGTCCCAGTCATAGGTGGCGCCGACGCCGCTGGGCGCGCCGCCATAGGTGCGCTTCAGATCGGCGTCGACGTTCTCGAACGGCGACCATTTGGTCCATTCGTGGAAATCGTTGACGAGCGCGAACGGCTTATCCGGCGGCGTGTTGATGACGATGGAGCGCTCCAGCCGGAAGCTGTTCGGGCGCGAGGCGATGAAGCCGACGAGACCGGCGACGACCGCGGCGGCGATGAGGAGGGGAAACATGATCTTTCCTTCTTCTGGCGTGCGTCAGTTCTTGGTTCGGGCGCGAAGCTTCTCTTCCTGCTCGCGCAGTTCCGGCGTCAGCGTGGCGAAATCCTCAGGCGCGAACATCGGGCGGATGTCGATGTCGCTGTCCGTCAACATCGGATTCGGGCACTTCTTCACCCATTCCACCGCTTCGTCCATCGAGGCGCATTCCCAGATCCAGTAGCCGGAGACGACTTCTTTCGTCTCGGTGAAGGGACCGTCGATCACGGTGCGCTTGTTGCCGCTGAAGTGGACGCGCTTGGCGTCCTTGGTGGGGCGCAGGCCGTCGCCGTCCTTCATGATGCCGGCATTCACCAACGCTTCGTTGTACTTGCCCATCGCCTCGAACAACTCGACCGGCGGCATGATACCGGCTTCGGAATCGGCGGTGGCTTTGACGAAGATCATGAAACGCATGGGTTTTCTCCTTCTCTGGGGTGGAAGCCCGCGCTTCCTTCACCGGAACGAGCGAACGGGAGCGGCGGGTTCCGACACCGCTCCCTCACTTTTTTATGCGTGCTCAGACCTTCCACTCGGTGCCTTCGGTCAGGGCTTTGAAGAAGTCCGGACCGTAGGCGTCTTCGGGGCGGGCGCGGACCTGGCGGTCGAGGAATTCCGCGTCCTGCCCGACGAGGATGCGCCAGCGGTCGGCCTTGACGCCGTCGAGGATGATCTTCGCCGCCTGTGCCGCGCTGGTCGGTGCGTTGTCGCGGAAGCCGTCCGCCTGGGCGCGCACCATGGCGCGGACCTGATCGTCGCTGAACGAGGAGAGGTCGGTGCCTTGCGCCTTCAGCGCCTTGCGGACGCCGGCGACATCGATGCCGTCGCCGGACAGGATGATGCGGGAGTTTGCGACGATCTCGGTGCCGATGTGGCCGGGCATCACGATGTGCGCCTTGATGTGCGGCGCGTTCACGGCGAGGTCGGTCATCAGCGCCTCGGTGAATCCCTTCACCGCGAACTTGGCGGCGCAGTAGGCAGTGTGCGGACGGCCCGGGCCAATGGATGCCCAGAAGCCGTTGACGCTGGCGGTGTTCACGATGGCGCCTTCGTTCGCCTTCATCAGCATGGGAAGGAAGGCGCGCACGCCGTGATAGACGCCGCCCCAGCAGATGTTGAAGGTGCGCTCCCACTGGGCGCGGTCGCCGGCCACGATGCTGCCGCCGCCGCCGACGCCTGCGTTGTTGAAGAGAAGATGGATGTGATCGGTGTCGAGTTGCTTCTTCACGTCGGCGGCCCAGTCGTTCACCTGATCCTCGACCGAGACGTCGGCGACATAGGTGATGGTGCGGGTGCCTTGCGGCGATTCCGCCTCGCACATTTTCTTCGTGACGGCCATGTTCTCGGCGGAGACGTCGCACATGGCGACGGTGCAGCCTTCGGCGGTGAGCTGCCGCGCAAGCTCGCGCCCCATACCCGTGCCGCCGCCGGTGATGACGGCGATCTTGCCTGCGAAATCCTTCATCTGGTGCCCTTCCCTTGAGTTTTGTGGACGGAGATTAGCGGCATTTCCGAGGGCTTTCCAAGAACGCAACATGACGATGTTTGCGGCTCGCTTCATATGGCCCTGCCGAGGTCATCGACTGCATGCCGCCACCTTCGGCTCGCTTTTCCGCCGCAGGCCAGGGAACTGAAACCTTTGGGCAGGTGGCGGAGTTAGGACTTCGTGGAATGGAGTCCGAGATGAGCGCGCTTACCCTGAAAGACATCAGCGATGCGATGAAGAGCATCGATATCTGCATGATGACGACCGGCAACGGGCGGCTCGAGGCGCGCCCGATGAGCAACAACCGGGAAGTCGAGTTCGATGGCGACTCCTACTTCTTCGCGAACGGCAGCGAAGAGATCGTGCAGGACATCGAAGCCGAACCGCAGGTCAATCTCGCTTACGTCCACGAGCCGGCCCTGTTGGGCAAGTCTCTCTATATCTCGGTCAGCGGCGAGGCCGATATCGTGCGCGACCGCGCGGAGATGCAGAAGCACTGGGTGAAAGATCTCGACGCTTGGTTCGAGAACGGCGTCGATACGCCCGGTCTAGCGATGATTCATGTGAAAGCGGACAGCATCCGCTACTGGAAGGGCCGCGATCAGGGCACGGTGGATGTCTGACGCAGGCGCTCAGCGGCGCGTGGTGCGGCGCTGGACCGGTTTCTCATAGGTGTAATGCCAGGGCTCGTCCGGGCTCGCGAGCGGACCGATGAAGTTCGGGCCGGCATTGTGAATCGCCTGCGCCAGACGCGCGGCCCAGCCGCCCTCGCGCCATATTGTCTTGATCTGTCCTGAACTTGGACCGGCAATCAGTTCGTCGCCCTTATAGACCCGAAAATCGAAAGCCCGCGCCTGACCGTGGGGCGAGAGGCCGGGGGCTGCAAGGTTCGCGGCGAACGGCACCTTCCAGGCGGCGAGCCATGCGTTGAAGCGGTCCGGCGCCTGTGTGCAAATCTGATCCGCTTCCGGCAACAGGACGGCGGCGAGACTGGCGACGGAGCCGTTGCCGTTATAATTCGCAAGCTGCTCTTCGATGGTGCGCAGCTCGGTATTGGGATGAATCCGGTACCCGGGATTGTTCGCGGCGAAATCCGCTTCGACCCGCGAAACGGCGGCCAGCGCGGCGGCGCGCTCGGGCGACTTCATATAGGCCGCGACTTTCTGCGGCGACCACGTCCAGCGCTGCTCGACGTTGACGCGCAGATAGCTGCGCAGAGCCAGCAACTGCCGGGGAACACCTGCGATGCGCGGAAGCATGTTGCGTGGTGCAGCAGGCAGCGTTGCGGCGGCGCGCTGCATGCATTCAGGCAGGCTCAGCTGCGGCTTGGCGGTGCTTACCGGCGCACCGCCCACCGCCAGCAGGAGTGCAAGGATGGCGCTGCTAGCCGCGGCCACGGCGATGGATCATCAGCATCTGGGCGCGCTCTTCGGCTTCCATCGCGAGGGCTGCGGTTGGCAGTTCGAGATCGTGATCGAGCGAACGCTTCGTCAGACGCAGCGCATCAGGCTGGCTGTCGAGCATTTCACCCGCGAGCTTTTCGGCATAGGCGTCGAGGCCGTCTTCCGGCGTGACGGCGCTGACGAGGCCGGTCTTGAGTGCATCGGCGGCGTTGATCGGACGGTTGGCATAGAGCGCCTCGCGCGCGCGGCTGATGCCGACGGTGCGCTGCAGGCGCCAGCCGGCGCCGAGTTCGCTGCCGGTGAGGCCGACCTTGATAAAGGCGGTGAAGAACATCGCGCTTTCGCTTGCGACGATGATGTCGGAGGCGAGCGCGATGGCGAGGCCGCCGCCGGCCGCGGCGCCCCGCACGGTGGAGATGATGGGCTGCGGGCAGTTGCGCATCGCGGCCATGGTGTCGCGCAGCACCCAATCGCCATTGGCGCCGTCGCGCAGCTGGTCGGGTTGGCCCATCGCCTTGAGATCCGCACCGGCGCAGAAAGCACGTCCGGCGCCGCGGATGATGATGACGCGCGCTTCGCTGTCGCGGCGGCGCGCCTCAAAATAGGCGAGCAGCGCATCGGCCAGCGGCTGGTTCAGCGCGTTGAGGCGGTTCGGACGGTTGAGCGTAACGCGGCGGATGGCGCCAATCTCTTCGACCTGCAGGATTTCTTCGGACATGACGGCGCTTCCCCAGTTGTTTGACGGCATCATTTCGAAAGACGGTGGCGCGGGCAAGCTCGCGAAATTGACACAATGCCGGGCTTCCTTTGCGGCACGATTGGGACGGTGCGCGATGAAGCAGTGGGTAGCGGCGGCGGTGTTGGTGGTGGCGGCTATTCCCGCGCGGGCCGATGACGACACGTTCATCATGGTGATCGATGCCGGACGCATGGGCGTGATGATGGATCAGTCGCAGCGCATCCTCGGCCTGCCCGACGATCCGCCGGGCGACGGCAACACCGAGACGTTTAACGTGCTGAAGAATGCGGTGCGGCAGTACCAGCGGCTGCTGCCCGTCGCGTGCGCGAGGCATCTGGCGAAGGAAGTGTGCGAGACGGCATACTATGCGCCGGGATGGCTGGGCGATGCGGGCAATCCGGCGCCGGCGGTGCTAAGGAAGCGGATCGACGAGGCGATGGAGCATATGCCGGCGTTGTGGGGCGCGCTCTGCGATACGCTGCCGAAGGAACATGACGAAAGCCTGTGTCAGCTGGAGTAGCGATGTTGCGTGGGGAGAAGACGATGGTGCGGGGACTGGTTGCGGCGGGCGTACTGCTGACCGGGATCGTGACAGGTGCCGCGGCCGAGGCGCCGGCGGTGGTCGACACGGGCATGGCGAAGAAGATCGCGCTGCCGCCGGGCGGTGACGCATTCGCAACCCTCGCGGCGCGGGCCGCGGCGGGCGACAAGACGGTGGATATGCGCGCGCTGCGTCTTGCCTATGTCGCGAGCGCCCAGCGCAAGGCGCGCGATGCGGCGGCAGAGGATGCGTTGCTGCGGCAGGTGCTCGACGCACATCAGAATTACGAATGGCAGCGTGAGGCCGACGCGGCGGTGGCGCTTCTGTCGGTCAACTTCATCAGCCTGGAAGGCTACAAGGGGCTGGAAGAAGCGTGCCTGAAATTGAACGATGCAGCCTGCCGCGAGCAGGCCAGCTTCATGAAGAACAAGCTGTTCGTGTCGATCATCAACGGCCTTGGCGGCGGCAAGGATTGCGCCACCGGGTGGGTGGTGGTTTCGGCCGAGGAAGAAGATTACATGATGAAGGCGACCGGGGCGCGCAACTTCAGCCACACACCGGTGGCGGGAACGCCGGGTTGCGAAACGCTGAATGTCGATCGCGACGGCGATGGCAAGATCAAGACCTGGTACGTGCGGCGGGCAGATTTGGTGGCGGTGACGCCTTAGTCTGAGAGACGTCCCCTCACCTGCTCGCTACGCGAGCTGTCCTCTCCCGCAAGCGGGAGAGGTTAAATGACCTTACCCAGCGCTTTCGCTTCTTCGTCGTATTTAGCGTAGCTGTTTTTCAGCGTCGCGCTGTTGAGGATCATTTCGGCGACCTTGTCGCCGGTGGTGCCGTCATAGGCGGTGGTGCGCACCCACATCGATTCAGTGCGTTTGCTCTCGCTCAGGGCGACGATCTCGCGTTCCAGCTCGTAAGGGTGGCCGACGAAGAGCGGACCCTTGATGAGCCTGATCTCCTGACCGGCGAAAAGGCCAATAGCGGGGCCGTGGGTGCGGAAGCGCGCCTGCCCCGCGGTATATTCGAAGAGGACGCTCAGCATCTCGAACGGGATGATGGCGCGGCCCCACGGCGATTTTGCGCCACCTTCCGGCGTGTACCAGTCGGACGGCTCCGTGATCTTCTTCAGTTTGTCGGCAAGGCTGAACGGGTAGGAGTTGCCCATGTGCTGGTCGAACGCCATCGACACGTTCTCGCGCGCGGCGCCCTTCTGGCCCACCTTGAGATCGCGCAGGATGACGAGCTGGCCCGCGGGGCGAAGCTGTGCGATGCGGCCGGCGATCTCGGTGGCGCCATGATCGGGGCCGATCGAAGCGGTGCCCATCAGGACGGGCGTACCGTCGCGCTTCTCGGCCCAGATGCGGGTACTGTGTTCGCTGTGCTGCGGCAGCGCGGCATAGGCGCGGACCTCTTCCCCCTCCACCACCATGTTCTGGTAGTGCGCGCTGATGCAGCCGGTCTCGAAAAACGCCTGGCCGAAGATGCGGTGCAACAGCGGGGCGAATTGCGAAAAGTGCGTCGGGCCTTCGATCGGACCGGCACGGAAGCCGAGATTCTCCGCCATCTTGTCGTCGTGGATGGAGAGATGGCCGTCGTAGGACTGCTCCTGCAGCATCTGCAGGGGTTTGCGGAATTCGCCGGCGAGTGCGAGCGGTGCGGGGAATGGTGTGTTGGTCATGGGCGCGAGTGTGGGCTGGTTCACCACACCCTTCAACCCACTCCGCTGTCATCCCCGGCGAGCGTAGCGAGGGAAGGGGACCCAGGATTGGCCGCATCGACAGTGTCTGGGTATCATCTTGGGCACCTTCCAGACGGCTTATCCTGGATCCCCTTCCCTCGCTTACGCTTCGCGTGCTGACGCACGCGAAGCGCGCTCGCCGGGGATGACAACCTTTTTTTGTGATTGGAGAGCGTGCGTCCTTCTGACAAGCTTGCGCCAGCAGTTGGAGGCTTTCCATGAGCGGTCTTGTGCATCTTCCGGCGACGGCGACGGGCGACGAGGTAGTCGCGCTTCTGAAGCGCGACGGCGCCTGCATTGTGGACAATCTGGTCTCGCCGGAAGCGATGGACGCGGTCCTGGCCGAGATGCAGCCGTGGTTCGATGCGACGCCGTTCGGGCCGGATGACTTCTCCGGCAAGCGGACACGGCGCACCGGCGGACTTGTGGCGCGATCGCCCAAGGCGCGCGAGATTGTGATGCACCCGCTGGCGCTGGCGGCGAGCGAGAAGCTGCTCGATCATTCGATGAGCTTCCAGCTCCATCTGACACAGATGATCGCGATCGGCCCGGGCGAACCGGCGCAGCCGATCCATCGCGACCAATGGGCGTTCGACTTTTTCCCGTTTCCGAAGGGTACCGATGTTCAGTGCAACACGATCTGGGCCATGACCGACTTCACGGAAGAGAACGGCGGCACGCGCGTCATTCCGGGCAGCAACCACTATGACGACAAGCTGAAGTTCAAGCTCGCGGACAGCATCGCGGTGGAGATGAAGAAAGGCTCGGTGCTGTTCTATTCGGGCAGCGTCTATCACGGCGGCGGCGCGAACCGGTCCAGCGATACACGGATCGGACTCAACATCACCTACAACGTGTCGTGGCTGCGGCAGGAAGAGAACCAGTATCTCACCGTACCGCTCGACGTGGCGAAGACACTGCCGGTCGATCTGCTTAAGTTGATCGGATACCAGCGCGGCGCCTATGCGCTCGGCTATGTCGACGACCTGCGCGATCCGATCGAGGTGGTGCGTCCGGATCTGAAGCGGACCGGCCTCGGCGACAACGACGAAACGCTCAAGCGCGCCCAGGCGCAGGTGCCGGTTCTGGCCGCGAACTGAGGCGGACTATTTCTCGTTGGGATCCCACACCACGGTGCCTGCCGCTTCCGGGGCAGCCGGGGTCTGCGCACTCGCCTGTGCCGGCGCAGCAGCTCTCGGACCGCCGGTCGCATTGGCAGTGACCTGGATATTGTCGGCCCAACAATTGGCGTTCTCATCCTTGCTGGTGTTTTTCAGGCGCAGGATCACCTTCGCCTGGTTGTCCAGTTCCGGCAGCGCCTTGCTCACGAAGTTGGGCTTCAGTCCGTTGTCCCCGCCGGGCGAGACGCGGAGTATGCGAATCCAGTTGGCGCCGTCGTCGATCGACGCTTCGGCGACGCACTGGCCGTGCGGACCCAGCATGAGGGCATAGAAGGTGAGATTGACGGTGACGCCGGCGTAACCGGACGTGGAAATGGTCCGCGTTGCGATCCCCTGGGGCGCAAACCGCAGCGTGACGTTGCCGGCGTACTCACTGGTGCCAACGCGCTTGGGGTCGCCGTCCCAGCCGCCGTTGCCGTAGTTCTGGAAATCGTTGGACACGAGCGCTTCGGCGCCAGCCGCGGCGGGCATGGCGAGGGCGGCCGCAAAGACGGCTGCTGCGAGATATTTCATGGCGTTCTCCCCGGACCTGACGCGACTCTAGAGTGGGATTTGCGCGCGATCCAGTTGCGCTTGCCGCCAATATAAACACCGTTTATATTGGCGCTGAGGGAGTGTTTGCGATGACAACCGTCGCCGGGTGGGCGGAAATCGCCCGTGTTCTGCCGGGACTGGACCTGCTGCCCGCCATCGAGGCCGGGTTCGCGGCCTATTCGCGCGGCGAGGCGACCGTGCCGCCGGTGGGCGAACTCCTGTTCGCACGCGGCGAGGCGCATATCAAATACGGCTACATCCGGGGCGATGCGACCTTCACGGTGAAGGTGGCGACGGGGTTCTACGACAACCCGGCGCTCGGGCTCGCGTCGTCCGGTGGGCTGCTCCTGCTGTTCGATGCGGCAACGGGCGTGCCGGTGGCGGTGCTGCTGGATGAGGGGCGGCTGACCGATCTGCGCACAGCGCTGGCCGGGGCGGTGGCGGCGAAATGGCTGGCGCCGAAAACGGTGCGGGCGATCGGTATTCTCGGCACCGGGACGCAGGCGAAGCTGCAGGCGCGGCACCTCAAAGGCGTGACGGCCTGCCGGGAGCTTTATCTTTGGGGACGCACACGCGCGGCGGTGGAGGGCTTTTGCCGCGCGATGACGGAGGAAGGGTTCACCGTCATCGCCTGCGCGACCCCGGCTCTGGTGGCGGCGCGCGCCAACCTGATTGTGACGGCGACACCGGCCGATGCGCCTCTGCTCAGGGCGGCGGACGTGCGGCCGGGCACGCACATCACGGCCGTGGGCGCCGACACGGCGGAGAAGAACGAGATCGCTGCCGATGTCTTCGCCAAAGCGGGGCTTGTGGTGGCGGACAGCATCGCGCAATGCCGGACACGCGGCGACATCCATCACGCACTGGCGGCCGGCGTGCTGGCCGAGGACCGCATCGTGGAGCTGGGCGCCGTGATCGGCAGTACGGCGCGCGGGCGGCAGGACGAGAACGAGATCACCATCGCCGACCTGACGGGCGTGGCGGTGCAGGACATCAAGATCGCACAGGCGGTGCTTTCGGCGATCGAAGCGGGACGCGAGGCAGCATGAAAGTCGAGACCTTCCTTCTGGAGCGGCAGCAGTCGCTCTACGAAAATTCCGTGCGCTACAACCTGACCGAAAGCGGCGTGCATCCTTATGCGCTGAAAGAGGTGCTGACATCCGAGGAGCAGGAGGAGCTGCTGGGGTTGTCGCTCGGCTATGGCTACACCAACGGCAATCCGGCGCTGCGCCAGGCGATCGCGAACATCTACCGCGGGCGCGGCATCGACAATGTGCTGGTGACCAACGGATCGGCGGAGGCGAACTTCGCGACGATCTGGTCGGTGGTCGAGCCGGGCGATGAAGTCGTCGTTATGCTGCCGAACTACATGCTGGTGTGGGGTGCGCTGAGGGCGTTTGGCGCGGTGGTGAAGCCGTTCCATCTACGCGAAGAGCTGAACTGGGCGCCCGACATGGACGAGTTGCGCCGCGCGGTGACGGCGAAGACGAAGATGATCTGCATCTGCAACCCGAACAATCCGACGGGGGCGGTGCTGGACCCTCGCACGATGGACGCGATTGCGGAGATCGCGCGCGGGGTTGGGGCTTACATTCTGTCCGACGAAATCTATCGCGGGTCGGAGTTCGACGGCGTTGAGTGCCCGAGCTTTGCCGATGTGTATGAGAAGGCGATCGTGTGCTCGGGGCTTTCGAAGTCCATGGCGCTGCCCGGTTTGCGCATCGGCTGGATTGTCGGGCCGAAGGATATCGTCGCGGAGGCGTGGCACCGGCACGACTACACGACGATCTGCACCACGATCCCGAGCCAGTACGCGGCGACGAAAGTTCTGGAGCCGGAACGGCGGCTTAAGATTCTCAACCACGGGCGCGATCTGCTGCGGCGCAATCTCGAAATCTTCAGCGACTGGATCAAGCCGTACGACAACGTGTTCCGCTTCATTCCGCCGAAGGCCGGCGGCATGGCGTTTGCGCGCTATTCGATGGACATCAATTCGCAAAAGCTGGTGGACCGACTGCGCGAGGAGAAGAGCGTGTTCGTTGTCGCCGGCGACTGGTTCGGGATGGACGGCTATCTGCGCTTCGGTATCGGCACGGAGACGAAGGTGCTGTCGGGAGGTTTGAAGCTGGCGGCGGAAACGCTGCGGGAGATTGCGTGATGCCTCTGCAGATGATGTTTGCCTATCAGGAGTGGCCGTATCGCGAGGTGTTCAAGTTCGCGCGCGAGACACGCGAATCCGCGCCGCTGTTCGTCGTGCGGGTGACCGACGGCGTGCATTTCGGGCGCGGCGAAGGCGGCATCCAGTCGCTGAAGAACGAGACGCGGGAGAGCGTGACGGCGCAGCTGGAGGACATCAAGGCGCGGTTCGGGGAGATTGGATCGCGTGCGGATTTGAACCGGATCATGCCAGCGTGCTCGGCGCGCAACGGGATCGATGCGGCGCTGTGGGATCTGGAGTGCAAGAAAAGCGGCAAGTCGGTGTGGGAACTGGCGGGCGTTGTTCGCCCTGAGAAATTCGAGGTCGATATCACCATCGGCATCGCGTCGCTGGAAAAGATGCGTGCCAACGCGAAGGCGGCAGTGGAACGCGGCTATCGCCTGCTGAAGATCAAGGCGGATGCGGAAAGTGTGATCGAGAAGGTGACAGCGATTGCCGGTGTCGCGCCGGGGATTTCGTTCATCGTCGATGCCAACGAGGCGTGGACGCTGGAGCAGCTGAAGGCGCTGGCGCCGCAGTTGAAGGCGCTGAACGTCGTGCTGATCGAACAGCCGCTGCATCACGAGCGCGATGCGGGGCTTGAGGGCTACGAATGCCCGATCACGCTGTGCGCGGACGAAAGCTGTTTGACGAGCGCGGAACTTGGCGTGCTGGAAGCCCGGTATGACGCGGTGAACATCAAGCTCGACAAGACCGGCGGATTGACTGAGGCGCTGGTGCTGGCGCGTGCGGCGAAGGCGCGGGGCATGGGGCTGATGATGGGCTGCAACGGCGGCACGTCATTGGGCAACGCACCGGCGTATGTGATCGGCAGTCTGTGCGACTGGCGGGATGTCGACAGCCAAGAGCTGCTCTACGAGGACCGCGCGCACGGCATGGTGACGACGGGCGGCGAGCTATTCGCGTTCGGGCCGAAGCTCTGGGGCTAGCGCCCCTACTCCGCCGGTTCCAGCGCGCTCTTCTTATAGGGCACCGGTTTGCCTTCGGCGTTCATCGGATCGGCGAGGATGTCTTCGTCGCGGAACGGACGTGTGAGGGCAGCGATCTCGAGCGCAATGCCGTTGGGGTCGCGGAAATAGGCCGAGCGGATCCACGTGTCCTTGTCGGGGTTGCGCGTTGCCGGGCTCGGGCCGTCGCTGTGGTTGATGATGAAGACCTCCAGGCCTTTCGCCTTCAGTCGCTCGACGGCAGCGTCGAATTTGTCTTCGGGAATGTTGAACGCGAGATGGTTCATCGAGGCGATGGCGCTCTGCGCACCATCCTTGCGGACGTCGAGATGTTGCGACGCGATGCCGGGTGCGGCCGCCGGCGCATTCGGGAACCAGAAGAACGCCACCGTTCCACCGCCGCCGCAGTCGAAGAAAAAGTGCTGGCCGTGGTTGCCGAGGCCGATGGAGCGGACCAGCGGCATCTCGAGCACGTTCTCGTAGAAGTCCACGGTCTCCGCCATATCGCGGCAGACGAGCGCGACGTGGTTCACGCCGCCATATTGCAACGGTGATTTGCTGGACATGGTTCGCTCCTGACGTGATGCGACTTCCGAAGGAGAACGCGTTTCAAGTTTTGGTGCAAGCACAAGGTGCACTGTGACGTAGGGGGATGTTGAACTTGGCCCCCAAAAAATGGTCATCCCCGGCGAGCTTCGCGCACGCAGTGTGCGGAGCGAGGTTAAGGGGACCCAGAATAGTCCGTCTGGTCCGCCGCCAAGCGGTAGCAAACTGTGTTCCCCACCACCTCAGATGCGGCTGATTCTGGGTCCCCTTAACCTCGCGGCGCTGCGCGCCACTCGCCGGGGATGACCATCTTTGTTTCTTGAGCTAAGAGCGCGCTGCCAAGGCGGTCGCCTCCACCAGCACGTCGAGCGTGTCGAACACCGGCGGGATCACGTCGGGCTTGGGGAGCAGCGAGAGCTCGGTGCAGGCGACGAGGAAGGCGTCGGCGCCGTCCTCGGCGAGGCGCTTGGCGATGGCGTCGTAGGTACGCTGATGACTGGGCGTGGTGTGGCCCGCTTTCACGGCGCGGATGATGTCGAGGAGCCGGGACTCGGTTTCCTCGTCGGGAAAGATCGCCGTGAAGCCGGCGGCAGCGAAGCGCTTCTCGAAAAGACCGACAAGACGCACCGCCGTCGACGCCAGCATCCCGATGCGTTCGGGTTTGGTATCGAGTGCCCTGAGCTTGGCGATGGTAAGATCGACGACGTCAAGCACCGGGATACGCACGGCGCCGGCGATCTGCGGCAGATAATAGTGCGCGGTGTTGCAGGGGATGGTGAGGAAATCGGCGCCCGCGGTTTCCAGCCCACGCGCCATCGCGATCAGGACCGGCACCGGATCTTCGCCGCCGCCTTCGATCAGCGCCTTGATGCGCGACGGGATCTTCGGGTTGTTGTCGGCGATGACGTGCAGGTGATCGGCATCGTCCTTCGCCGGAACGATGGCGATGAGACGGCGCATGAATTCGACCGTCGCTTCCGGTCCCATCCCGCCGATGACGCCAACCGTTTTCTCACTCTTATTCATAAAAGCCGGGAGTCATGAATAGCCAGGAAGACCGAAGGCGTCGGGATAGCCGAAGAGGCCGGCCGAGCCGCCGGTGTGCAGGAAGACCACGTTCGAATCTTTCTCGAAATGGCCCTTCTTCACAAGGTCGATGAGGCCCGCCATGCCTTTGCCGGTGTAGACCGGGTCGAGCAGGATGCCTTCGTGGCTGGCGAGCAGCTTCACCGCCTCGACCATGCCCTCGGTCGGCAGGCCGTAGCCCTGCCCCACATAGTCGGAATTGGCGACGATATGCTCGCGCTTCACGGCGCCGGGTGCACCGATGTGTTCGACGGTGGCCGCAGCAAGAGCGAAGACGTTGTCTTCCTGCTTCGCCTTCGGGGCGCGAACGGAGATGCCATAGACCGGGATGTTCGCGTTGATGGCGCAGAGGCCCGCGACCAGGCCGCCCTGCGTGCCGGCGCTGCCGGTCGCCTGCACGATGTGGTCGATCTTCAGGTGCATCTCGTTCGCCTGTGCGACGAGCTCAAGGGCGCAATTGGCGTAGCCGGTGGCACCGACGGTGTTCGAGCCCCCGCCGGGGATGATGTACGGCTTCCTGCCCTTCTTGCGCAGGCCATCGGCCAGCGCTTCCATCTCCGCATTCATGTTGGAGTCGGCAGCGCGCCTGGAGATGCTGGCGCCGTGGAGTTCGTCGAGCAGGACGTTACCAGAGAGCGTGTAAGCCTTGTCGGTGAAGCCGGTGCGGTCTTCCAGCAGGATGTGGCACGCCATGCCGAGCTTGGCGGCGGCGGCCGCCGTCTGGCGCGCGTGGTTCGACTGTGTCGCGCCCTGGGTGATGACGGTGTCGCAGCCGAGCTTGACCGCTTCGCCCATCAGGAATTCCAGCTTGCGGGTTTTGTTACCGCCGCTGGAAAGGCCGGTGCAGTCGTCGCGCTTGATCCAGAGATTGACCTTGCCGCCGAGATGCTTCGACAGGTTCGGCATCGGCTCAAGCGGCGTCGGCAGATGCGCGAGTTTCACGCGGGGAAAGCGGGCGAGATGCATGGCGTACTCCGGGTGATCAGCGCGACGGTTGTCAGGCTCTGCGGCGGGCGCGCAGAATTTCGTTCTTTCCGTCGCGCAGCACAATGAGCTCCTGTGCGACGTCGTTGCCGTCATAGGCGACGGCGGTTTCGTACGGACCGTTTCGATTAAAGAACCGGCCGTTCTGATCCATCATGATCTCGCGGGCACCGCCGCGCATGCCGGTGATCTGGCTCTTCAGCTTGCCGTCCTCGGCCCAGATCTTCATGCCCGGCGCATCGACACCGGAAACGATGGCGTAGTCGCCCGTGTAGCGCGGGAATTGTTCTTCCGGAATCTTCTGCACGACCTTCGGCTCGAGCATGAAGTCCTTCCAGCCGTACATGTCGGCGATGCCGTTGAAGACTTCCCAGTAGAAGATGAGGCCGCTGTCGGCGCTGGTCATCACCACCGCGCCCTTGCCGTCTTCGAGGTAGCAGGTGGATTCGCACTGGTAGCCGTCGTTGGAACCGCCATGGCCGAAGCGGCGGTTCGGGCCGCTGCCCATGATCTCCCAGCCGAGGCCGAATTCGCCGCTACCGCCCTGGATGGTCATCATCTCCTGCGCCAGCTGCTGGTTCAGGATCGCGCCTTTCCTGCCATAGAACGCATCGCGGCAGGCGACCATGAAGCGGGCGTGATCGGCGGGCGAACAGAAGATCGCGCCGGCACCGACGGCGGGGACGCTGCAGAACTTTTCCGGCAGCGCTGAGCCGCCTTCGTGGCCGACGGCGGTCATGGCGTGAAAGCGCAGCGGCAGCGGGACCTCGAAGGTCGAGTGCTTCATGCCGAGCGGATCGAATATTTGCTGCTGCGCAAGCTCATGGAAGCGCTTGCCGGTGGCATCCTCCAGCATCTGCTCGACGACGGTGGTGCCGCCGCCGGAATAGCGCGTGGTGCCGCCGGGCACCTTGTCGACGGTAACACCGTTTGTCTTGCCGTTCATGAACTGCACGGGACCTTTGAGAATGTCGAGCGCGCGCGGCATCGGTTGATCGTGCGGATAGCGGCCGAAGCCATGGATGGTGGTGCCGGCTTTGTGGCTGAGCAGCCAGCGCAACGTGACCGGCTCCCGCCTGGTGAATTCGTTCTCCGGGATCTGCCAGGATTTGAGATAGCGGTTGACGTTGGCGTCGAGATTCCAGATCCCGCGCTCCACCAGCTGCAGCGCGAGCATCGCGGTGTAGGCTTTGCTGATCGATGCTCCGGAGAACATCGTGTCCGGGCCGATGGTGGCGGGGTGTCCGTCCTCGACCACACCATAGCCGGCGGACCAGGCGAGTTCCCCGCCCTCGATCACCGCAACGCCAACCGCCGGGCAGGCGTAATGCGCGCGGCGTTCGTCCATGCTGTAGCGCAGGTCTTCGCCGGCGATCCGCACGATGGGCAGGACGTTGCTGGCGAGGCGCTGGGCGGGTGTCTGATCCGGCATTGGTATCCCCTCGAAAGCTGCGAAACGCGTTGACGGTGCGGCTTAGCGGGAATATAAACAGTGTTTATATAGCTGGCAACAGCACGGGAGAGAAGCATGTCACAGGCGACGAAAGAACTGGCCAAATCGGCGGCGGCCTATCCGGACACCAGGTCCAAATCGGCGGCGCTGTATGAGCGCGCGGTCCGGGTGTCTCCCGGCGGCAATTCCCGCACCACGGTCTATTTCCCGCCCTATCCCATCTATGCCGCGAAGGCGCTGGGCAGCCGGGTGTGGGACGTCGACGGTGTCGAGCGGCTGGATTTCATCAACAACTATTCGTCGCTGATCCATGGCCACAACCATCCGAAGATCGTCGAGGCGATCGTGGCGCAGGCGCACCGCCTGCTCTCGATCTCGCTGCCGACGGAAGAGGAAGTGCAGCTTGCAGAGATCGTGACGGCGCGGCTGCCGGGCGTGGAGCAGATCCGCTTCGCCAACTCCGGCACCGAAGGCGTGATGATGGCGATCAAGGCGGCCCGCGCCTACACCGGGCGCGCCAAGATCGCCAAGGTCGAAGGCGCCTATCACGGCAGCGGCGACACCGCCTCGGTCAGCGTCAATCCATCGCCCGACAAATGGGGCGACCCGAGTGAGCCGGCGAGCGTCATCGGCGGCGGCAGCGGCCCGGGCGCCGGTGCAGACACGATCGTGCTCCCGATGAACGATGTGGAGAACGGGCGCAGGATCATCCGCAAGCATGCCGGCGAGCTCGCGGGCGTGATCATCGATCCGCTGGTGAAGAATCTCGGCTATGTGCCGGCGAGCCAGGCTTTCGTGAAGATGCTGCGCGAAGAATGCGACGCGGCCGGCGCGATGCTGATCTTCGACGAAGTGTACTCCATGCGCCTGGGCTTCAACGGCGCACAGGGTGCGCTGGGGATCAATCCTGACCTGACGGCGATGGGCAAGATCATCGGCGGCGGCCTGCCGGTGGGCGCCGTCGGCGGCCGCGCCGACATCATGACCCAGGTGTTCGATCCGCGGGCGCACGCGAAGGTGAGCCACGGCGGCACGTTCAACGCCAATCCGATGACGATGGCGGCCGGCGTGGCGGCGATGAACCTGTTCGACAAGCCGGCCTTCGACCGGCTGTCGGCGCTGGGCGACCGGCTGCGTGCCGGCCTGCGCGAGGCGATCAAGATCGCCAAGGTGCCAGGCAATGTCGGAGGGACGACCTCCATGGTGTCGCTGTTCCATGTCGACGCCAATCCGAAGACGTATCGCGACGTGGTCACGGCGCGGCGCAGCAACGCGCAGGCGGGCGTGCGGGCGGAAAAGTTCTTCCGGCATATGCTGAACAACGGCGTGCTGATGGGCGCGCCGGGGTTCTTCGTGCTTTCAACCGCGGTGACGGAAGACGAGGTCGATCACACGATCGAAGTTGCCCTCGCCGCTCTTCGGACGATGGAATAGCTGCAGCCATGATCGAATCGCACCGGCGTACGCCTTCGGGGAAAATTCGGGCGCGCGGCGCCGGTGTGCCGTTCTTCGGCACCCCCGGACCGAACAATGCCATCACCGATGTGGCGAACGTCCAGGTCGGGTATTGCACACTGATCCAAGGTGAAGGGCCGCTGGTGGTCGGCAAGGGGCCGATCCGCACCGGCGTCACGGCGATTTTTCCGCACGGCCGCAGCGTGGCGGGCGGCGCGTGCTACGCCGGCTATTTCAGCATGAGCGGCAACGGCGAGATGTCCGGCGCGGCGTTCATCGAAGAGCGCGGGCGGTTCGACGGGCCGATCACCCTGACCAACACGCATTCCTGCGGCCTGACGCGCGACGTGACGGCGAAGTGGCTGTTCGAGACGCTGAAGCCGGAAGAGAAGAAGGACCAGAACTTCTGGCTGCCGGTGGCGGCGGAGACGTTCGACGGCTTCCTGAGCGACGTGAACGGCCACCATGTGAAGGCGGAGCATGTCGTCGCCGCGTTCGAAGACGCGCGCAGCGGGCCGATCGAGGAAGGCAGCGTCGGCGGCGGCACGGGCATGCGCTGCTATGAGTTCAAGGGCGGCTCCGGCACGGCGTCGCGCCAGGTGGAGTTCGCGGGCAAGACGTTCACGGTCGGCGCGTTCGTGCAGTCCAATTTCGGCAAGCGGCACCTCCTGCATATCGCGGGGATCCCCGTGGGACGCGAGATTCCGGTCGGCGCGGAAGAGAGCGACGGCGAGCTGGGTTCGATCATCGGCATCGTGGCGACGGATGCGCCGATGATGCCGCATCAGCTCAAGCGCGTGGCGCGCCGGGCGTCTTACGGCATTGCGCGTTCGGGCGGCATTGCGTCGAACGAGTCCGGCGATCTGTTCCTCGCGTTCTCTACGGCCAATCGCGATGTGGTGGAGACCCATGACGGCGTGCTGACGGCGCAGTATGTCGGCGAGGCGGCGATGAGCCGGTTCTACGAGGCGACCATCGAGGCGATGGACGAGGCGATCCTGAACTCGATCTTCGTCAACACGACGATGATCGGCCGCGACGGCCACCGCTCGCCGGGCCTGCCGGTGGCGCGGGTGCAGGAGATGTTGCGGCGGCACGGGCGGTTGAACGAGGTTTGAGCGCGCCCCCCTCAGTTCTCATCCCCGGGGAGCGTAGCGAGGGGGCCTAGGATCAGCCGCATCGACGGTTCCGACGGGGCGTCGCGCTATTTTCTGCAGCATCTTCCAAACGGCTTAGCCTGGGTCCCCTTCCCTCGCGGCCGCTCCGCGGCCACTCGCCGGGGATGACAACCTTTTGCTGTTTTTAAGAGTGTGCGAACCTGTTGGATGCTGGGCGGATAACGGGCAATGAGCGAACTCGATAATCTGAAAGTATTCGGCGAGACCGCCGTCGGGTGGTGCGCGGCGACGCCGCCGAATGAGACCACGGACGAAGCCGGTGTGCCGATGGTGAACGAGAACGGCTTCAGCGCCGCCGATCCCAAGGCGCCACGCCGCCGCGTTTACGACGATCCGCAAGTGAGCCAGCTGCGCGAGCACCTGAAGCGGCACAATGGCATGCCTGGGCTGGAGATCGTTTCGCCGCATGAGATCGAGCGCGCCAGGCGGATATTCTTCCGAGACGGGTTCGTCGTGGTGCGCGACCTGCTCGACAGCGAAAAGCTGGAACAGTTCCGCGAGGCGAGTGCGCGCGTGCTGCGCCAGATCCTGGAGATACCGGGGTTCGGAGGCCGCAAGTACATCACCGAGACGATGCGGCTGCCGCATCGCTACAGCTACGGCACCGCCTCGGCGTCGCGGCATCTGCTGCACGAGCCGGCTTGGGCATCGATGATCGATCTGCCGACGACAACGCCAATCCTGTCGGCGATTTTCGGCGGCGAAGACTATTGGGTGATCGGGGCGGGCGGCGATCTCTGCCTGCCGGGCGCGATCGAATACCAGACGCTGCATTCCGACATGCGCGAGATGTACCAGCTGCCCGAAGGGCGGTTGGAGCAAGCGCGCCGTCTCGGCGTCGAAGCGGGCACGGACGCGCCGGCCGATGCGACGCGGCAACTGATCTACGAACGGACGCCGCCGCGCGTCACCATCAACTTCCTGATGTCCGACCTGACGTGGGAGAACGGCCCGATCCGGCAAATTCCCGGCACGCAGACACGGCCGGGGCGGCCGCCGACGCAGGCAGAAGAGCCGGAATGGATGCGGCTTTCGACGCTGGTTGGGGCCCCTGCAGGCGCCGGGGTGTTTCGCGATATCCGCGCGTGGCATGGGGCGACGCCGAACGTGAGCAAGGAAATCCGCGCGATGCCGAACGTCGAATACGGCGCGCCGTGGCTGGAAGACAAATTCTTCCTGCGATCCATGCCGCATGCGATCTGGGAAACGCTGTCGCCGCATGCGCAGCGCATCACCGGGCGCATCAAGACGGCACCGGGCGTATGGCCTGCGGGCGCGGGCGAAATGCATCCTCTCGCAAACAAACGCGCCGAAGCGAAGGCTGCCGGTCAGACGCCGCAGTAAGCGCCCTGCCCTCGTTAGACCCTGCAAAAAAGAAGGCGCCCGTTTCGGGGCGCCTTCAGATGCGATTTTCTTTTGTTGTTATCAGAACTTCTTGCTGAGCTGGATGCCATAGGTGCGGCCGAGGTTGGTGGCGACGGCGCCGTTGCCGAACTCGAACTGAACGACGCGGTCATCGGTGAGGTTCTTGACGTAACCAACGAGTCGGGTGTCTTCCCAGAATTCGATACCGGCCGTGGCATCGATCTTGTCGAAGTCCTCATAGGTCGACGTGTTCGCCGTATCGAGGTAGCCGCCGCGCTCCGCACGGTAGGTGACGGTGCCGACAACAGCGACGTCTTCGCTGACCGGCGCATCGAGATCGAGGCCGATGTTGAAGGTCATGTCGCGGGTGTACGGGATCATCTTGCCGTTGAGCACCGTGCCGAAGCTCGAGCCGCGCGTGAAATGCGGGTCGAGCAGGCCGAGGTTGGCGAAGCCGCTCAGCCAGTCGTTGAAGTGCGCCTGAACTTCGAGTTCGGCGCCGAGTGTTTGCGCCGAGCCGATGTTCGACAGGAAGGTGAAGCCGAACGCCGGGGGTGAGATCGGATCGGGCTGGGCCAGCAGCATGTTGTGCTGGTCCATCATGAAGACGTCCGCGTTGATCCCGAGATTGCCGTCGAGCCACAGCGTCTTGACGCCCACTTCATAGTTGAACGCGGTTTCCTGATCGTAGGGGATCAGGGCCGGCACGGTGGTCGTGGTGTTAAAGCCACCAGCGCGGAAGCCCGAGTTGAAGCTGGCATAGAGCATGAAGTCGTCGGACTTGGTCCAGCGCAAGGTGAGCGACGGGGCTGCAAAGGTGAACTTCGGCGTGTCGGTCAGCGTGAACGGCGGCAGGACGGTTGCGAACAGCCCCGAGAAGATCGGATCCGTCGCCGGGTTGGTCGGGATGATGCCCTGAGCGTAGTCCAGCTTCTTGTTGTCCTGCGTCCAGCGCAGACCACCGATGATGTCGACCGTGTCTGTCGCGTGCCACGTAAACTCGCCGAACGCGGAGACCGACTGCGTCTTGAAGTTCGTGCCCTTGAGCGGCAAACCGCCCTGGGCCGTTCCGACACCAGGCGAGCCGAAGACGGTCAGGTCGAGCGATGTGATGAAGGTACGCGCGAAATCGAACGTTTCGTCGAAATAGGAAACGCCCGCCATGAAGGTGACCGGCTGATCCTGCGGCGAGGTCCACAGACCTTCGACGTAGAAGTCCTTCACGCCTTCATCGCGGGTCAGGACCTGCTTCAGGTTGAGAAAGGCGGCGGCGGGATCGACGGTCGACTGATCCTGGTCTTCGATACCGTCGAGCTTGTAGTCGCGATAGGAAGCCATGAGGCTGAAACGGCCGGCATCGCTGTCATAGGATGTGGTCTGCGCGACATAGAACTGATCCCACTGGGAACGGTTCGGCGTATCGCGCTGGATGGTGCGCGGCGTTTCCGGCGCCGACAGCACGCCGTTGAGCACGCCGGGAACACCATTGGGAGCGTAGGTGCGCTGCGACGGGCCGGTGACGTCTTCGTATTCGAAAGTGACGACCGTCGAGAGATTGGACGTCCAGTCCAGCTTGCCGGACAGACGGCCGCCGATGTCGTGCCCGCGGTCGATATTCTCGTTCAGGAACGAGTTGTAGTACTCGCTGCCTGTCTGGTTGAAGTACCAGCCGGCGGCGCGGACCGAGAACATGTCGGAGAGCGGCACCGTGTAGGCGCCCTCCAACTCGACGCGGTTGTAGCTGGCATAGGTGCCGGAGGCATAACCGCCGGGATTCGCGTCGGGCATGTTGTAGATGATGTTGACCGAGCCGCCGACCGCGTCACGGCCGTAGAGACCGGCCTGCGGACCACGCAGGATTTCGATGCGATTGAGGTCAACGAGCGAACCGAAATTCGTGCGCTGGCCGCCGTAGTAGAGGCCGTTGCGATAGATGCCGACGTTCGGCTCCGACTGCGCGTCGACCTGGCGGATGCCGCGGATGTTGATGAAGGTGGTGAAGTGCTGCGGATCGTCCGGCACCGTGGCGTTCGGCACGAACTGGATGATCGCCTGAATGTCGGTGATGCCGCGATCGCGCAGATCTTCGCCGGTAAGCGCCGTCACCGTCACCGGTGCGTCCATCAGCGTTTCTTCCTGGCGGCGGGCGGTCACCGTGACCGTTTCGATGCCGTCTGCGGCGGCTGCGCGATCGGCGGCGAACCCGACGATCAGCGATGCCAGACCGGCGGTGGCAAGGAGATGACGACGTAGATTGTTGCGCGCGCGCATGGAGGCCCCTCTATCGCGACATATACAGTGTTCATATTCGGTCGGCAGGGCCGAATGTCAACACTGTTCATATTGCGTTTGCGCTACACCGCTAGAAAAAGCGCGCTGAATTATTCTTGCGCGAGGCGTGCGACGCCGCCCGAAACGGCCTGCTCGCCCTCGGCGTTCAGCACGGAAAATGCAACGAGGACAGGGTTTTGCGCCACGCGGGCGTGGCGGATCGCGATGGGCGTACCGGCTTTCACCATTGCGGAGAAGCGGCCGCCGAGTGCCTTCACGCGATGCGAGTCGCCGCCCGAATTGGCAGCGGCAATCGTCTTTCCGGCGAGCGCCCAGAGCGCGGTGCCGTGCACAATGGTGCCCGGCAACCCGGCGGCGAGCGCGACCTGCTGCTCGGTGTGAATCGGATTCCAGATGTTGGCGCATTCGGTGTAGCGATGCGCAAACCAGCGATCGAGCGGGATGACAGTCTCTTCCGCCTTCGCGGCATCGAAGCGCACGGCTGCATCGGCCGGCGGCGGTTCGATCACCCGATCGCCACCGGTAACGGAGACGCCGCGATACATGCCGTCACTGCGCGTGGTAGAGATGAGGGTGCCGCTGTCGATGTCGGTGACGTCCATCCGCGTGGTGGAGAGAGCACCGGCGCGGGTTTGGCGGATGGATACGATGGAGCCGGTAACGCGCACGCGGCGGCCGGGCTTCAGCGGGCTCAGAAATTCGGTGTATTGGCCGGCGTGGACGGCACGGATCGCTTCCTCTGGCGAAACGCCAAGGCTCCTGTTACGCACCGCGATCACGAACTGCCATTCGGGCGTGACGCAGAAGAACGGCGAGGCGGCGAAGGACGGCGATGTGTCGTCGAAGGCAGCGTCCGCCTCTTCGCCGATACCGGCGCTATAGGCGAGCGCCATGCGCGGCGTGACGAGCATTTCGACCGCAGGCAGCGGCTCCCCGGCGACGGCGGAATTCAGCGGCATGATGCGGTCCCTCCACGGCGATCTTCAGGATAGCGCCAAACCGGCGCGGCATTGTGGTCCCCGATGTGAACACATTGCGCAAATAATATGAACACTGTATATTTCGACCGGTCGAGGCAATGGGGGCAGGCGGCATGGCATCGGACAACGAACATGCATCGACGACACCCCCGCCGACATTGCTGCAGCTTGTCCTGTTCGCCTTTCCCGCTCTGCCGCACGCGTTCGTCGCGTTGCCGCTGAACATCGTCATTCCGGCGTTTTACGCGTCGCACACCTCCGTCACGCTGGCACAGATCGCGTGGGTCACCGCCGTCACGCGGTTGCTGGACGTGCCGCTCGACATGTCGATGGGCTTTCTGTCCGACCGCACGAGGACGCGCATCGGGCGGCGAAAGCCGTGGGTGCTGGTAGCCGCCTTCGTGTGCGCGATCTCGATCTTCTTCCTGTTCCAGCCGCCTGCGAACGCGAACTTTGTGTACTACGGCGTCTGGTCGTTCCTGCTCTATTTCGGTTTCACGCTCTTCGAGATTCCACGTCAGGCCTGGACGGCGGAGATCAGCCGCGACTACCTGCAGCGTTCGCGCGTCAACACATGGGTCGCGATCTTCAACGTGACCGGCAGTCTTGTGTTCTGGCTGATGCCGCTGGCGCTGCTCAGCCTGACCGGCACGACCGCAATCACCGGAACGGCGATGTCGGGCATCGCGTGGCTCTACGCGGCGCTGATGCCGGCCGGCATTCTCCTTGCGGTGCTGTTCGTCCCCACCGGCGACGCAAGTGCCGAGCAGCTGGCAACGCTACGGCAGATTTGGCACACGCTGAAAACCAACAGGGTGCTGTGGCGCTACTACACCGCGATATCGGCCTGGGGGCTTGGCCAGGGCTGCTACCTCGCCGTGATCTTCATCTTCCTCACCGACTATATGCAGCTCGGCGCCTGGTTCCCGATCCTGATGATCTCGTTCTTCGCCGTGCAGATCGTCGCCATGCCGTTCTGGCAGAGGGCGATTGCCCGCTACGGAAAGCATCGGGTCTGGGTGTTCTCGCTGGTGTTCGACGCGTGCACACGCCCGCTGATCCTGCTGTTCGCACCCGGTGGCGCAGCGATAATCCCGCTCTTCATCCTGGGGGGCTTCAGCGCCTTCCTTAACGCACCGGCCAATATCGTGCCGGGGGCGATTCTCGGCGATGTGGTCGACTACGACCTCATGCGGTCGCGGGTGAACAAGGCGGGCAACGTCTTCGCGTTCAACACGCTTCTGATCAAATGGACCATGGCGATCGGCAGCATCGCGGCGTTCTGGATGCTGGCGCAGTTCGACTATCAGGTCGGCAAACCCAACGGCGCCGGCGCGAATCTGGGTCTGATGGTGGCGTATCTCGTTTTCCCGGCGGTGATGTATTTCGCGACCTCGGCGCTGGTATGGAACTTTCCCATCGACGCCCGGCGCCACGGGATCATCCGCAGGCGGATCGAAAGCCGCGGCGCAGCCGCGCAGTCCGATGCGGTGATCGCCCAATGAGACACCGCCGGTTCGTTGCTATAGTGATGGCAACATGATTCCCGCCCGCCTCTGAAAGCCCGCCATGGCGCCGCGCAAAGCCGCACTCAAGGAAAAACGCTCCTACCACAAGGGCAACGTCTCGCAGGATCTGCTGGCGGCGACCGCGCGCATCCTGAAGGACGAGAGCGTGGAAGCGCTTTCGGTGCGGCGGCTGGCGCGCGAAGTCGGCGTGACGCCGGCGAATTTCTACAACCACTTCCCGAGCCTGGAAGACGTGCTGCTGACGCTTGCGGCACAGGGTTTCGACAGCGTGAGCGCCGAGACCAAGCGGTGCATGGAGAAGGCGAAGTCGCGCAAGGCCGGGTTGACCGAGGCCTGCGTCCAGTTCGTGCTGTTCGCGATGGAGAACAAGCAGCTCTTCCGCATCATGTTCGGCCAGGTGCCGGACGCGGTGCTGAACGAGAAATTCCGCATCGCCTCCGACCGCTCTTTCGCGCAGATGGTGCGTTTCATCTATGGCGACTGGCGCTACGACCGGGAGAATTTGCCGGAGACGCACCGGCGTGCGGCGGTGGCGTATGCGATGTTCTCGATGATCTATGGCCTGGCGCGCAACGTGATCGAAGAACAGTTCGACTTCGAGACCGGCAGCAAAGCCGAGATCCGCCGCTTCGTCGAGGACGTGATGGCGACCTTCACCGACGGCACCGCGGTGAAGGTGCTGGCGGACTAAGCCGCCAAGGCACGCAGGGCGGATAGCGCCGCGTGGCGGCCGGCGCGCACGGCGCCATCCATATAGCCCGTCCAGATCAGCGACGTTTCCGTTCCCGCCCAGATGACGCGGCCGACGTTGGGATGGAGCGCGGCGCCGTATTTCGTCAGGACGCCGGGCGCCACCGGTGGCACGCAGCCGAGGGTGTAGGTCTCGCGCGACCAATCCTGCAGGACGAAGCCGGTGATGTCGCGCGCCTCCGGCCCGAAGCAGGTGGCGAAGGCGTCGATGATCTGCTTCTTCAGTTGTGCCGGCGGTGTCGCGTTGGCGAGGCTGAGCGTGACGAGTGCGCCCATCGATCCATCCGGCGGCGAAGCATCGACCGCGAGGCTGAGTGCGCTGTCGGGGGAGAAGACGAGACCCGCGAGACCTTTGTCGCGCCAGAACGGGCGGCGGTAGGACGTGTGCGTCTTCACGCCGGAGCCGCCGCGCGGCCAGGCGAGCTGCAGATCGGTGCGGGGTTTCGGGAGCGCTGGCGTGAAGGCGATTTCCGATGCGAGGCTGGGGCTGAGCGCGACGATGACCTGTTTCGCGGCGATGGTGCCGCTTGCGGTCTGGATGTGGCAGAGATCGCCCTGCCAACCGCCGATCGCTTTGACAGGCGTGGAGAGTCGCACGATATCGCCGAGCGCTTCGGCCATGCGCAGCGAGATGATCTGCGAACCGCCGACGACGCGATCCTGCTGCGCGCCGCCCTGAAAGGACTCCAGGCGTTCGTAGCCGCCGGCAGAGTGGATGTAATGCAGCACGCGCAGGAACGACAATTCATCGGTGCGGCCCGCGAAGGTGAGGAGCGCGAAGGTCTCGAGCGTCATGCGGTTCTCGTCCGACAGCGACACCGTCTTGAGATGATCGGCATAGGTCATCGCGTCCCACTCGGCGGCGCGCGGGGCTAGCCACGGCGCATCGAGCGGGACGGTGCGCGCCATGGCATTCATGGCGGCATAGAATTCCGGCGCGTCGATCGGCGAGTCCGTGGTGGGGATGCGGTTCGGCACGCCGCCGACCAGCGCGATGGTGTCGCCTTTGAGATAGGTCGGAAAGGTTTCGATCTCCAGCTCTCGCATCAGGTCGTAGATCGCGGTCTGGCCGGGGCCGACCCAGGTGCCGCCGGCTTCGCCGACATGGCCGCCACCGATGGGCTGGTTCAGGGTGCGGCCGCCCACGCGGTCGCGCGCCTCCAGCACCACGATGTTCGAGAGGCCTGCGGCCTTCAACGTGCGCGCGGCCAAGAGGCCGGAAAGACCGGCGCCGACGATCGCGACATCGAACGCCGACGATGGCTGCGCTGTGGCGCCGGCCAGTATGCTGCCGGTCAGCGCGGCGGCGCCGGCTTTCAGAAGATTGCGGCGTTCGATAGCGGCCATGGCCCCACTTCCCCGGTTGCGATAACTATGAATAGAGTCTAATTTTAGAGTCAATTCAATTTTTAGACGGCATGGCAGCGCGCGCGGAGATTTCTCAGCAAGGAGCAACGTCCGGGCGGCGAGCGCGTAAGAAGACGCGCACGCGGCACGAACTGCTGACGGCGGCGCGGCGGCTGTTCAACCGCAAGGGCTATGACGGCACGGCGATTGAAGAGATCGCGGAAGCGGCCGATGTGTCGGTGGGAACGGTCTACAATTACTTCCCGACGAAGATGCATCTCCTGGTCGACATGCTGGAGGCGGCGATCGGGGACGTGATGGCGGCCGATCTCGCGACGGTGGCCAATCCGCCGCGCGATGCGGTGGCGGCGGTGCACGGCCTCATCATGAGTTACCTGAAGGTGTTCAGCGGTTTCGATCGCGCACTGCTACGCCAGTTGACGACAGCGATCTTCCAAGACTTGAGGACGTTCGGCACGCGCAACAACACGCTCGAAGCGCTGATGTCGGATCAACTTGAAGCAATGCTGAACGCCATGCTGCGGCGCGGATCACTCGCAGCGGGAACGCCGGTGAAGACACTCACGCGGATGCTCTTCAACATCGCGAATTCCGAATATTACATCTGGGTTGGAGACGACGCCGTCACGCTGGACGCGGTATCGCGCTCGTTGAAAGCGCAATATGCCATCGCGTTGCGCGGCGTCGTCACCCAGCCACGCCCGTTTCAATCCCACGGATAGGTCCAGGGGAACGCTTGCTCATAGATGCGGGCGAGGCGCAGCAGGATGTCGTCGCGGTGGCGGCGGGCGGTGATCTGCAGGCCGACCGGCAGACCATCACTGGTGAAGCCGGCGGGGATCGAGATCGACGGGTTCCAGCACGCGTTGGCGAGCATGCCGAACGGTTCGACGCCGGTTTCGCTCGCGTCGCGGCCGTCGATGATCTGGAGCGGCGTGAGATCGGCCTTATACGGCCTGCAGGCGGTAGCGGGCGAGATGAGGAGGTCATTGCTTTTGAAGAAGTCAGCCACCTCATAGTTCAGCTTGGTGATCTGAGCCCAGGATTTCTTGACGTCGATCTCGTCGCGGCGAGTGCGGATGCGGTTGAGGAAGAACTGCGTCGTCTCGGCGAGCTTGTCCATGCCGTCCGGCAGAATGCCGTCGCGGATGAAATCGGCTTCAAGATTGCCGAGATTGAGCGCGCCCCAGTCGCGCATGATGTTCGTCGGATGGAAGAGTTCGTTCTTTTCCACCAGCTTGGCAGCGGCGATGAGGCGCGTCGCGGCCTTACGGGCGAGTTCGATGCACTCCGGCTCGACCACGGCGTAACCGCAGTCCGGTGTGAAGACCGCTTTGAGGCCACCGACGTCGAGGGTTTCGATAACGTCTTCGTATTTGTACGGCACCTGCGGCAGCGACTGGCGGTCACGATCGTCGGGGCCGGCGGCGACGTCGAGGTAGCGGGCGTGCTCGGCGACGGTGCGGGTGACGGTGCCGTGGACGGCCCAGTTGGCGAAGCCGTTGAATTTGGCGATGCGCGCATGGCTCGGCTTGAGACCGACGAGATTGGTGTAGGCCGCGGGCTGGCGGATCGAGCCGCCGCCGTCGGTGGAGGTGGCGAACGGCACCATGCCGGCCGCGACGGCGGACGACGAGCCGCCGCTGGAGCCGCCCGGCGTCATCTCCGGATTCCACGGATTGCGCGTGACGCCCCAAGCCTTGGTGAAGACGGCACTGTCCATGCCGAACTCGGCCGTCGCGGTCTTGCCGACGACGACAGCACCGGCGGCTTTCAGGCGCTCGACATGCGGCGAGTCCCCGGTTTTCGGCGGCGTCTCGAGCATGAAGACGCAGCCTTGCGTCGTGCGATAGCCGGCGGTGTCTTCGATGTCCTTCACGCCGAACGGCACACCGGCGAGCGGGCCGGGATCCTCACCGCGCGCGACCTTTGCATCGACGGCTTCGGCGGACGCGTAGGCGCGGTCGCGGTCCATCATGATGAAGGCGTTGAGCGCGGGGTTCCGCTCGTCGATCCTGGCGTAGGCATCGCGCACCATGTCGGTGGCTTTCCAAGCGCCTATACGGACGTTATCGGCGATTTCGATCAGCGATTTCATGGGAGCCCTCAGTTCAGTGCTTTGTCGATGTTCTCGCGGAGGCCCTTCGAGATGCCTTCCGTGCCCGCGACACGTTCGAGCGCGCCGCGCATGAGCGCTTGGCGCTTGTCGTCGTAGCGCCGCCACTGGTTGATCTGCGGCATGATGTAGGTCGAGCCGGCGCGGCCGAGCTTGTCGATCATGAGCAGACGGTCGGCGAGAAATTCGTAGCCCTTGCCGGTGATGTCGTGGAACGCGACGCGGTTCTGGCGGAAGAAACCGCCGTAATAGAGCATGCCGCGCGCCATGTTGTTGAAGTCGAACGCGGGATGTTCTTCGAGCGCAGTGATGCGGTCGACGGCACCGGGAGCGCGCGACAGCGCCTGGGCGTTGAACCATTTGTCGACGACGGTCGAGTGCGACTTCCAGCGGTCGTAGAACCAGGCGACGGCTTCGGTGTGCTCCGGGTGGTCGAGGTGCGTGAGGTAGCACAGCGCCTCGAACTGGTCGGTCATGTTGCGCGCGGTCTTCACCTGCGCGAGCGCGAGTTGCACCACGTCTTCCGTGCCGAGTGAGGTCAGTAGGTCGAGGATGGTGTTGCGGAATTTGCGGCGCGAGATGCCTTCGATGTCGGGGGCGTAGGCGCCGGTTTCGCGGTTGGCGTCGTAGAGATCGCGCAGTTTCTGCTCGAAGCGGGTCGCGATGGTTTGGCGCAGCAGCGCGCGGGCGGCCATGTGGCCGTCGAGATCGATGCGGGTGAGGCCTTCGCTCAGCATCGGCTCATCGGGGATGGTGAGGAGATGCGCGCGGGCAAGCTTGTCGATGTGCGATGCGTCGAGCACACGCCCCATCGCGGCGATGAAGCTTTCCGGCACCTGCATCTGTTTGCCCGCGGCGCGGTCGGCAGCGAGGCGGCGGACGAGGCGAACGCTGAGCGTCTGCGCCGCATCCCAGCGCGCGAAGGGATCGCTGTCGGCGGAGAGGAGCGTCGCGAGATCGTCGTCGGAAAGACCGGCATCGAGCGATATCGGCGCGGAGAAGCCGCGCAGCAGCGACGGGATCGGTTCGGCGGGGACATCGTCGAAGACGATGGTCTGTTCGGGTTGGGTGAGTTCGATCACGGCAGCGTCGGCGGTTGTGCCGTTTGTCTTGAACGACAGCGCTTTGCCGTCGCGCGCGATGAGGCCGGCGCTGATCGGGATGTGGAACGGGTCTTTGTGCGGCTGGCCCGGCGTTGGTGGATTCGCTTGCGCGAGGTTCAGTGTGTAGCGCTTGGCGGCGGCGTCGTAGCTGCCGCGTGCGGTGACGCGCGGGCGACCGGCCTGGAAATACCAGTTGCGGAATTGCGTGAGATCGCGGCCCGATGCCTGTTCCATTGCGCTGACGAAGTCGTCGGTCGTTGCGGCCTTGCCGTCGTTGGCGGCGATGTAGCGATCGAATCCGGCGCGGAAGGTCTTGGGGCCGAGCAGCGCGCGTAGCATGCGGATGACTTCGGCGCCTTTGTCGTAGACCGTGTTGGTGTAGAAGTTGTCGATATCGGCATAGGCCGCCGGCTGGATGGCGTGGGCGTTGGCGCCTTCGTCTTCCGGGAATTGATTGCGGCGCAGCTGCTGTACGATCTCCACGCGCCAGACGCCTTCGGCCATCTTGTCTTCGATGAAGTGCTGATCGCGGAAACGCGTCAGGCCCTCCTTCAGGCAGAGCTGGAACCAGTCGCGGCAAGTAACGCGGTTGCCGGTCCAGTTGTGGAATTGCTCGTGTCCGATGATGCGCTCGATGATGACGTAATCGTTGTCGGTGGTGATCTCGGGATCGGTGATGATGCCATGGGCTTCAAAGAGGTTGAGGCCCTTGTTCTCCATCGCGCCCGCCCAACCGGTGAGCGCGACGATGGCGAAGGTGTCGAGATCGTATTCTAGGCCGTAGGTGTCTTCGTCCCACTTGAAGCTGCGCTTCACGACCTGCATCGCGAAATCGCAGCGCGGGATCAGGTCCTTGTCGGCATAGATGCCGATGGCCACCTTGCGGCCGGACTTGGTGACGTAGCTGTCTTCGAGGACGCCCCAATCGCCGGCCATGATGGCGAAGATGTAGCTGGGCTTGGGGAACGGATCGTCCCACATGGCCCAATGCGTGCCGCCCTCGCCTTCGCCGCTGGCGATCTTGTTGCCGTTGGAGAGAAGGCGCGGGTACTTGGTCTTGTCGCCGGTGAGTTTCACACGATAGGTGCTCAGCACATCGGGGCGATCGAGGCCGTAGGTGATGCTGCGATAGCCTTCGGCTTCGCACTGGCTGGCGAGCTGGCCGCCGAGTTCGAAGAGGCCCATGCGCGTGGTGTTCTTCGCTGGCGAGAAGGCGGTGTCGATCTCCAGCTCGAAATCGTCGTCCGGCACATCGCCGAGCGTGAGGCCTTCGTCATCGACGGCATAACGGTTGGGACCGAGCGGTTCGCCGTTGAGCGCGACGCGCAGGAGTTCCATACGGACGCCGTCGAGACGCAGCGGCGCGTTTGCCGGTGTGCCTTTGGCGCGGCGGATGCGCATGCGGTTCTTCACGACAGTGCGCGCAGCGTCGAGTGCGACGTCGAGCTCCGTCTTCGGAATCTCGAATGCGGGCGGGGCGTAATCCGCCAGCTTCACCATTGTCGACGTATCGACCGACACCGCTTGTCTGCCTATTGAACCCGAATATAAACATCGTTTATATTGAGGCGGCAGTCAATCGTCGGCGTTCAGGCGTCCGCGTTTTTGCCGGTCGGCAGCGGTTCCAGGCGGGTCAGCCAGTAGTCGGCGTCGTAGCTGGGGTCCTCGGTCAAATAGCGCCAGAGCTTGATGCGGTTGACGAATTCGAGACGGCCGGTGTCCTGCTCGAACCACGGCTCCGGCGTCGTCAGGATCGTTTCCACCGTGTCCGGCGCGGGCGGTGCTTTGCGGTAGAAGATGGCGCGCTGCCGTTCCGGCGGCGCGTAGTCCTCGATCGCCCAGCGCCGCGTCTGCCGCGTGCTGGCGCGCATGCGGATCTTGAACATGTAGCGTGTCCGCTCCGACACGTTCACGCCGCCGCCATGCCAGATACCGTGGTGCAGGAACAGCAACGTTCCCGCCTCGCACACCATGTGCTGCTGGCCGAGCATGTTCTGGTAGCGGCCGATGGCGACTTCGCTCACCTTGCGCAGATGCGTGCCGGGCACGAAGCGCGTGCCGCCCATCGGGCGCGTGATGGTGTGCGGGTAGTACATCATCTGCACATCGAAGCCGTCCTTGGGATCGATGGTGGAGTCCTGATGCAGATGCTGCGACACGCTTTCGCCGCCGGCGTGATAAGCGGGCGGAAACGTGATGTGCAGAAAGTGGTGATCGAAGATCGGCTCCGGCCCGAGCAGGCTTTGCAGTGTGCCGCGCACCAGCGGCAGATCAAGCAGCTTCGCGATGGCGCCGCCGGGCGTGTAAGTCTTCGCCAGTGGCGTGCCGGCCGCGGCTTCCGGAATCGCGTTGGCGGCGAGCGCTTCGCCATACACCTTGCGGATGCCGCTGCCTTCGGTCGCCGCCGGCACCTCGCCGGCTTCGCGCATGAACTGTGCGTTGATGGCATCGGGCACGACGGCATCGAAGCGCAGGAAGCCCCGCGCGACGAAACGCGCCATGTCCTGGCTCGACAACAATTGCGGCGCGCTCATGCCGTCACCTCGACGATGCGTTCGAAATAGAATTCGTATTTGAGATAGGCGAGATCGAACTCCTCGCCGCGTGCATGCGGCAGGAGTTGCGAGGCCTGAAACAGACGCCAGCCGTCGCGCAGGGCGGCGAGCCCAGTCTTGTAGGGCGGCTGATCGGCATCGCCCGCCATGTGGAACGTCTTGCCGGTGCCGTCATATTGCGCCCAGCCGACGACCGGCGAATCCAGCGCCGAGTTCGCGAGATAGAGGACCAGCACCTTCTGGCGTGCGTTGGATGGCATGTGTGCGTTACGGCAGGTTGAGCAGCCTGGCGATGCTAGCACAGGCGTTTGGCTGGGGGCGGCCCGGTCTGCTATGTCGGGCGACCGAAAAACCACCGCCTGAAGAAAGCCAGAAACCATGCGTCGCGCCGCCATCGTCTCCCCCATTCGCACCGCCGTCGGAAAATTCATGGGCGGGCTTTCCAGCATGCCGGCCGGCGAACTGGGCGCGGTGGTGCTGAAGGAATTGGTGGCGCGGACGAAGATCGATCCGGAGCGGATCGACGACGTGGTGTTCGCACAGGGCTATGGCAATGGCGAGGCGCCGTGCATCGCGCGCTGGTCGCTGCTGGCGGCCGATCTGCCGGTGACGATCCCGGGCTATCAGCTCGACCGGCGCTGCGGCAGCGGACTACAGGCGATCATCGATGCGGCGATGATGGTGCAGACGGGCGTGGCCGATGTCGTCGTCGCGGGCGGCGTCGAGAGCATGAGCAATGTCGAATACTATTCCACCGACATGCGCTCGGGCGCGCGGTCGGGTTCGAGCACGATGCATGACCGGTTGATCCGCGGCCGCGTGATGAGCCAGCCGATCTCGCGCTTCGGCGTGATCAGCGGGATGATCGAGACAGCGGAGAATCTGGCACGCGATTATCAGATCAGCCGCGAAGACTGCGATGCCTATGCTGCCGCCAGCCATCAGCGCGCGACGAAGGCGTGGGCCGAAGGCAAGTTCGACGACGAACTGGTGAAGGTGCCGGTGCCGCAGAAGCGCGGCGAGCCGGTGATGTTCGCGAAGGACGAAGGTTTCCGTCCCGATGCGACGCCGGAAACGCTGGCGGCGCTGAAGCCGATCGAGAAAGGCGGCGTCGTGACCGCCGGCAATGCGAGCCAGCAGAACGATGCGGCGGCCGCGTGTCTCGTCGTTGCAGAAGACAAGCTCGCCGAGTTGAAGCTGGAGCCGATGGGTTACCTCGTCGGCTGGGCGGCGGCAGGCTGCGAGCCGTCGCGCATGGGCATCGGGCCGGTGCCGGCGGTGGAGCGTCTGTTCAAGCGCACGGGTCTCAGCTGGAAAGACATGGGCGTCGTCGAACTCAACGAAGCGTTCGCGCCGCAGGTTCTGGCGGTGCTGAAAGGCTGGGGCTGGGACGATCGTGACAAGCTGAACGTCAACGGTTCGGGCATCTCGCTCGGCCATCCGATCGGCGCGACCGGCGGGCGCATTCTGGCGAACCTGCTGCGCGAAATGCAGCGGCGCGACGAGCGCTATGGCATGGAGACGATGTGCATCGGCGGCGGCCAGGGTATCGCCGCGGTGTTCGAGCGGGCGCAGTAACGCCGATGCCGGGGCTGGATGCGAAGCTTGCCGCGTATGCCGAAAGCGCGCCGGCGCGGTTGATGGCGCGGGCGCAGGAAGCGGAGCGTCTGCGGCGGTTGCCGGACGAAACGGTGCGCGAGGCGATCGACGCGGGGTTTCTTTCCATGCTGGTGCCGAAGCGGTTCGGCGGCGGCGCGGCGTCGTTGGGCGATTTCTTCGACGTGACGCGAAAGTTGGCGCACGGCTGTTCCTCGAGCGCGTGGACGTTGTCATTCCTGGCGCTGCATTCGTGGATCCTCTCGAAGTTCGGGCCGGTGCTGCAGGAAGAGCTGTTCGCGAACGGGCGCAACTACTCGCTGGTGCCGGCACCGCTGGCGCCGACGGGCAAGTGCGAGAAGGTGGACGGCGGCTTTCGCGTCAACGGACGCTGGGAATGGTCAACCGGCGTGATGCATGCCGAATGGGTGTTGGTGAATTGCATTGAAGACGGTGCGTTCGGACCGCGCTTCTGCCTGCTGCCGATCAGCGACGTGACGGTGGACGATGTGTGGTTCACGTCGGGCATGGCGGCGACGGGCAGCAACGTGGTGCGGGCGGAGAGTGTGTTCGTTCCCGAACACCGGACGCTGGAAGCCTTGCGCCTGCGTATGGCGGAGCCGCCAGGCATGGCGCTGCATCCGGGAACGAATGTGGGCTATCCGATGTCGCCGGTTCTGGCGCTTACCGCCTGCACACCAGCGCTCGGCGCGGCGGAAGGTGCGCTGACGGCGTTTCAGGACCTGATGCGCAAGAAGGTGCAGGCCTATTCCGGCGCGAAGCAGACGGATTTGCCGGCGACCCATCTGCGGATTGGTGAGGGCATCGCGACGGTCAAAGCGGCGCGGCTCGTCTGGCAGGACGCGATCCGTGAGCTGGAAGAGATCGGCCCGCTGGGCAATACGGCGCCGGTGAAGAGTCTTGCCTCCATCCGTCTTGCATCGGCGGATGTCGTGCGGCTCGCCAACGTCGCGGTCAACGGGCTGTGCATGGCGGCAGGCGCGAGCGCGGGGTTCCTGCGCTCACCGCTGCAGCGCGCGCTGCGCGATGTGCAGATGATGCGCGGGCACGTCGTCTACGACTGGGACCGTGCGGCACAGATTGGCGGCCGCGTGATCGGGCTGGGGCTCGATCCGACGATGGCGGATTTGCTCTGACGCTCTCGCCTACGCGAGCGTGTAGCGGATCGGGAGCTTCTTCGGGCCGTTGACGAAGGAGGCTTCGGAGAGCTTGGCGTCGCCGGCAATCTCCACCTTTTTCAGGCGCGGCAGCAATTCTTCCCACAAGACCTTCATCTCCATCTTGGCGAGATGCTGGCCGAGGCAGAGATGCGCGCCGTAGCCGAAGGCGAGATGGCGGTTGGGCGTGCGGTCGACCTTGAACTTGAACGGGTCTTCGAACACCTCTTCGTCGCGGTTGCCGGACGGATAGCAGAGCATCAGCCAATCGTCCTTCTTCACCTTGCGCCCGTTCACTTCGGTGTCGCGCGCGGCGGTGCGCATGAAGTGGCGCACGGGTGTGGTCCAGCGGATGGATTCATCGACGAGGCCAGGGATGAGGCTGAGGTCGTTCTTCACCTTGGCGAGCTGATCCGGATTTTCCGCGAGAGCCCAGAGGCCGCCGGCGGTGGAGGATGAGGTCGTGTCGTGACCGGCGGTCGCGATGATGACGTAGTACGACACCGCATCGAACGGCGTGATCGGCGCACCATCGATCTTGGCGTTGGCGATGACGCTGGCGACGTCGTCGAGCGGATGGGCCTTGCGCGATTCCGTGATGGCGTTGAAGTACATGAAGAAGTCAGCGATGACCGCCTGCACTTCGGCGGCGCGGGCTTCCGGCGTATCCGGCACATCGCTCTGGCGCTTGAGGTCGGGATCGGTGGCGCCGAACAGCTCCTGTGTCAGCCGCAGCATGCGCGGTTCTTCGTCGCGCGGCACGCCGAGGATTTCCATGATGACGCGCAGCGGATAATGCAGCGCCACTTCGTTGACGAAGTCGCACTCGTTGCCGAGCGAGGCCATGCGGTCGACAGCATCCTTCGCGAGCTCGCGCACGCGGGATTCCAGCTTCAGGAGGTTTTTCGGCATGAACCACGCCTGCGTCAGAGCGCGGTATTTCATGTGGTCGGGCTCGTCCATCTGGACCAGCGTGTAGAGTAGCGGACGGCCCTGCGCTTTCAGCGCGCGGTTCTGCGCGACGCCTTCCTTGTTCGCGAAGGTCGACGGCATGTCGCCATAGGGAAACAGGACGTTGTCCTTGCTGATCTCCAGAATGTCGGCGTGCTTGGTCACCGCGTAGAACGGGTCGAGGTCCGGCAGGTCCGCCGCGTAGCCGATGGGATCGTTCTTGCGCAGCCAGGCGTAGGCCGCGTGCAGCCGCGCCGGATCAGCGTGCGCCGCCGGGTCGATGACGGTGGCCACCATTTCTCTCGTCGTCGTCATGCGGGGCGTCCTTCGGCCTGCGTTTCTTCTAGCGCGGCGCCATGCGGATGCCGCCGTCGAGACGGAGGCACTGGCCGTTGAAATAGGTGTTGCGCGTCAGCTCCAGCACCAGACTGCCGAACTCTTCCGGCTTGCCGAGACGCTTGGGGAACGGCACCGAGGCCGCGAGGCTGTCCAGCACGTTCTGCGGCGCGCCGAGCATCAGCGGCGTTGCGAAGATGCCGGGCATGATCGAGTTCACGCGGATGCCGACGTCCATCATGTCGCGCGCCATCGGCAGGACGAGGCCGTTCACGCCGGCCTTGGCGGAGCCATAGATCACCTGGCCGATCTGCGCATCCTGCGCCGCAACCGACGCGGTGAGCACGATGAGGCCGCGCTCGCCATCTTCCAGCGCCGGCAACGTCGCCATGCCTTCGGCGGCGATCGAGGCCATGCGGTAGCTGGCGGTGAGAATGCCGGCGACCCCGAACGCGTAGTCTTCGGTCGAGGTACGCTTGTAGCGGCGCGTTTCCTTGTCGAAGGCGAGCGTCTTGCCGCGGCGCGCCGTCATCGCGCAGTGCACCAGCACGCGCTCCTGACCGTGGGCCGCGCGCGCTTTCTCGAAACCGGCGAGCGCACTCGCCTCGTCCAGAATGTTGACGTTGCAGAAGACTCCGCCGATTTCCTTGGCGACCTTCTCGCCGGCGTCGGCATTGATGTCGAAGATCGCGACTTTCACACCGGCCGTGGCGAGCGCCTGTGCGCTTGCCTTGCCCAGACCGGAGGCGCCGCCCGTCACGACGGCGGAAACGGTGTTGTCGACCTTCATGGGAAACTCCCTGTTCGTGAGTGTTTTGTCGCGATGGAGCAGACCATGCGGCGCGCCCGTGCTCAACGGTTATAGAGCCGCGGCAATGGCTGAGGTAGAAGTACCGCATCGAAATCGGGCAGTTACGCAGGGTCAAGAAATGCAGTTCGACGATGTGGTGATGGGACGGCGCAGCATCCGCGGCTACAAACGCGAGGCGGTGCCGAAAGCGGTAATCCGCGAAGTCATCGAGATGGCGATGCGGGCGCCGTCGTCGTTGAACACGCAACCGTGGAATTTCTATGTCGTCGCGGGCGAACCGCTCGACCGCATCCGCGCGGGCAACACCGAGCGCAATCTGGCCGGCGTCCCCTCATCACGGGAGTTTCGCGGCCATGGCGAATATGCCGGTGCGCACCGGGAACGGCAGATCGAAATCGCCAAACAGCTGTTCGCCGCCATGGGTATCGAGCGGCATGACAAGGATGCGCGGCAGGACTGGGTGCTGCGCGGCTTTCGCCAGTTCGATGCGCCGGTTTCCGTCGTCGTGACCTACGACCGCTCCATCCACGGCGGTGACATCGCGCCGTTCGATTGCGGCGCCGTCGTGAATGCGCTGGTCAATGCCGCGTGGTCGCGCGGCCTGGGCTGCGTGGTCAACAGTCAGGGGATCATGCAGTCGCCCGTCGTGCGCGAGTATGCGGGAATCCCGGACGACCAGGTCATCATGATCTCTTTCCAGCACATTGGGATCCTAAGCTTAGAATTCCACGTGGACAAGTTGTCGCGG
>JADMIO010548873.1_pt1 | contig 75668 bp, 54 predicted proteins | sample 8958161 | NCBI WGS metagenome assembly JADMIO01 (sample SAMN16585339, study PRJNA669376) | soil metagenome | isolation source: Crop rotation soil | place: USA: Cullars Rotation, Alabama | collected 2011
GTTCGCCACGAGCTACTACGTCGTCCAGCGCACCTGCCACACGCGGCTGTTCGCCGGCCCGCTCGCGGCATTCACGTTCTGGGGCTGGCAGGCGGTGATCCTCGGCGCGGCGATCACGCTGCCCCTCGGCATCACGACTTCGAAGGAGTATGCCGAGCTGGAGTGGCCCCTCGACGTGCTGATCACCCTGGTGTGGGTGTCGTACGCGATCGTCTTCTTCGGCACCCTCGCCATCCGCAAGACGCGGCACATCTACGTGGCCAACTGGTTCTTCGGCGCGTTCATCCTCACCGTGGCGCTGCTGCACCTGGTGAACAGCGCCGAGATCCCGGTCACCTTCTGGAAATCCTACTCGGTGTACGCCGGGGCGCAGGACGCGATGGTGCAGTGGTGGTACGGGCACAACGCGGTGGGCTTCTTCCTGACCGCGGGCTTCCTCGGGATGATGTACTACTTCGTGCCGAAGCAGGCCGGGCGGCCGATCTACAGCTATCGCCTGTCGGTGGTGCACTTCTGGGCGCTGATCTTCACCTACATGTGGGCCGGGCCGCATCACCTGCACTACACCGCGCTGCCCGACTGGGCGCAGTCGCTGGGGATGGTGTTCTCGCTGATCCTGCTGGCGCCGTCCTGGGGCGGCATGATCAACGGGATCATGACGCTCTCCGGGGCCTGGCACAAGCTGCGCACCGACCCGATCCTGAAGTTCCTGATCGTCTCGCTGTCCTTCTACGGCATGTCCACGTTCGAAGGCCCGATGATGTCGATCAAGACGGTCAACTCCCTGTCGCACTATACGGACTGGACCATCGGCCACGTGCACTCCGGAGCGCTCGGCTGGGTGGCGATGATCTCGGTCGGCAGCATCTACTACATGATCCCCCGCCTGTTTGGCCGGAGCGAGATGTACAGCATGAAGCTGGTCACCACCCATTTCTGGATCGCAACCATCGGCGTGGTGCTCTACATCGCGGCGATGTGGATCGCGGGCGTGATGCAGGGCCTGATGTGGCGCGCGGTCAGCCCCGAGGACGGGACGCTCACCTACACCTTCGTGGAAAGCGTGAAGGCGACCTGGCCGTTCTATGCCATCCGACTGCTGGGCGGGATCATGTTCCTCAGCGGCATGCTGATCATGGCCTACAACGTGTGGAAGACGGTGGCCGGCGGCAAGGCGGTCGATGCACCGATTCTAGCCCCCGCGCACGCACACGCCTGAACCCAAGGAGAGACGAAGATGGCCGTTCAAGCATCCGGGCACGAGTACCTGGAAAAGAACATGACCCCGCTCATCGTGCTGATCATCCTGGTGGTCAGCATCGGCGGGCTGGTCGAGATCGTGCCGTTGTTCTTCCAGCGCAGCACCACCGAGCCGGTGCAGGGGCTCAAGCCGTACAGCGCACTGCAGCTCACCGGGCGCGACATCTATGTGCGCGAGGGCTGCTACAACTGCCACTCGCAGATGGTGCGCCCGTTCCGCGCCGAGACCGAGCGCTACGGGCACTATTCGGTCGCCGGCGAGTTCGTGTACGACCATCCCTTCCAGTGGGGCAGCAAGCGCACCGGGCCAGACCTGCACCGCGTCGGCGGCAAGTACAGCGACGAATGGCACCGGCTGCACCTGATGCAGCCCCGGGATGTGGTGCCCGAGTCGAACATGCCGGCGTATCCCTGGCTCGCCACCGCTTCCGCCGATGCCGACACGATCGAGGCCAAGATGCGCGCGATGCGCACGCTGGGGGTTCCATACACCGATGAGGATCTCGCGGGCGCCCGCGAGCAGCTCAAGGACAAGACCGAGCTGGATGCCCTGGTCGCGTACCTGCAGGGGCTGGGCCGCGCATTGAAAGGAGTGAAATGATCATGGACCTCAACGACGTGCGCGTGCTGTGGACGCTGCTGAGCTTTGTCACGTTCGTCGGCATTGCCGTATGGGCGTACAGCGGCAGCCGCAAGCATCAGTTCGAGGAGGCGGCAATGCTGCCATTGGACGATGACTACCCGGTGGCGGTGCGGGTCAACGAGCAGGGAGAGGCACGGTGAACGAGTTTACCAGCGGATTCTGGAGCGCCTACATCGCGGTGCTCACCATCGCCAGCATCCTGGCGTGCGGGGTGCTGCTGTGGAGGCTGTCCACCAAACGGCTGGCCCCCGGGCAGAAGGCCGACGTCATGGGCCACGTCTGGGACGAGAATCTGGAGGAGTACAACAACCCGCTGCCGCGCTGGTGGATGTGGCTCTTCTGGATCACCATCGTGTTCGCCCTGGTCTATCTGGTGCTGTACCCCGGCCTGGGCAGCTTCAAGGGCATGCTGGGGTGGTCGTCCACCGGCCAGTACGAGGCCGAGCAGGCGCGGGCGAAGGAGCGCTACGAGCCCAGGTTCGCGCAGTACGCCGCGATGGAAATTCCGGCAGTGGCCGCCGATTCGAAGGCGAGGGAGATGGGTCAGCGCATGTTCCTGAACTACTGCGCGCAGTGCCACGCCTCGGATGGCCGGGGCGGCAAGGGTTTCCCCAACCTAGCGGACAACGACTGGCTGTATGGCGGCACGCCGGAGGCGATCACCGCAACGATCACCGGCGGCCGCAATGGAATGATGCCCCCCTGGCCGCAACTGGGCACTGACGGCATCCGCAACGTGGCGCATTACGTCATGTCCCTGTCCGGTCGGACCCACGACAGCCTGCGGGCGGGCCAAGGCAAGGAGATTTTCGCCACCAACTGCGCGGCGTGCCATGGACCGGACGGCAAGGGCAACCAGGCCCTGGGCGCGCCGAACCTGACCGATGACGTCTGGCTCTACGGCGGCAGCGAGGCGACCATCATCGAGACCATCACCAAGGGCCGCAACGGGCAGATGCCGGCGTGGGGCGAGTTCCTCGAGCCCGGCAAGATCCATCTGCTTGCGGGGTATGTGTATGGGTTGTCGAAGACGGGGCAGTGAGGAACCTAGGATCTAGGAGCTGGGATCTAGGAGCTAGGGCTAGGAGATCAGGCGAGGCGCGGGCCTCACAAGCACCCTAGTTCCTAGCGCCTAGATCCTAGCCCCTCGATATGAACGACCTCAACCGAGCCGCTACCTTGGCCGTAGAGCAAACCCGGACAGGCACGATCGCCGCGGAACCTGTAGAGCAGACCCTCTATGAGATCCGCAAGAAGATCTATCCGCGCGCCGTTACCGGCAACTTCGCCACGGCGCGATGGACGCTGGTCTGGCTCACGCAGCTGGTGTTCTACGGCATGCCGTGGCTCACGTGGAACGACCGGCAGGCGGTGCTGTTCGACCTGGCCGCGCGCAAGTTCTACATCTTCGGGCTGGTGTTCTGGCCGCAGGACATCGTCTACCTGACCGCGCTGCTGATCATCTCGGCCTATTCGCTGTTCCTGTTCACCGCGGTGGCCGGGCGCTTGTGGTGCGGCTACGCGTGCCCGCAGACGGTGTACACCGAGATCTTCATGTGGATCGAGCGCAAGGTCGAAGGCGACCGTACCGCGCGCATGAAGCTGGACAAGCAGCCGGCGAGCGCGCGCAAGGTCGCCCTGAAGGCCGCGAAGCACGCCCTATGGATTGCGCTCGCCCTCTGGACGGGGTTCACCTTCGTCGGCTACTTCACTCCGATCAAGGCGCTGTGGGGAGAAGTGTGGACGGCCAGCCTGGGGGGATGGGAGACGTTCTGGATCCTGTTCTACGGCTTCGCCACCTACGGCAACGCCGGCTGGATGCGCGAGCAGGTGTGCAAGTACATGTGCCCGTATGCGCGCTTCCAGGGCGTGATGTTCGATCCGGACACGCTGGTCATCACTTACGACCGCGACCGCGGGGAGCCGCGCGGCTCGCGCAGCAGGAGCGCCGACCACAAAGCCAAGGGATTGGGCGACTGCGTGGACTGCGGCATCTGCGTGCAGGTCTGCCCGACCGGCATCGACATCCGCAACGGGTTGCAGTACGAGTGCATCGGCTGCGGCGCGTGCGTGGACGGATGCAACCAGGTAATGGGCAAGATGGGCTATCCCAAGGGCCTGATCCGCTACTCGACCGAGAATGCGGTCAAGAAGCACCTGCCCAGCGCCCAGGTGGCGCGCCGAATGGTGCGGCCGCGCGTGCTCATCTACACGAGCCTGCTGGTGGCGATTTCCGCCGCCGCGCTGGTCACCCTGTACGGACGCGTGCCGGTGAAGGTCGATGTCGTGCGCGACCGCGGGAACATGACGCGCGATACCGGGGAGCCGTTGGTGCAGAACGTGTATCGCCTGCAGATCATGAATACGCAGGAGCGTCCGGCGAAATTCAACATCGCGGTGTCGGGTATCGAAGGCATCAGGCTGCTGGGCGAGCACGAGAAAGTTGCGCTCGGTCCGGCATCGGCGAAGTGGGTGCCGGTGCGCATCGAGGCCCCGCGCGAGAACACCCGGCCGGGCTCGAACCGGATCCAGTTCACCGTGGAGACAGTGCCTGGTGCGGCCGGCGAGCAGCCGATCCGCATCGTGGAGAAGAGCACGTTCATCGTGCAGTAAGGATTGGCTGCGGCAGGAGCGGCGCGGGGAGCGCGGGCGGAAGGGAGGAGAACCCAGCACCGTGCGGTGTCATGGAGAGCGAGGTGAGCATGGGTAATCGGAAGGCACTGAGCATGGCCGCGGTGACGGAGCCGGCGTCGGCGAAGCCCTGGTATCGCGAGCCCTGGCCGTGGATCCTCATGTCCGGGCCGGCCGCCGTGGTCGTGGCAGGCAGCTTCACGGCCTATCTCGCCATCGCGCATCAGGATCCGCTGGTGGTCGACAACTACTACAAGGAAGGGCTGAGCATCAACCGCGTGATCGAGCAGGATCGATCGGCCAACCGGGCCGGACTGCGTGCGCAGCTCATGTTCGCGGACAGCGGAAAGCGCGTGCGCGTGCTGCTCGCCGGGCCGGGCCCGCTGCCGCAGTCGTTGCGGCTGCACATGGCGCATCCCACGCGCGCCGATCTCGACCGGCAGGCGGTCTTGAAGGCCGCGCAGGGAGGATGGTACGAGGGCGACATCGGGGTTGCGCCCGCGCCCCGGTGGGACATCCATCTCGAAGACGAGGGCGGGACCTGGCGGCTGACCGGCGATTGGCGCCCGGCCGAGGGCGGGGCTGCGGCCCTCGCTCCGCACGGCTGAGCGGCCCGGGAGCGGACTGAGATGCGCGCGCGAAACCTGATCTACATCCTGTGGCCCTCGTTCATCGTGGCCGGCGCGGCCGAAGCGGTGTTTTTCACCGTCTTCGATCCGCACGACCTCAGCGTGTTCGGAGAGCCGCTCAATGCCACCCGCACCGCCATCTATTCGGCCGGGTTCTTCATGTTCTGGGCGTTTGCCGCCGCCTCCAGCGCACTGACCTGCTTCTTCCAGCGCAGCAGTGCCGAGATCAACCGCTGCCCGATTACGCCCGAGGAACGCCCGGTCGGCTGCCCGAAGCGGTACGACGAGAATGCGTGCGGTTGACTGAGATGCGGCCAGGCCGACCGCGCTTCGTCCTGACCGGCGCGCTCTAGCGGGCGCCGCTCGACTTGCTGGCGGCGTCTGCTTCCTGTGGTTCACCGCCTTCGTCGGCGCCAACCTGTTCGAGAGCGCACTACGCGCCGGTGCCTGATGGAAACCTTCCTCAAGAAGCTCGGGGTTCCGTCGACCGGGCAGCGCCGGCTGTCGATGAACGGCTGAGCAGCAGCAGCTGCAGCCTTACTGGCTCACCGCAAAGGCGCAAAGACGCTAAGCAAACGCAAAGAAAGCGCCTGGACCGAAGCGGGAGATCTTTGCGGCCGTTATCTGCGCCTCAGCGTCTTTGCGGTCAAGCCGCATTTTCTCGACCTGTAGCCAGCGCGAAAGGGGTACGGCGCTACGCCGGGCTGCGCCCCATCAGCTCGCGCAGGCGGGCAGGCTCCAGCACGCGGATGTTCTTCTGCTGGACCGCGATCAATCCTTCTTCCTGGAACTTCGAGAACACGCGGCTCACGGTCTCGAGCTTGAGCCCGAGATAGCTGCCGATCTCCTCGCGGGTCATGCGCAGGTTGAACTCGTTGGGTGAGTAGCCGCGCGTCTGCAGCCGCTGACTGAGATTGAGGAGAAACGCCGCCAAGCGCTCCTCCGCACGCATGCTGCCGAGGAGCATCATCACGCCGTGCTCGCGCACGATCTCGCGGCTCATGACCTTGTGGAAGTGATGCTGCAGGGCCTCCATCTCACGGCTCAACCCCTCGAGCCGCTCGAACGGAATCACGCAGACTTCGCTGTCCTCGAGCGCCACGGCGTCGCAAGTGTGGCGTTCGGTGCCGATGCCGTCCATGCCCATCAGCTCTCCGGCCATGTGGAAGCCGGTGACCTGCTCGCGCCCATCCTCGAGCAGCAGCTTGGTCTTGAAGAAGCCGGTGCGCGCTGCGTACAGGGAGGCGAAGTCCTCGCCCGCACGGAAGAGGTACTCCCCGCGCTTGACGGGCCGGCGCACGAAGACGAGCTGGTCGAGCTTCTCCATCTCGTGTTGGGACAGGCCCAGCGGGAGGCAAAGCTCGCGCAGGCTGCAGCTGGAGCACGCGGTCTTGAGCCGCGAAAGGTTGATGTCCTGGACGATGTGCATGCTTTGCGCCATGAGGGTGTCAGCTTTGATCCACATCAACCCCCTGACAGGGGAGACTGGCAGAGTAGCGGCATGCCTCAGGGCCAACGCCACATTGCATGCAACAGATGACCCAGCCGCTCGTTCCGCTCGCGCTGCTCAGGCAGTTCGATGTAAGCGGCCCCAGGTACACATCCTACCCGACAGCCGACCGGTTCGTTGAAGCCTTCGACGCGGCTACCCACGCTGATTGGATCCGCAAGCGCCGGGTGGTCGGCGGGCAGCCTAGGCCCCTCTCATTATATTTCCACATCCCGTTCTGTGAAAGCATCTGCTATTACTGCGCCTGCAGCAAAGTCATTACCAAGGATCACGGGCGCTCGGCGAAGTACGTCAAGTACCTGCTGAAAGAGATCGCGATGGCCGGCGACCTGCTGTCGGGCGGGCGCAACGCGGCGCAGATGCACTGGGGCGGCGGCACCCCCAACTTCCTCAGCCGTGAGGAAATGACGGAGCTGTGTGCCGGAATCCGAGCCGCCTTCCGGCTGGAGGAGCGCGGAGAGTACTCGATCGAGGTCGATCCCCGGACCGTGCACGCGGACACGGTTTCCCTGTTGGCGAGCCTCGGCTTCAACCGGATCAGTCTGGGCGTGCAGGACTTCGACCCGATCGTGCAGCGCGCGGTGAACCGTATCCAGAGCGAGTCGCAAACGGTAAGCGTCATCGAGGCCGCGCGCGCAGCGGGCTTCAGATCGGTGAACGTCGACCTGATCTACGGGCTGCCGAAGCAGAATGTAATGGGCTTCAACGGCACGCTGGAGAAGGTGGTCGAAGCCAGCCCGGACCGGATCGCGCTGTACAACTACGCGCACCTGCCCACGGTCTTCAAGCCCCAGCGGCGCATTGCCGAGGCGGACCTGCCCAGCGCCGATGCCAAGCTGCAGCTGCTCTCGCTTGCGATCCGCCGGCTGACCGAGGCCGGATATGTCTACATCGGCATGGATCACTTCGCCAAGCCCGGTGACGAGCTGGCGGTCGCGCAGCGGCAGGGACGGCTGCACCGCAACTTCCAGGGCTATTCGACGTACGCGGAATCCGATCTGCTGGCGTTCGGCATCTCGGCCATCAGCCAGGTGGGGCCGACCTACAGCCAGAACGTCAAGACCCTGGACGAGTATTACGACCGGCTCGATCACGGCAACCTGCCCGTGCTGCGCGGGGTCGAGCTTACCGCCGATGACCTGGTCCGCCGCGCGTTGATCCAGTGCCTGATGTGCCATTTCGTGGTGCCGATCGAGTCGATCGAGATTGCGCACCTGATCGACTTCGGCAAGTACTTCGCGCGGGAGATCGAAGAGCTCGCCGTGTTCCGCGAGGCCGGCCTGCTGACGCTCGATGGGCAGTACCTGACCGTCACGCCGGTCGGGCGCTTCTTCATCCGCAACATCTGCATGGTATTCGACCGGTATCTGCGCGAAGGCCGGGAGCGGGCGCAATACTCCAAGGTGGTGTAAAAGGGGCGGTGTAAAAGGCAACAGCCGGCATGTCGATCGCAATCTTCACCGCCGTTTTCCTGACCGGGCTGCTCGGCGGCGTGCACTGCGTCGGGATGTGCGGCGGCATCGTCGCTGCACTGTCCGGCTCCGCCGGATCGACCAGGCCGCTTCTGCACCTGGCCTACAACGCCGGGCGGGTAGCCTCCTACGCGGTGGCGGGTGCTATCGCGGGGGCGGCAGGTTCCCTCGGGCTGCTGTTGGACGGTGTCCTGCCGGTCCAGCTTGCGCTGTACGTCCTCGCCAACGTCATGCTGATCGCGCTCGGCCTCTACCTCGCCGGGGTGTCCGGGGTCGCTGCGCGCCTCGAGCACCTCGGGGGCGCCCTGTGGCGCCGCGTCCAGCCGCTCACCCGGCGCCTGCTGCCCGCGGACACCCTTCCGCGCGCCGTCGGGATGGGCATCCTCTGGGGCTGGCTGCCGTGCGGCCTCGTGTACGCAGTGCTGACCACCGCGCTGGTCACCGGTGACCCGCTGAACGGGGCCGCGATCATGGCTGCCTTCGGGTTGGGGACCGTTCCCAACCTGCTGCTCGCTGGTCTTGCGGCGCGGCGCCTGTCGCTGGTCCGCGCGCGCCCGGTGCGTCTCGCCGCCGGCGGCCTGGTGCTGGCGTTCGGCATCTACGGGCTGGCCCACGCCGGCACCCTGCAGGACCACATCCGACACGGGCTGCTGTGCTTCGGGTGATCGTGGCGCCTGCTTTCGCCTCTCGCCGCAGAAGGGGATGCCGAGGAGCGCTCCTGCGCGTGTCCTTGCCCGCCGCCCTCTGATTCCAATATAATCGCGGGCTTGCCTCGACCGTCCCTGGGCATCATGCCCGGTCGAAGCCGATTCCTTGCTCCACCGCCTCGCATGCGGGGAGCTTCAACCATAAGGAGATTCGATGCGACATTACGAGATCGTGTTCATCGTTCACCCCGACCAGAGCGAGCAGGTGCCCGCGATGGTCGAGCGCTACCGCGGGATGATTTCCGGCCGCAGCGGCCGCATCCATCGTCTCGAGGACTGGGGCCGGCGTCAGCTGGCTTTCCCGATCCAGAAGATGCACAAGGCGCATTACGTCCTGATGAACATCGAGTGCGACCAGGAAACCCTGGACGAGCTCAATCACGCCTTCCGCTTCAACGACGCGGTGCTGCGTCACCTCATCGTGAACAGGACCGAGCCGGTGACCGAGCCCTCGCCCATGATGCGGGCGGAGAAGTCGCGTTCGCTGGCCACTGGCGAGCGCGGCGGTGAACGGGGCGGAGAGCGCGGAGGAGACCGCGGCGCCGAGCGCGAGCGCGGCGAGCAGCCGGCGGCTGCTCCAGCACCGGCAGGCTGAGGCGAAGCGGTTTAGTTGGCGGAGGAACGTGTCCGCCGTCTCGGGGACCGCAACGAGGTCCGCCTGACCGGCACGATCGCCAGCCGTGAGGCGCTTCGCTACACCCCGGCCGGCATACCGGTACTGACTCTGAGCCTGGAGCATGCCTCGGGGCAGGTCGAGGCGGAAGTGCCGAGGCGGGTGGAACTGCACATCGAGGCGATGGTGATCGGAGAGCTGGCACGGCGCATGGAGCGCCTGCAGGTCGGACAGCCGGTCAGCGTAAGGGGATTCCTGGCCAACCGCAGTCGGCGCAGCACCCGGGTCATCCTGCACGTGAACGAATTCGAGACTGACGAGAGGACATAACGATGGCATTCGGACGAGGCAAGCCGAAAGACAAGCGCAAGGACGATCGCGGCAACCGGCCGCTGTTCAAGCGTCGCAAGTTCTGCCGCTTCACCGCGGAAAAGATCAAGGAGATCGACTACAAGGACGTCGAGCTGCTCAAGGACTTCATCAACGAGAACGGCAAGATCATTCCGGCGCGCATCACCGGGACGAAGGCCCACTACCAGCGGCAGCTGTCGGTGGCCGTCAAGCGCGCGCGCTATCTCGCGCTGCTGGCATACACCGACGTGCACTGAGGAGGAACTGCCGATGCAAGTGATTCTGCTGGAAAAGGTGGTTAATCTCGGGCAGCTCGGGGACATCGTCAAGGTGCGTGAGGGCTACGCACGCAACTTCCTCATCCCGAAGGGCAAGGCGAAGCGCGCCACCCCGGCCAACCTGGCGGAGTTCGAGCAGCGCCGAGCCGAGCTAGAGAAAGCCCAGAACCAGACCCTGAGCACCGCGCAGGAGAAGGCCGAGAAGCTCGAAGGGCTGATGGTGCAGGTGACGCAGAAGGCCGGCGTGGACGGCAGGCTGTTCGGCTCGGTCACCAACTTCGACATCTCCGAAGCGCTCAAGGCTCAGGGGTTCGAGGTGCCGAAAGGCACCGTGCGCCTGCCGCAGGGGCCGCTCAAGCACGTCGGCGATTACGAGATCACCCTCGACCTGCACAGCGATGTGAAGGCGCACATCAAGGTGTCGGTGCTTGGGGAAGTATAGGGGCTAGAACTAAGATCTAGGACCTGGGATCCGGGGGCTGGAGATCTGTGGGCCCCAACTACCAGGTGCCAACGAAAGAGGAGCTGCGGCTCCTCTTTTTGTTTCTGATGCGCGATTTGCAACACACGCGCGCGTATGCCCCTCACGTCATCCCGCCGGCGCACTACGAGCAGTAGAATCGCGCATACGTCAGCCGCGCTGCCATTCCCTAGCTCCTAGATCCCAGCTCCTAGCTCCTCTCCCATGGCCCTTTCCCCAATCGCCCAGGACGCGCAGCTCGAGCAGCTCCGGGTGCCGCCGCATTCGGTCGAGGCCGAGCAGTCGGTTCTGGGCGGGTTGCTGCTCGACAACACCGCTTGGGACAAGATCGCGGACATGATCGCGGAGGCTGATTTCTATCGCAGCGATCACCGTCTGATCTTCCGGCACATGGTCAAGATCATGGAGCAGAGCCGGCCGGCCGACGTGATCACCGTGGCGGAGAGCCTGGAGAGCACCAAGGACCTGCAGCAGATCGGCGGCATTCCCTACCTCAGCGCGCTGGCGACCAGTACGCCGTCGGCGGCCAACATCCGCCGCTACGCGGAGATCGTGCGCGAGCGCGCCATCCTGCGCAAGCTCGCGAGCGTCGCAGCCGAAATCGCCGACAGCGCGTTCAGCCCCATGGGGCGGGACGCCAACCAGATCTTGGACGAGGCGGAGTCGAAGGTGTTCGAGATCGCCGAGCAGGGCGCGCGCGGCAAGCAGGGCTTCCAGGACATGCCGCCGCTGCTCACCCAGGTGGTCGAGCGCATCGACCTGCTCTACAACCGGGGCAGCGACAGCGACGTGACCGGCGTGCCGACCGGCTTCGTCGATCTCGACCGGATGACCTCGGGATTGCAGCCGGGCGACCTGGTCATCGTCGCCGGCAGACCGTCAATGGGAAAGACGTCAATGGCGATGAACATCGCCGAGCACGTGGCGCTCGAGTCGAAGCTTCCCGTCGGCGTGTTCTCGATGGAGATGGCCGGCACGCAGCTGGTGATGCGCATGCTCGGATCGGTCGGCAAGCTCGATCAGCACAAGCTGCGCACGGGACGTCTGCACGACGACGACTGGCAGCGTCTTACGCATGCTGTGGGACGCTTGAACGATGCGCCGATGCACGTCGATGAGACCGCTGCGCTGAACCCGCTCGAGCTGCGCGCCCGCGCGCGGCGGCTGCACCGGCAATACAAGCAGCTCGGCCTGATCGTGATCGACTACCTGCAGCTGATGTCCGCTTCGACGCAGGGCGAGAACCGTGCGACCGAGCTGTCGGAGATCTCGCGCTCGATGAAGGCGCTGGCGAAGGAGCTCAACTGCCCTGTGGTCGCCCTCTCGCAGCTCAACCGCAGCTTGGAGCAGCGGCCGAACAAGCGGCCGGTGATGTCGGATTTACGTGAGAGCGGAGCGATTGAGCAGGATGCAGATCTCATCCTGTTCATCTATCGCGATGAAGTCTATAACCCGGAGACCGCCGACAAAGGGATCGCCGAGGTCATCATCGGCAAGCAGCGCAACGGACCGATCGGCACGGTGCGGCTCGCGTTCCTCGGCGAGCACACGAGGTTCGAGAATCTGGCGGATCCGGGGCGGTATTTTCCCGGCGGGGAGTAGCCGTTGAAGAGTCTCGTAGGGATACGGGTGGGAGGGGGAGGAAACACCTGTCCACGCAGTCATGCGCTGACGCATGGCGTGCAAAGCACAGAGCCCGCCGGAGCGGGCCCTGTTGCTGGGGATTTCTAGCGGATCGACGACGAAGCGCTGAGGCCGGCCTTGACGGCCTTGTTGATCACGATCTTCAGCCTCACGTTCGGATTGCGCTCCACTTCGTCCTGCCCCAGCTGCGTGACGAAATCGACACGCCACCGGCCCGCCCCGGCATCGGGCGCTCCCGGCTCGTCCGACTGCGTCGGACGCAGCTCCACCGCACGCGTCCAGTCCAGCACCGGCGGGGGGTTGAGCGTTACGGCTGGTACCGGGTGCGAGGCCAGGATGTCAGGCGCAGCGGCCGCGCGAGCGTCCGCATCGGCCTGAGCCGCAGGCACGAGGGCAGAGCTGCCGGCAGGCTTGCTTTCCGGCTCGTAGCGCTGGACCCGCTCGCCGGGCATCAGCAGGCCGGTCATGATCGAGGTACCCTCGTCGTAGCCCAGCACGTGACCCAGCTCGTGGGCGAGCGCGGTCAGCAAGTCGAAGCGGCCGTAGGCAGGGCTGGCGGGCGTCGCGTCGAGCACGCCCCCGGCGTGAATCCTGAACTCCTCGTCTGCCGAGGGCGTCGGATCCACGAACCAGCCGAAGCCCGCCGCGTCGTCGTCGACAGTGATGGTGTTGCCGAGCGTCATCCCGAGCAGGTCTCCGCCCAGATCCGCGGTGCCGATCGTCACGTCGACGAGCCCGGCGAGGGCAGTCGCGGATACCTGTCCGCTTGCCGCCCAGCGGCGCAGCGCTTCGGTTGTCAAGCCACCGAGGTCGGAAGCGGTCGGCGCCGATAGTGCTTGGTCGGGAGTGCGCGAACCGGCCGCTGACAGCAGCGCCTTTGCGGCGAACGACGGATCATCGGTCTGCACGTTGAGCGAGTCGAACGATGCCGAACCGCCGCGTGCGACGAGGCCGTAGCCCCCATCCACGGCCAGGCTGTTGAAGACGTAGCCGAGGGCCGCTTGCCCGTTCAGGTTCACGCTCACGGTGGAACCCTTGATCGTCACGGTGAGCTTCTGGTCCCCGGTGCCGATGGTCCGCGACACGGCCGCGTCGACCACCCAGCCCTGGCGCAGCGTGTAGTGTCCGATCAGGACCTGATTGGTCGCACGCGACGCCACCGCGAACTTGAAGTCGTCGGCGGAGTAGCGGTCGAAGATCACTCCGGCGCTCGAGCTCGGGTTGACGAGCGTTTCGAGCTTGAGCATGGAACTGGCCCCGACCGAGATGTTTCCACTCGCCAGCGCATAGGGCTGACCGGATGCCGGGGTGCCGCTGTAGCGTCCGCTGCTCAGCGTCCACGTTCCCCGCTCGCCGGTCGCCAGGATCGGCGCGACCGAGTAGTCGTCGGTCTTCGTGTACGTGATGTTAGGCGGGACGATCTGCAAGTTGACGTTGTCGATGCGCGCCTTGGCGTTGTCCGCGCCCAGGCCGATCATGCCGGCATTGAGGTTGTAGGTGAATCCGTCCGCGTCGCGGCGTGGCGTAAATGCGAAGCTGATGGACAGCGCGTTGTTCACCACCAGGGTCGCGGTCGTGCCGTTCAGGGCGACCAGGACGTTGTAGTCGGTGTCCTGCTTGAGCGCCATGTTGGCGGAGCTCTTCACCTCCCAGCCGTTGGCGGTGCGCTGACCGATCTCGATCTTGTTGTTCGAGATGTCGATGCCGGCGAACTTGAAGTCGGTTGGGCCGAAATAATCGAACACGATGTACGAATTCGCCTTGTAGCCCGCGATCGGCTTCACCGCGTTGATCGTCGCCGTGACTTCGAAATAGCTCGGCAGCACCTGGTCGTGGTAGTAGAGGCTGACCGCATCGGTGCCGATCACCGACGGCGACACCTCCAGCCTGCCGTTGGTCACCGTCCAGTTGCCGCTGCCCGCCACGAAGCCCTGCGCCGTCCCATCGTTGAAGTCCGCGCTGCGCAGGACGTCGCGCTTGCCGCCCGGGATGTTGCCCGCTTGCGGATCGGCGGGCGCCCCGGTCTGGTCCTGCCACCCCTGGTCCTTCTGCAGCACCAATCCCATCTCCCCACGCGGCTCGCCATTGCGCGGATCGCCGAGGTAGGCGTTGCGCGTGGGATCCGCGCCGTCGGCCTTCGACAGGGCATAGAGGAATTCGGGCAGGAAGGGCTGCAGCGTACGGCTCACGGTGGCCTGGCCGAAGGGCGCGAAGGGCACCAGGTAGCTGTTGTACTCCCCGACCCAGTCGATGAGGCGATCGCCGCCGGTGTTGGCAATCAGCACGTCGCGGCCCGCGCCGCCGTAGGCGCGATCCTCGTAGGTCGGATGCGTGTCGGGCTGGTCGTTGAGCGTCCCGTTGGTCTCCTGGTTGTCGTCGACGTTGATGAGGTCGTTGCCCCAGCCGCCGTAGGCATTGTCGCGGCCGGTGCCGCCCACCAGCCAGTCGTTGCCGAGGTCGCCGAAGATGGCGTCACCGCCGTCGTCGTCGACCTGCGGATAGGAAGTCGTCTGCTGGCCGGTCGCCTTCGGCACCGTGCCCGCGGGACGGATGACACCCTCGTCCTTGTTGAAGTTCAGCAGGAAATCGAATCCGCTGCCGGTCTTCGACAGGTCGCCGGTGTTCGTCAGCAGGATCTTGCGCAGCGGATCGTATTCGTCGTAGAGGCGGAATTCCCCGGCGCGGAAACGGTTGTTGAGATGCTGCCCGTTGGCGTCGATCGGATTGAAGGCGAGCACGTTGCCCGGGTTCTGTCCCGTCGGATTGCTGACTAACGGATTGGCGATGCCCACGGCGTTGTAGCCGAGGTTCATCACGCCGACCGCATTGCCGCTCCCGTCATACACCGGCACGTACGCGGCGGCCAGCGCCTCCGCGCCGGAAATCGCATCGTCGCCCGACCCGCCATGCAGCCAGTCGCTGCCCAGGCCGCCGAAGATGATATCGTCAGCGAAGGGCACGTTCCCCGCGTTGTCGGGGTACTCGTCGTCGATGCCCAGCCAGCTCTTGTCGTAGCTGAACGGCACCAGGTCGAAGGTCTTCTTCAGATCGCCGGCGTGATTGATGACCGCGCTCTGAATCGTGCCCGGGGTCGTGATCAGCTCGTCGAGCACGTTCCCGTTCGAGTACTTCGTGTCGGGGTCGGTGGCCAGCAGCGCCGAGATGCCGTACAGCGACTCGCCAAGGGTGCTGCTGTTGCGGCTGGTGAGCACGAGGCCGTCGTCGCCCAGTACGCCATCCTGGCCGGTGCCGCCGGATATCCAGTCGTTGCCGTAGCCGCCCACCATGTCGTCGTCCTGCCCTTCGCCGAACATGACGTCGCTACCGGTCATGCCGAACATCACGTCGTCGCCGCCTTCGCCGTGCAGCAGGTCGGCCGCGCCGTTGTCCGCCACCTTGCCGGTCGGCGTTGCCTGTCCAAGGCTGTTGTAACCGCCGCCGTTGTAATCGCCGCCGCCCAGCGTGTAGTCGAGCTGCTGCATGGCGCGCGGCACCAGGTGCAAGCTGCCGTAATTGTCGTAGTTGAAGGTGAGAAACACATCCTTCGGATCCGAGGGGTTGGTGCCGCTCGCACCGCCCGCGACCAGCCGGTAGATGTTCGCGTTGTCGCCCAGCATGTAATCGGCGTCGCGGGCATGGCCGGTGGAGCTGGTGTTGACTGTGTTGGTGGTCGAATCGACCGTCGCGTCGCCCATGTCGTTGCGCGCCGTACGGATGCCGGCACCGCCGAACATCGTATCGGAATCGTCCGGCCGCATGTCCTCGCTGTTCAATCCAAACAGAGACGAGCTGCCGCCGATCATGTCATCCTGGCCGAGCCCGCCGTACATGAGGTCGCGGCCGCCGTTGCCCTCCATGTAGTCGTCGCCGTCCGCGGCGGCTTCCGGCACGTTGAAGTACAAGGTCTCACCCGTGGGTCCCGCCGCGTCGCTCACCACGATGCGGCGGGTGGCCGGTTGCACGTCCTGTGTCACCGTGATCGAGCCGTCGCCCTGCATGAGATCGTCGCCCAACTCGCCGAACATCGTGTCGTTACCCGACCCGCCCGCCATGACATCCTTGCCGAAGCGGCCCAGCGGGGCGGCTTCGACCGGGTCGGAATGATCGAGCAGCTGGATGTCGCGACCCACCACGTCGTAGGGATCGCTTTGGATCGCGGCGCCCACATTGGCCGTGATGGTGGTCTCGGTCGTCGTATAGATGGCCGACTGCGTCAGCGCACGGAAGCGCGGGCTCAAATCGTCGCCGCGGCGCCAGAGGATCGCGTTGTCCCCGGCCATCGCGTCGTCGCCGGAGCCGCCGTCCATCACGTCGTTCATGCCGTTGTCGGGCGACTTCAGTGTCGCGTCGATGACGCCGGCTGCGGAGAGCTCGTCGAACAGCCCCGAGACATTGCTGCCGCCCGTCATGTCGTCGTTGCCGCTGCCGGCCCACATGCGGTCGTCGCCCTGGTTGCCCAGCATGATGTCGTCGCCTTCCTCGCCCCACATGCGGTCGCCCTGACCGCCGGCCGCGCTGCCGATGTCGATGGCGAAGAAGTTGCGCGAGTTGATGCTGGTCAACGCACTGAACTGCGGATACAGGCGCCCGTGATCGCCGAACATCAGGTCACCGCCGCTGGTGCTTTGCACGCCGTCGGTCTCGCTGCCGGTGTCGCCGTACATCGTGTCGACATCGGTGCCGCCCAGCATCACGTCGCGGCCGTTGTCGCCGTACATCAGATCGCGGCCGCCGTTGGTGGGCTGCTCGGTGGTGATCAAGTCCAGCGTGGTGAGATCCAGGTCCTGCACCGAGGTGCCGAACTTCGCGGCGAGCGCCGGATTGTTGTCGGCGATCGCGATGCCGACGATCTCAGAGAAGCGGCCTCGGGATTGCCACTCCAGCGCGCCGCTGTCGCCGAGCATGATGTCGTTGCCGTCGCTCGCGTTGGTCGCAGCGGTGACCGTCCGCCTGTCGCCGTACATCATGTCGCCCTGCACACCGCCCAGCATGATGTCGGCGCCGGCGTTGCCGGAGATCGTGTCCGAGCCGCCGTACTCCGGATGCGCCGCATCGGTGGTGCGGATCGTCTGCACGGCGACGCCGAGCACATCCTTGAGATCGCCGCCGGAAGTTAAACCTTTGGCGACGAGGAAGATGTCCGCATTGTCCCCGATCAGGATGTCGCTCAGATCGTTGCTGCCCGCCGTGAAATTGGCATCGTCACCGTAGATCACGTCGCCGCCGGTGCCGCCGATCGCCACGTCCAGCCCCTTGTTGCCCGAAAGGTTGTCGCTGCCGCCCCGCCCGTCCTCGGCCGAGCGGATGAGATCGAGCGTCATCCGGTCGAGGTCGGCGAGATAGGTGAAGTCGAGCAATCCGTTGTCGCCGAGCAGAATGTCGTTGCCGTCCACGCCGATAGTGGCGGAAGTCGGCGAGGCGATGTCGCCGTACAGATTATCCGGGCCGGTGTTGTTCACCCCGCCCAGCACGATGTCGTTGCCCGCGTTGCCCGACATGACGTCGGCGCCGCCGGTGCTCTCGCTGACATCGGTGGTCGTGATCAGGTCGACCGCGGTGCCGGTGCTCATGCTCGCCACGCGCACCTTGAGGCGGCCGACAGTTCCGATCAGGAAGATGTCGCCGTTGTCGCCGAGCATGATGTCCTCGCCGTCCAGCGCTCCGGCGGATGCGGAGGCATCGTCGCCATACATGAAGTCGCCGGCGGTGCCGCCCATCAACACGTCGTTGCCGGAATTGCCGGAAACCTGGTCGACGCCGCCCAAGCCGTCGGTGAAGGAGCGGATCAGATCCAGGGTATCGAGGTTGCGGCCCACGTCGTTGTCGTCGAAGTCGACCAGCCCGTTATCGCCGAGGATCACGTCGTTGCCGGCGTTGCCGAACAGCGTGTCAGGCAGCGGGTTCGCGTTCACACCGCCAAAGATGACGTCGTCGCCCAGCTCGCCTTCGGCGTAGTCCGAGCCGCCGGTAGCGTTACCAGAGTCGGTGGTCGTTACCAGCTCGAGCCTCCCGAAGTTGGCCGGCCGGGTCTTGTCCGCGAACAGCATCTGGCCGTTGTCCGCCACGATGATGTCGTTGTCGCTCGCGTCACTATCGGTCGACCCGCGGAAAGCCCCCACGACACCGCTCGTCACGAACTTGCCGTGACCGCCGAACAGGAAGTCGCTGCCCTGTCCGCCGAGGATGTAGTCGTTGCCGTTGTCTCCGTACATCGTGTCGTTGAACGATAGCGCGAGCGGCGAGACTAGCGTCTCGATGGAGCGGTACTGGCGCTCGTTGAACGTGACGCGCCCGCCGTCGCCGATCATCACATCCGCGCCCACTGGCGTGCGTGTCCCCGCGCCGGGCAGGCGCGGATCGACATCACCGCCGAAGCGGTCGTCGCCGCCGCCGCCGAGCATGATGTCGTCGCCGGATTGGCCCGACAGGATGTCGTTGCCGTCTCCTGCGACGACGTCGGTGACGACCAGGTCGAGGGTCAGGCTGTCGCCGTCCTTGAAGGCACCGGTGGCGAGCGCCGGGTTGCCGTTGCCGATAATCACGTTCAAGCTGGCGTTTCCGCCTGGATCGAGCTTCCCGACCAGCCCATCGTCGCCGAAGATGATGTCGTTGCCGCTGCCGCCGATCACCAGGTCGTCGCCGATGCCGCCGAACAGCACGTCCGGCTCCGTCAACCCGAATATCTGGTCGTCGCCGGCATCACCGAACATGACGTCCGCTCCGGCATCGCCTTTCATCACGTCGTTGCCGTCGTTGCCGTGGATGAAGTCGTTGCCATTCCCGCCGGAGATCACGTCCGCGCCGGCGTTGCCGTCGATTGTATCGGCCTGGTCGCCGCCGAAGATGGTGTCGTTCCCCGCGCCTCCCTGGACTGTGTCGAAGCCCTTGCCGCCCAGGATGATGTCCGCCCCGTCGTCGCCCTTCAGCGTGTCGTTGCCGCTGCCCCCGATCAGCAGATCGTCATCGTCGCCGCCGCTCAGCGTGTCGTTGCCGCCCAGACGCAGGTCGGTGCCGACGAATTCGCCGGCCACCACGTCGTAGAGCGCATCGATGTCCTTGCTGATCTGCTCGGGCGTCTTCGGGGTCGTGGTCTCGACCGGTGGCGGCACATAGGGCGCCGGGCGCAGGCTGTTCACGTCGATATGGCCGCCGCTCGCCAGGCTGCCGCCGACCGTCGTGAAGTTGAACCGCCCGCCGTCACCGATGAGGATGTCGTTGCCGGCATTGCCCTTCAGGTCGTCGTTGCCGCCGGCCCCGAACAGCACGTCGTCGCCGGCGCCGCCCTCGATCTTGTCATCCCCGTCCGTCCCCTTGACGCGTGCACTGAGGAAGGACGGGGTCAGCGTGTCGGCCACCGTGCCGTCGTCGCCGAACAGGATATCGTAGCCGCCGCCCCCCTTGATGACGTCGTTGCCCTGGCCGCCGTAGATCACGTCGTTGGCATCGCCACCGATGAGGATGTCGTTGCCCAGCCCGCCCTTGATGACTGCGCCGGGCGCAGAGCGCGAGCCGCTGCTGCCCTTGTACTCGATGCGGTCGTCGCCGATGCCGCCGTCGAGCTCGGCGGTGATATTGGAGCCGTCGAAGCCCTCGAGCTCGATGACGTCATCGCCTTGGCCGCCGAGGCCGACGATGTGGCTCACCCCTTTGTAGACCTTGCCGTCCGCCTCCTTCACGCCGAGCCGGTCGGACCACACCTTCACCTCGCCGGGCGCGGTCTGCTTCAGGTTGAAGTACTCGTTGCCGTCCGACGTGTCGCCGTTGAGCCGGTCCTTCGCGTTCGGACCCATGTTGAGCTGCAGCACGCCGTCGCCGAGATCGGTGGCGAGCACCGGCGCACGGGTGTCTGCCCCTTCGAACTTGTACAGCGTCTGCTGGCCGGTGATCGGGATGTCCAGGTGGAAGCCGATCAGGGTAATCTCGATGAAGGCCGACATGAAGAAGCTGAGCTCGCCGCTCACGTCAAAGGCGGCGAGGGGATTGCCATTGTCGATGATGTTGCCGGCGATCTCGCTTAGGTGCACGTGGCCGTCGGGTATCGAGTCGTGCCAGTTGAACAGGATCAACGCATCAATGCCGCCTTGCACGCCGGCGCGTGCCGCGCCCAGGTTCAGCTCCGCCGCGCCCACCAGGCCGAACTCCATCCGCACCTCGGGCGTATCGACGCCGCCGCTGTCATTGTCGTTGAAGAAGAAGCCGTCGAAGATCACGCCCGGGTTGAGGAAGCCGCCCTGTGCGTAGCGCTGATAGCCGAAGGCGTCGAACCCGACCGAGTTCAATGCCACCCCAAATCCGAAGCTGATGGTGATGGAGACGCCGAGCGGGCCCACCAGCGGGAACAGTTGCCGGTAGCTGAAGTCGACGTTGAGCGGCGGCAGCTCGTAATTGACCAGCGTCGCCGTCGAGTCGCCGAGCAGCAGCTTGAAGCCTTCGAGCTGATCGGTGAGGATCGGCATGGTCAGGCCCTTCGCCAGCGTCTGGTCCTTGATCGCCTTCAGGAATTCGTTCGAATCGATGATGCTGTCGTAGGAAGTATCGAGCGTGAGGCCATCCGTGCTGCCGGTTAACGAGAACGGCAGCGTGGCGCCGGGGTCGGTCGGGTCGAAGTTGCTGACCGGGTGCGCCGGGTCGGTGTCGAACAGCGTGAGGCTCCCGAGCGGAAGGTCGGGCGCATTCAGGAAGGAATTGATCGCGCTGATGACATCGAAAATCTCGGAGACGGTTTCGATGAACTCGCCGTCCACCGAGCCGAATACCGCCGCGAGATCGAGCAGCGTGATGTCCTCGCCCGCGATGTCGGACAGGATCGGCACCGGTGTGGTGAGGGTGTCGATCACCGGCATGAACGGCTCGATGAAATCGGCCAGGTCCTTGAAGATCGGGCCGAGCAGGCGTTCTGCCACGGAGCCCGAGTCGAGCACTACCTTGTCGTACGCGATCTTCTCGATGCCTGCCGCCATCGCGTTGCCGTCCAGGCTTTCCACGTCGGTGCCCGGGCCGAGCTCCCACTTCAGGACCAGATCCGTGCTCATCACCGGCAGACCGGGAGCGGGGTCGGTCACCAGATGCAGCGACAGCGGCTGGCTGCTGCCCGACTTGCCGCTGCCCTGCAACGTGGCGGCAGCTTCGATGTTGTCCACGTCGGAGAACGCCAGGATCGGATCTGTCGTTGCGCCGTCGGTCACATCGATGTCGAAGTCGAGCTTCACCTCGGTGGCACCATTGCCCGTCACCTTCACGGGCAGGAAGCCGAGCAGGCCGGGGTGCGTACCCCCGGGCAGGGTCAGCGTGAGCTTGACATCGATGTCATCGCCGCCCTCCGGCAGGACGACATAGGCGCCGTCGATGTAGTCGACGCCGAATCCCAGCCCGACCTGCCAGTCGAGCTTGACCGACACCGGCGTGTCGATGTCGAAGCCGAGGTTCTGGATGCCGAGCACGAAATCGTCGACCTCGAGGTTCTTGCTGCCCTTGAGCTTGAAGTTCCACTCGCGCTTGCGGTTCGCCGCATTCGGGGCATTGGCGGTATTGGTATAGGCGATCGCGTTCCCAACGAGCTGGACGGCCGGGAGGGCGTTCAGTGCCTCGTGCAGCAGATCCTGAACGATGGTGTCGGGGTTCGGATTGACAGCGCTCTCGATGCCGTTCTTGAGCGTGCGCACCAGCGTGCTGCGGAAGTCTTCGATGAACAGCGCATCGGCGAGCTGGTCGCCGACGAAGGGCAGCGTGATGCCGAGCACGTGGTTCGAGACGTCATCGCTCAGCGTCTCGAGGTAGACGTTGAGCGTGTCCACCGCCAGCAGAATGTTGCTGAACGGATCGAACGGCACCGCGTTGGACTCGATGTCGCTGGCTATGCCCGAGAAATCGGGGGTGACCACCGTGAGTCCTGCATTGATGCCGCCCTGCGCGGTGAACGCACCGATGAAGTCGTTCGGCCCCTCGCCGCCATAGAACATCGGCAGCGTGATGTCGACCAGGTCCTTGGCGATGACAGGCGCCTTCCAGTCGCTGAACTGCACCTGGCTGATGAGCTTCTTGCCGCCGGCAAGGTTCAAACCCGGCAGGTTGAAGGCGATGTCGATCGTCGCGCCACCGTCCCGGATGAACACGTCCAAGCCCTGGAGCGAGGCGCGGAATACGAGCCCCAGGCCCGCCTGGCCGTTGTAGTCCTGTCCTTCCCCCTGGACCTTCAGGGATGCGGAGATGTTGCTGGTATCGAACAGATAAGCGTTGGACGGTGTGGCCAGGTCGATGCCGAAGTTCAGCCGCACGTCCAGCTTTCCGTTGACCTTCAGCACGCCGCCGCTGGTGATGTCGGGGATGCCTCCGCCGACGATGATGTCCAGGCCGAGCTTGGTGTCGACGGTCTGATCGAGCGACAGGTCGAACAGCAGCATGTCGTTGGTCTTGTCGAATTCGATCTTGACCCAGTCCACCGCATCGGGGGCGTCGGGATCGGTATCGACCGGCAGGCCGAAGGCGCCGCGCAGCGCGTGCGCCAGGTCCTGCAGGCGCAGGGCGGGCATGTCGCTGCCGGCCTCGGGATCGAGCGCGAGCGTGGCAGCATCCAGAGCGTTGTCCGCGTTCTGCACGCCGGTGGCAAACCCATCGACCAGCCCGAGCAGATCGCTCACGCTGCGGTTGATGGCCGGCAGCTTGGTGTTGAACAGCGCGAAGTTGCCGTTGACGTCCTCGATCACCTTGAGCAGTTTGTTCAGCGCGCTCTCGATGTTCGAGTAGGTCAGCTTCTGGAAGAAGGCGAGGTCGCCGATACCGGACAGGCCGACGGTCGCCGTCGGCGGCGTTGCCGGCGATCCCGGAGCGCCGAATGAGGTCAGCGCGACGGGTACTACGTACGACTTGCCGTCGAGCGCGGTCTTGATGTCGTTACCGAACCCGAGGCCCGCGAAGCCGTCCTGCACGTGCACGTCGAGCGTGAAGTCGGCGAAATGGCTGTTCGTGCTCACCGTGCCAACGGTCTTGCCGTCGATTACGAACGGCGCATGGGATGAAATCGGAGCGAGAGCCTCGTCGTTCTTGAACGTGCCTTCGACGTCCGCCAGCGTCAATGTTCCAGAATCAACGCCGATCACTACGGCAGTGGCCTTGCTCATGCCGCCGATGATGCGAGTACCGACGGCGAAGTCCCCGAACAGCGTCGAGTAATCGAGATGCTGCACCTTGCTCACGTCGGGCGTGGCGACGACGTCCTTCTGCGCAAAGAGCTCATTGAGCGTGACCAGGCTGCCGGGCACTTTGCTCGTCGGGTTCTGCAGCATGGCACTGACGTTCGCCTGCAGGGAACCGGTCAAACGCGTGTCCACTCCGACGATGCCGAACAGCGCCTGTCCCGGCACGCTCTGCGCGACATTGCTCGCCTCCTTGTTGGCCACCGACAGTCCGTCGATGCGCATCTGCCCATCGCGCACGAAGAACCGGTCGTTGAGGTCGATCTTCGAGCCGATGCCGCCGCCTTCGATACGGTCAGGCAGCGGCTTGAGGTCCGGATCGCGCTGCTCGTACAGGCCCAGGCGCAGCAGGGCGATGGAGCCGTTGATCGTTTCGGCGCGCAGTTCCCCGCCGCCGCCGCTGTGGTCCACCAGGCGCACGCCGGTGCGGGTGGAGTTGAGCTCGGCCGTGACCTTGCCGCCCGTCGCGGTGCCGATCAGATTGAAGAGGTCCTGCAGCGTCGCCGTCGAAGTCAGCCCGTCGAGGACGATCTTGTACACGCCGCCGGCTCTGTCGTGGATGACGAAGTCGGCCTGGTTGGCGACGAGCGGCGCGGACAACCCGAGATCACTCGCGGCTGCGGTATTCACCTGCGTAAGGGTGAACGTTGTCGTCGTATCCGCCGGTCCGCTGCTGGGGGACCGGACCGAGAGCACCAGGCGGGTGCCGTCGAAATCCGCCTTGATCTGGCTGCTGATGTCCACGGCGTTGTTGCTGCCGTCGCGCGCCGCCGCGAGCGCATTGTTCACGTCCTCCACCAGGTCGGCCATCGAGCGGTTGACCGTCGAGGTGTGCGGAATCGTCACCGTCACGGCCGCGCCGCCGTTGATGGAGATGCTGAACTGCGCATCGCCGCTCGGGAGCTGCTGAACCGGATTGCCCGGCGGATTGCTCGGGGGCACGACCGGAACGCTGGCCGTCCCGGTCACGGCACGCTCCGGCTTGATGCCGATGCCCTTGCCGTCGTTCAGGTTGGACAGCTTCGTGGTCGAGAAGAGCAATGCATCGGCCGGCGACAGATCCACGCCCAACGTGGCCTGCAGGCCGCTGCGCCCGTTCAGGTCGACGTTGCCGTCCTCGCCCGAAAGACTCAGCGGATTGACTGTCAGCTTGGCGAACGGGTTGAGCGCGACGTCGTACTGGAAGCGCTTGATCTTCGTGGGAGCGGGAGAGGTCTTATCGTCGCTGCGCGCCGGACCGGCGAGCAGATCGACGCGATAGGTCAGCTGATTGCTAATCCGGTCGTACGTAGCGTTGATGCCGTTCGCTCCCGTCTTCTCCAGTCCCAGCACTGAGCTCAGCGCATCGGCCAGCTTCTGTGCCGTGGTGAATGCCGGCACCAGCTTGTCCTGACTGTTGACCGTCACCTTCTTCACCAGCGCGTCGTGATCGGAGATCGCGCCGCCGAAGCCGTCGCCGCCGGTGTCGTACAGCAGCATGTCGATCAGGCCCGAGTAGACCTTCTTGTCCGCATTGGCGAAGTTGAACAGGTCGGACAGCTTGGCGTCGACGAACGGGATGTCGTAATTGGCAAACGGCGCGGCGTTCGCGATCTGCTGCAGCGCCGTACCCAACCCGGCGACGAGGCCGATCATGCTCTGCGCGGAGATGAGCGAGAAATTCAGCGGCTCGGCGAAGTTGACCAGCTTGATCTCGTCGGTCAAGGTCGACGGCGAGGGCACCGATATGGGCGCGGGATCCGGATTGGCGGGAGCCGGATCGACCGTGAGCTTGAGATCGAAGCGGCTGGTATTGGCGTCGTACTCCGCCACGCTGATGTTGAACGGATCGAAGTTGCCGACGATGGCTACATTGGTCGGCTGCCAATCGGTCCCCGGATTGGTCGCATCGTTCAGACCGGCGAGAATCGTGACGGGCAGATTGAACACGACCTTCGAAGACGCCGCGTTGCTCGCTCCGAACAGCGGCGGGACCGGATCGCCGAAGCTTGGGGCGCACAGCTCGGCATAAGTGCGCCCGGCGTCGAAGGTGAGCGTGTGGGTGATTTCGAGCGACTTGCTTGAACTGCTCTGCAGTTGCAGGTTACTGCCGGCCGCCGAGGCAGTGACCTGGCCGCTCAGGCCGGCCTTCGCCAGCCCACGGTTCACGTCGACCACGAGGTCGTCGATCGTCTGGTTCTCGGTCTTGACGCTGATGCTACGGATGTTGGTGTTTTGCGCATACAGCAAGATGTGGCCGCCGCTGGCGACCACACCGATGCGTCCGCTGCCGACGGCGGCGTCGATCTGGGCTTGGATGTCGCCCGCCAGGGCGCTCAGGCTGCCACGGTTGTTGTCGGGCACCTGGACGAGGGGCGAGCTGACGCTGCCCGCGTCATCCAGCTCCAAGCGGAAGTTCGCCGCTTCGGACAGGTCTGCGATGGCGGCGTTGGCGCCCACAAGCTGCAGAAGGACGATGCTCTGATCTGTCAGCCCGATCTCGCTCTGCGCGGCGTCGGCGGCCGCCAGGACTTGGACTGCGCTGACGGCGGCGCTGATCGGGTGGAAGTGGATGCGTCCATCGCCGCCCGCCGTGACGTCGAGCAGCGGGTCGAGCGGACCGCCGGAAAGCTTTGCCTTGATCTTGAGGGCAAGGTCGGCTGCGCTGCCGACGGTCGCGGTATCGGCGTTGGTCAACTTGACGGCGACAGAATCGAAGCTCCCGTCGTTCTGCCAGACGTTGATGGTGAAGTTCGCATCCGCACTGAGCGGTGCCCCGGAGGCGGGGTTCGCCGCGACCAGGTCGGGCACGGACGCCTGCTGGTCGTCGTTGAGCCCGATGTCGGTATGCGAAGGATCGGGGAAGCTGACGGTCACCACCTTCGGCAATGCCCCGCCGACGGAGAGCAGGAAGGTCTGGTCGGAACCGTATTCCAGCGTCGAGCCGCCGACGATGATGCCGTCGGCTGCCAGCGTCTCGTTCGCGAAGCCCAGCGGATTGTTCGTCAGAGCGGGCTTGAGTGAGAACCGGACGGTGTCGTTGCCGGCGCCCACCAGGCTCACGTCAATCAGGTTGCCGAGCCCCGCATCGTTCAGCGCTGCCTCGATGTCGCTCTTGAGGCTGCTGAGGGACGAGGCGTCGTTGTCGGCTACCGTTACCGGGGTCGCGATGCCAACGTTCCCGAAGCGCAGGAAGAATCCCGCGTCGTGATCCAGGTTGGCGTTGGGCACCGGATTGGCGGCCGTCACGATGCCGCTGCTCTGCTCCGTCCCGCGCTGGGCGTCGGTGAACCCCAGGACGTTTGGATCGTCCGGATCGATCAAATGCGCATCGATTTGCGCCTTGAAGTCGATCGTGCCGCCGCTGATCGTCGCCCCCAGGAACCCGATGTTCAGGTTCGGGCTGAAGCCCACGCTGCCGCCATCGTTGGTGTCGCTGACGGTGACGCTGAGCGGATCGGCCTTGCGCACGAAGAAATCGCTGCTGTGGACGGGGTCCTTGCCGCCGGTCAGCACCCCGAACTCGAAGGCGAAGCCCAGCTTGGAAGTCACCGCGATGGTGGGGAGTTGCGGGGGGCTGCTGCCATCCAGATCGCCCACGAAAGTGAGCAGCTTCAGCGCGTCGGCCTCGGTGCCGAGGTCGATCGGCGTGCCGAAGCGCGTGACGGAAAGCTCGAACCCCGCTTTGAAGGTGACGGCCGCGTTCGGGTCGTCGCTGGTGTCGGCGACGTTGGCGTCGACGACCTTGAAATCGACGTCGATCCCGCTGTTCTGGACATCGCGCAGGTGATCGAGCTTCTGGTCCAGATTGCTGAAGAACGATCCCTTCAGAAAGTCCACGAAGTCCGACGTCTGGGTGCCGGATCCCGCGTTGTCGGTGAGCCAGTCCTCCACGGGCTGGAAGAACCAGCCGCGCAGGAACTCGCCGGCGTCGACCTTTTTGTCGCTGTTGGCGTCCAGTGCTTTGAGCTGCAGCTCGTCGAAAGTCGGGTCGAAGGGACCGAACAAGGGCTCCTGGCCATCGCCGTTGGCGTCCACGGCAACCGTGAACAGGTCGCGGATGGTCGGGGCTTCGCGCACCAGCGTCTGGTCGTTGCCGGTCCCTTCCTTCCGGATCGACAGCACTACTGGAAGTCGCTGGCCCAAGTTGGTGTCCGCGCTCACGAAATCGGCGAAGCGGGCATCCAGCCGTTCGAACCCGTCCGCGATCGCGTGGGCCGCATCGACCGGCAAGTCCGCGCTGAGCAGCAGGCGCGGCTCCAGGGCCTCCATCTGCGGGCGCTGGGGTGCGCGCGGCGAGCGGCCGCGCGAGGGTCCAAACAGCGTGGAGATCGCGGCCGCGACGGGATTCAGCCCGCAGTGCGTATGTGTCGCGTGACGGAAATGCGAGCGCAACCAGCGAGAGCCGGTGAATGCCATGGGTGTCCCCTCCCAGAAGCTGCCGTCGCGTCCGAGCCGGGCGCGCGCCAGTCATGACTTATGACAACGCGAAGTTAGCACCGAATCATAGGGAGATACAAGCCCGCAAGAAACTACGACAGCATATGTGGGCAAGCAGTGACTGGGTTGCTTATGGAATGCGGGCATGTAACTACGCCGCACGCATGCTGTCCGACTATCGCGCATTTGGCTAAGGCCACAATGCTTTGCTTCGTCTTCCTAAGAAAGAAGACGAGTTGGGAGGCGAAATGGGCTTCGGAGGCGACAAGTTTTGTTTGCGATCGCCATCGCGCGCACTAACGGCTTAAAGCCCCCGGAACGGTCGAGCCTCTCGCCCCGCTCATCCCACCCCCCGCATCCGCTGCTCTCAACGGGTGCTGGCGCCGATATGTTTCAACGAAGGGGATCGGGGAATGCCTTAGAGCTTTTGCTCAACGACCGCAGTTGGCCCGTTTCAACTGTTGGTCACCGCCCGTGACAAATGGCCGCCGTTCGGTCATGCGCCCATGGGGACCTACAGCACCTCCGCCGCATGATCCGCCAGCCGTGACCGCTCCCCGCGTTGCAAGGTCACGTGCCCGCTGTGTGCCCAGCCCTTGAACCGGTCCACGACATACGTCAGACCCGAGCTGCCCTCGGTGAGGTAGGGCGTATCGATCTGCGCGATGTTGCCGAGGCAGACGACCTTGGTGCCCGGTCCCGCACGCGTTATCAGGGTCTTCATCTGCTTGGGCGTAAGGTTCTGCGCTTCGTCCAGGATGAGGAACTTGTTGATAAAGGTGCGGCCACGCATGAAGTTGAGCGACTTCACCTTGATGCGCGAGCGGATCAGGTCGCGTGTCGCGGCGCGGCCCCACTCGCCCGCTTCGTCGTCGGTCTTGTTGAGCACGTCGAGGTTGTCCTCGAGCGCGCCCATCCACGGCGTCATCTTTTCCTCTTCGGTGCCGGGCAGGAAGCCGATGTCCTCGCCGACCGGGACGGTGACGCGGGTCATGATGATTTCCGAGTAGGTCTTCTCTTCCAGCGTCTGCATCAGCCCCGCGGCCAGGGTGAGCAGGGTCTTGCCGGTCCCCGCCTGGCCGAGCAGGGTCACGATGTCGACCTCGGGATTCATCAGCAGGTTCAGCGCGAAGTTCTGCTCGCGGTTGCGCGCCATGATGCCCCAGACGCTGTTGCGCTGATGGCTGTAGTCGGTCAGCGTATGCAGGATGGCGGTCTTGCCGCTGACCTCCTTGACCTGCGCCTGAAACGGCGAATCGCTCGCCTGGAACACGAACTCGTTCACCAGCAGGCCCGGGCACACCGGCCCGTGCACCCGATAGAACGTGCGCCCGGCCTGCTGCCACGACTCCATCTCCTTGCCGTGCGTGTCCCAGAAGTCGAGCGGCAGCTCGCGCACGCCGTTGTACAGGAGGTCGGTGTCCTCGAGCACCTTGTCGTTGAAATAGTCCTCGGCGGCGAGCCCCAGCGCGCGCGCCTTGATGCGCATGTTGATGTCCTTCGACACCAGGATCACTTCCCGGCGCGGAAACATCTCCTGCAGATGCCGCACCACGCCCAGGATCTGGTTGTCGGCCTTTCCGCTCGCCAGCGTCGCGGGCAGGTCGCTGATGATCGCCTGCGTCTGCAGGAACAGCCGGCCGTGCGCTGCCTTGTCGCCCTGGTTCTCGAGCGGGATGCCGTTGTCGATATCGGCTGCGTTCCCGTTGAGCAGGCCGTCCAGGAAGCGGCTCACCTGCCGGGCGTTACGCGCCACTTCCGACATGCCCTTCTTGTTCGCGTCCAGTTCCTCGATGGTCGCCATCGGCAGGAAGATGTCGTGCTCCTCGAAGCGGAACAGGCTGGTGGGGTCGTGCATCAGGACGTTGGTGTCCAGCACGAACAGCTTGTGGTCGGCATGCAGGCGGGTGACGGAAGCGGTTTTGCGTTGGGCCATGTGTATGGATCTAGGATCTAGGAGCTAGGATCTGGGGTGGTAATCGTTGTTGTGAGGCTGCGAAAGGTATAAGGAAAGGGCGACCACCTCCAGATAGATTAGTGCTCTTCGCAATCCCTAGATCCTAGTTCCTAGACCCTAGCTCCTAGCTCCTTTACAAAGTCCAGCACCTCCTGCGCGTGCCCGGGCACCTTCACCCCGCGCCATTCCTTGCGCACCACCCCGTCCCGGTCGATGACGAAGGTGCTGCGCTCGATGCCGCGCACCTTCTTGCCGTACATGTTCTTCATCTTGATGACGCCGAACATCTCGCACATCTTCTCGTCCGGGTCGGAGAGCAGGTCGAACGGGAAATTCATCTTCGCCTTGAAGCCTTCGTGCGAGCGCAGGCTGTCGCGGGACACGCCGTAGACGTCACACCCGGCGTCCTGGAACCGCGCGAACAGATCACGGAACTGCGCGCCCTCATCGGTGCATCCGGGCGTGTCGTCCTTGGGGTAGAAGTACAGCACGAAAGGCCGGCCGCGCTGCTCCGACAGCTTGAACGTCCTGCCGGAGGTCGCTGCGGCTTCGAAGTCCGGAACTTTGAGGTTTTCGAGCATGATGGTCGGTGGGTGGATGAGCACTACGCGAAAGATGGCTGCTGCGAGGACAGGAATTCGTCGCCCTGCAGCGCCAACGAGCCGGAGCGGCCAGCGATCTCTCCCCGCGTCACGTCGTGGCGCGGCAGATTCTTGTTCGGAAGCGCGTCGAAATAGTCGGCCAGCGACAGCAGCCTGCAGTCCATCTCGCGCCATCCCTGCAGCAGCCGCTCGAACACCGGCTTGAGCTTCATGCCTTCGACCTCGGCATGCAGGGTGTAGACGTGGCCGCTCTCGCGGCCGTCCGCGCTGAGTTTCAGGATGTGATCGGCCACGTTCTCCGCGGTGATCCCATCCAGGCCGATCAGCTCGTCGAGCGTGGGCAGCGTGGTCGGAAGCTGAGGGCAGGCGACGATCTCGGCCTGGTAGATCGGGACGAACGGGCAGCTGCCGCGCGTATCGGAGCAGTAATCGAAGCCGAGCGACTGCGTCATCCGGTAGGCGTGCCGATTCATCTGCCATCCGGCCGCGCCGTGCACCCGCGCATCCTCGCCGAAGATCTCGCGGAAGCGCTCGCGTGCGTGCTCCATCTCCCGGCGGGTCCAGGCTGGGTCTGCATCGGCGACGCCATCCTGCCAGCGGACGTGATCGTACGTGTGGATGCCCACCTCGAACCCGGCCTCCCGTACGCCGCGCATGATCTCGGCGCAGCGGCGTCCGATGTCGGGTCCGGGCAGCAGCGTGCCGTAGAGCAGCGTCATCAGGCCGTAATGCGACACCACCGACGTGCGGCGGATTTTGCCGAAGAATCCGCGCCGGAAGAGGCGCTTGATGGCGCGGCCGGTGTGGTCCGGGCCGAGGCTGAACAGGAAGGTCGCCCCGGCTTCGTGCCGCTTGAGCAACTCGACGAGCGCAGGTACGCCTTCGCGGGTGCCGCGATAGGTGTCGACGTCGACTTTGAGGGCGATGTTCATGTGAGGGCTATCATTCGATCTAATCAACGAGCTCGCGGGCTTCCGCCACCAGCGAGCGGTAGGCATCGAAGATGTGCCTCAGCGCCTGCTGCATGTCGACCTTCGGCTCCCAGGCGAGGTCGCTACGGGTGTTGTCGATCTTCGGCACCCGGTTCTGCACGTCCTGGTAGCCGGCGCCGTAGTAGGCGGCGGAGCTCGTCTCCACCAGCTTCACCTGGCTGGCGCTGTCGCGGTATTCCGGATATTCGAGCGCCAGCTCGAGCATCATGCGGGCCAGCTCGCGCACCGAGAAATTGTTGCGCGGGTTGCCGATGTTGTAGATCTTCCCCGTTGCGATGCCGTCCGGGTTCTCGATGATCTTCATGAGCGCGTCGATGCCGTCGTCGATATAGGTGAAGGCGCGCTTCTGGGTGCCGCCGTCGACCAGCTTGATCTCCTCGCCCCGCACGATGTGACCGAAGAACTGGGTGATCACCCGCGAGCTGCCTTCCTTGGGCGTGTAGATGCTGTCGAGGCCGGAGCCGATCCAGTTGAACGGCCGGAACAGGGTGAAGTCCAGCCGGCCCTCGGAGCCGTACGCCCAGATCACCCGGTCCATGAGCTGCTTGCTGCACGCGTAGATCCAGCGCTGCTTGCTGATCGGACCGAGCACCAGCTCGGAGGAGTCGGGGTCGAACTCCGGTTCGCGGCACATCCCGTACACCTCCGAGGTGGAGGGAAACAGGATGCGTTTGTCGTACTTCACGCACGAGCGCACGATCGGCAGATTCGCCTCGAAGTCGAGCTCGAACACCCGCAGCGGCTCCTTCACGTAAGTCGCCGGCGTCGCGATCGCGACCAGCGGCAGCACGGTGTCGCACTTGCGGATGTGGTACTCGATCCACTCGCGGTTGATGGTGATATCGCCCTCGAAGAAGTGGAAGCGCTTTTCGTCGAGCAGGTCGGCCACGCGATCGTTCTGCATGTCCATGCCGTAGACCTCCCAGCCGGTGGTCTCGATGATGCGCTTGGACAGGTGGTGGCCGATGAAGCCGTTGACGCCGAGGATGCAGATCTTCTTCATAAGTGGGCTGGTCCGCCGGGATCGGGCGCCGGGTGCGGATCCGGCGTCAGATAGACGGGCGGCGTGTCGCCGGCTTCGCGGAACGTCTGGTCGGAGAGCATTGTACCGTCCGCGTCGAGGCTCAGGATGCGCAGCACCTCGCCGTCCCCGCATTCGGCATAGCATCGGCCGCCGTGGCAGTAGAGCGCCGGACGTCCGACGCCCGCTCGCCGCACACCGGCGTGCGCTGCTGACTCGCGCAGAGTGCGCAACACTCGCAGATGGCGGCCCTGGACCTCGCAGAAGGCCCCGGGGTAAGGGGGCGCGACGCCGCGGACGAGGTTATGGATCTCCCCGGCGCTGCGCCGCCAGTCGATGCGCCCGTCCTCGGGTCGGCGGCCGCCGAAATACGAGCCGGCGGCGAGGTCCTGCGCCACGCGCGGGGCGCGGCCGGAAGCGAGCGCGGGCAAGCTGCGATCGAGCACCATCTCGGCCGCGACGGTCACCTTGTTGAACACTTCGAGCGCCGTGTCGTCCGGCAGGATGGGGACGGCCTGCTGGTCCACGATGTCGCCGGCATCGGGCTTCGCGACCATGTAGTGCAGCGTGGCGCCGGTCTCCCGTTCGCCGCGGATGATTGCCCAGTTCACCGGCACCCGGCCGCGGTAGCGCGGCAGCAGCGAGCCGTGCATGTTGAGGGCGCCGGATGCCGCGCAGTCGATCACCGCGGTCGGCAGCATATGGCGGTAATAGAACGAGAAGATGAACTGCGGCCGGGCATCGCGCACTTGCTGCAGCAGGCCGGGATCCGCGCCATCCCGGGGCTTCGCCACCGGCACGTCGTGCAGCCGGGCCAGGCGCTCGACGCTCTCGAACCAGACGTTCTCGCGCGGATCGTCATCGTGCGTCACCGCCAGGGCGACGTCGACGCCGTGCGCAAGCAGCACCGACAGGCAGCGGCAGCCGACGTTGTGGTAAGCGAAGACTACGGCGCGCATCAGCGCGGACCGGGCACTGACAGGGCCGCCTTCTCGGCCACGTTGCCGGCCTCCTGGCGCTCCAGGATCGCCTGGATCACGTAACGCGGCCGCTCGCGCACCTGCTGGTAGATGCGTCCGACGTACTCGCCGAGCATGCCGATTCCGAACAGCGCCACGCCGACCAGCAGGAAGTTGATCGCAAACAGTGTGAACAGGCCCTCAGCCTCGGGGCCGTAAGCGATGCGCCGATAGGCGATCAAGCCGAAAAAGCCGATCGAGACGATCGACACCAGGAAGCCTATCACCGAGAAGGTCTGCAGCGGCACCACGGAGAACGAGGTAACCAGGTCGAAATTGAGCCGGACCAGCTTGTACAGCGAGTATTTCGACTCGCCCGCGGCGCGCTCCTCGTGCGCCACCTCGATCTCGGTGGGGTTGTGCGCGAAGGTGTAGGCGAGCGCCGGAATGAAGGTGTTCACCTCGCGGCAGCTGTTGATCGCATCGACGATGTCCCTGCTGTAGGCGCGCAGCATGCAGCCCTGGTCGGTCATGTGGATATGGGTTATGTGCTCGCGCAGCTGATTCATTGCGCGCGAGGCCGCGCGCCGGAACCAGGTGTCCTGCCGCAACCGGCGGATGGTGCCGACATAGTCGTACCCCTTGTCCATCTCCGCGAGCAGCGCGCCGATCTCCTCCGGCGGGTTCTGCAGGTCGGCGTCCAGCGTCACCACCCGGTGGCCGCGCGCGTGCTGAAATCCGGCGATGATCGCCATGTGCTGCCCGAAATTGCCATTGAACAGAATGACGCGCGTGACATCGGGCCGCTGCAGGAACTGCGCGCGCAGCAGCGCCGCCGAGCGGTCACGGCTGCCGTCATTGATGAAGACGATCTCGTAGCTCTGTCCCAGGCTGTCCAGTGCCGCATACAACCTGGCGAACAGCGCCGGCAGGGTGTCTTCTTCGTTGTAGATCGGGACGATGACCGACAGGTCGGGCGGCTGCATGCCCCTATTTTAGCCGTGAAGCGGTTGCGCCGGGCTGACGCCCGGGTGGCAGCGTCCGCGCTATCTGTGCTTCCTGCGCCCTTCCGTCAGCACCTGGCTCACCGCTTCGCACACCCGGTCCACGTCGGACAGTTCCATCGACGGAAACAGCGGCAGGGTGACCGTCTCGCGGCCGATGCGCTCGGCATTCGGAAAATCCCCCGGCGCGTAGCCCAGGCGGCGATAGACCGAGGTCAGGTGGAGGGCAGGATAGTGCACCCCCACGCCGATGCCCCGCTCGTGCATTGCGCGGATGAAGTCGCCGCGTCCGATATCGAGCCGGTCGAGCGGCAGGAGGGGCGCGAAGATATGCCAGCTGTGTCCCGCATCCCCGGCAGCCGGGAGCAGGCAGCCCGGGTCGCTTTGCAGGCGCTCAAAATAGCGCTCGACCAGCCGGTGCCGCTTGGCGATGAACTCCTCGAGCTGAGCGAGCTGGGACAAGCCGATCCGCGCGGACACGTCGCTCAGGTTGTACTTCCCCCCCGGCAGCACCACGTCGGCATCGCCGTCAGGCTGCCGCACCAGGCCATGGAAGCGCTGCAGCTCGATGTTCTTCAGCTCGCGCTCGTCGGGCAGGCTGAGCGCTCCGCCTTCGATAGTGGTCATGTTCTTGTTCGGATGGAAGCTGAAGGACACCAGGTCGCCGAAGCTGCCGATGCGACGCCCGCGATAGCGCGTGCCGATGGCATGCGCCGCATCCTCGATGACGCGCAGCCCGTGCTTCCGCGCCAGCGCGTACAGTCCGTCCATATCGACCGCGAGCCCGGCGAAATGGACCGGCATGATGGCGCGCGTGCGCGCTGTGACGGCGGCGGCAGCGCGGGTCAGGTCGAGATTGCGCGATTCCAGCTCGACGTCGACGAACACGGGCCGCGCGCCCACCCGCATCACGACATTGGCGCTCGCCGCGAACGTCATCGCCGGGACGAGGACCTCGTCCCCGGGGCCGATGCCCGAAGCCTGCAGCGCCACCTCGAGCGCGCCGGTCGCTGAAGTGAAGGTGCGCACGATCCGGCCGCCGACGTAGTCCGACAGCGCCTGCTCGAACGCCTTGACCTGCGGGCCGCTGGCGATCCATCCCGAGCGCAGCACCTCGGCCACTTCCGCGATGGTTTCTTCGTCAAGCGTCGGGCGCGCGAAAGGAAGATAGCGCTCGATGCCGTCCCGCTTGTTCACTGGTTCACCCATTCACGCATTCACTCATTCGCCACATCTTCAGCTCCTCGAGACGACATACACCCCAACGACGATGATGCCGATACCGGCGAGCCGCTGCAGGGTCACTGCTTCGCCGAACAGATAGTACGCGGCGAGCGCGTTCACCACGTAACCGATCGACAGCATCGGATAGGCGACGCTCACCTCTACCCGGGACAGGGCCATGATCCAGACCGCGACGCTGACGACATAGCAGACGAGCCCGGCAAGGATATGAGGCTGGCCTGCGGCTCTGACGGCGACCGGCAACACGTTGGCAGCGGTGAACTCGAAGCGGCCGATGGCGGTGGTGCCGGCTTTGAGCAGCAGCTGCGCAGCTGCATTGAGCAGGACGCCGAACAGCACCAGGCCGAAGCTGAGCCGGCTCACGGGTCAGAGAGCCGGTGCGATTGCATGTTCGAGCACGGCCCGCGCTGCCTTCCGGAAGGCGCCTTCATCGCCCCCGGCGACCTCCACTCGCCGGGCAGCAGGCAGCCGCGGGTAGTGGGTCACGATGGACCGGCTGTATGCCGGGTCGTAATGGCGTAAAAGCAGCGCCTCGACCAGCCCATCCCACTGCCCGGACGCCGCGAGCTGCTTCCAGCCCGCGATGGTTTCGCGTCCGTGCAGGGCGATCAGGCAGTCCAGCTGGCGCCCGAGCGCAGCCGTGTCCCGGAGAAAGTGTGCGTACTCCTGCTTGAGCAGCTCGACCCGTGTGGCGGTCCCGGCACGGACCTCGATGCACTCGCTCCGCCACATCGCATCGAGCAGCGGCTGGGGCACGTGGAGCGCGCCGATCTTCTTGCTCTCGGATTCGACGTACACGGGCCGCTGCGGGTCGAAGCGGCGCAGCCGGTCCCACAGCAGGCTTTCGAACATCTTCTGCGCGGGCTGCGGGGCGCCGGGGAGGGTACCCAGCACCGACCCCCGGTGCGCGGCCAGCCGCTCGAGATCGAGGACCTGCGCGCCGAGCTCGTCCAGCGTCTGCAGCAGCCGGCTCTTGCCCGATCCGGTGAGCCCGCAGATCACGACCCAGCGCAGAGGCTGCACCAGCTCCGGGGTCTGGGCGACCACCGCGCGGCGGAATGCCCTGTATCCGCCTTCGAGCTGGCGCGCGTCCCACCCGATGTCGCGCAGTACGTGCGTGATCGATCCGCTGCGCTTGCCGCCGCGCCAGCAATACACCAGCGGGCGCCACACGCGCGGCTTGTCCTTCAGCGCCCCCTCCAGATGCCGGGCGATGTTCGCCGAGACCAGCGCTGCGCCCACCTTTCGTGCGGTGAAGGCGGACACCTGCTTGTACAGCGTCCCGACTTGGGCGCGCTCCTCATCCGATAGAACCGGCAGGTTGCATGCGCTCGGGATATGATCGAGCGCAAATTCCGATGGCGTGCGTACGTCGATGAGCTCGTCGAACTCCGACAGGTGTGCCAGCGTGGCGCGGTCGCGGACCTCGGCTCCCTTGAAAAAGGCGGCACCCGGTGGCGCGGGCGGGGTGTTTGCCGCGCGGGGGGGGGCGCGGTGGAGGTGCTGTTCGCTCACAGGATGGTGAATCGCATTGCGGCCAAGGGTAGCACACGGGGCAACCCGAACGGGCGGCGGCCTTGGCATCCGATTCCCCGGCCCCGAATGCATCACGCCGCGCGCTTGCGGGTCTCGCCCAGCATCGGCCGCAGCGCCTTCCAGACGGTGTCCAGGATCAGCGCCTGGGCCTGCTCGGTGGGATGGATGCCGTCCTGCTGGAACAGATCCCGCTTGTCGGCGAAGCCCTGCAGCAGAAACGGCACGAGCGGCACCTTCTCGCTCCGTGCGACTTCGGCGAACACATCCTGGAACTTCCCTGCGTATTGCTGGCCGTAGTTCGGTGGTATTCGCATGCCGACGATGAGCGGCCGGGCGCCGGCTGCCCGGCTCGCGTGCACCATGGCTTTGAGGTTGTCCCGTATCGCCGCGACGGGCTGCCCGCGCAGCCCGTCGTTTGCGCCCAGTTCCAGCACGACGATACGCGGCCGATGCTGCGCGAGGGCTGCCGGCAGCCGGTTGCGGCCGCCCAGCGTGGTGTCGCCGCTGATGCTGGCATTGACCACCCGGTAATCGAGCTTCTCGCGGGCGAGCTGCTGCTGCAGCAGATCGACCCAGCTGCGTCCATTGGGCAGGCCGTAGCCGGCGGACAGGCTGTCGCCGAGGACCAGAATGACCGGTGCCGGGATCGGCGGCTGCGGCTGGGCCGGCTGTCGTGCCCCCGATGCAACCGCCACGCAGCATGTGGACGGCAGCCAGAACACGAGCAGCGGCCACAAGGCCAACGACGACCAGAACGCAAACGACCAACGGCGCAGGAAGGCAATGCGGATGAATGACAGCACGAAGGCTATTGTGCGGGCGCGGGCTCTCACCAAGCAAGTCGATACCGGCCGGGGCACGCTCACCATCCTCGAGGACGTGAACCTCGAGATCGCGGCGAGCGAAGCGGTGGCGATCCTCGGCGCGTCCGGCTCCGGCAAGACCACGCTGCTGGGCCTGCTCGCCGGTCTCGATGCGCCCTCGGCGGGCGACGTGGTGCTCGACGGGGTGAATCTTGCCGGTCTCGACGAGGATGGCCGCGCGGCGCTGCGCCGACGGCTCGTAGGGTTCGTGTTCCAGTCGTTCCAGCTGCTGCCCGCGCTGACCGCACTCGAGAACGTGATGCTGCCGATGGAGCTCGACGGCGCCTCCGATGCGCGCACGCTCGCCGCAAGCCTGTTGGAGCGCGTAGGCCTCGGGCAGCGGCTCGATCACTATCCGCGGCAGCTCTCGGGCGGCGAGCAGCAGCGCGTAGCGATCGCCCGGGCGTTCGCCGGCAATCCGCGCCTGCTGTTCGCGGACGAACCCACCGGCAACCTCGACTCGGCCACCGGCGAGGAGATCATCAACCTGATGTTCGATCTGAACCGCGAGCAGCGCACCACGCTGCTGCTGGTGACGCACGACGAGCGCCTCGCCGCGCGCTGCACACGCCACCTGCGCCTCGCGGCGGGCCGCATGGTGGATTCGGGGGCCGCCGATGCCGCGCGCGACTGAAGCTGTCCTGCAGGGTCCGCGACTGGACAGCGTGGCGCGCCGGGAACGGCTGTCGTGGCTGGCTGCGCTGCTGCTGTCGCTGCGGCTGCTGCTGCGCGACTGGCGAGCGGGCGAGCTCAGAGTGCTGGCCGTTGGTCTGGTCATCGCGGTGGCCGGCTTGACCACTGTCGCGTTCTTCGCCGACCGCGTGCGGCAGGCGCTCAGTCTCGAAGCAAACCAGCTGCTCGGCGCCGACCTGCTGGTGATCTCCGATCGTCCGGTCCCCCCGGGACTTGAGGCGAGGGCCCAAGCTTTGGGCCTGTCGAGCGTGCGGCTGGTGCGCTTCCCCAGCATGGCGATGGCTGGCGACAACAGCGTGCTGACCGAGATCAAGGCGGTGGGCACGGGGTATCCGCTGAAGGGCCGCATCGCTGTTCGTCGTGGTGCCGGCGAGGAGGCGGTGCGGCCCGAGTCGATCCCCGCGCGCGGCACTGCATGGGTGGACGATCGGCTGCTCGCTCGCCTGGGCGTGCAGGTGGGCGATGCGATCGGGCTGGGTGACGCCACGTTCAGGATTGCTGCGCAGGTCGTGGAGGATCCGGAGACCAGCGTCGGTTTCATCAACCTGGGACCACGGCTGACGCTGAACATCGCCGATCTGCCCGCGACCGGGCTGATCACCGAAGGCAGCAGGGTGAGCTATCGGTTGGGCGTGGCGGGGCCGCCCGGCACGGTGGCCGAATTCCGCAAGGTGGCCGCGACCATGATCGGACCGGGCCAGCGGGTCGAGGACGTGCGGGACGCGCGGCCCGAGATCCGCTCGGCGCTCGACCGCGCGGAGAAGTTCCTGGGATTGTCTGCCCTGCTCAGCGTGATCCTGGCAGCGGTTGCGGTCGCGCTCGCCGCGCGCCGCTACCTGCGGCGTCACCTGGACGGCGTGGCGATCATGCGCTGCCTGGGCGGAAGCCAGGGAATGATCCTGCGCCTGCATGTGCAACAGTTCGTCGCGCTTGGCCTCGCGGCCAGCTTGGCCGGCTGTCTGCTCGGCGTGCTGGGGCAGGCGGTTTTGTCCGCTCTGCTGAGCCCCATCGTCGGCGTGACCCTGCCGCTGCCGGGTCTCGCGCCCGTGATGCAGGGTTTCGTCGCCGGCTTCGTGCTGCTGCTGGGCTTCGCGCTGCCGCCGATTTTCGCCTTGCGCAAGGTGCCGACGCTGCGCGTGCTGCGCCGCGACCTCGGCTTGCCCGACACGGCGGGATGGGCTGGGTACGCCATCGGCGTAGCGGCGCTCGCCGGCCTGATCCTGTGGGAGGCGCAGGATCCCAAGGTGGGGTGGTATGTGCTGGGCGGTGCGCTGGCCACGATGAGCGTGCTGTCGCTGGTAACGCTCGCGTTGCTCGGTCTGTTCGCGTGGTCCGGCCGCCGGGCGCCGTTTGCATGGCGCTTCGGTCTTGCCAATCTGCGCCGACGGCGCCTCAGCACCGTCACGCAGGTGGTAGCGCTGGGCATCGGCATCCTCGCGCTGGTTCTGCTCACCCTGGTGCGCAGCGATCTGCTGGCGAACTGGCGCAAGAGCCTTCCGCCCGACGCGCCCAATCGCTTTCTGGTCAACATCCAGCCCGACCAGGTCGAGCCGATCCGCGCGTTCTTCGCACAGCACGGCTATCCGGCCCCGGAGCTTCATCCGATGGTGCGTGGCCGGCTGCTGGCGATCAACGGCGCGCCGGTTTCGTCCGCCAGTTACACCGAGGAACGCGCGAAGCGGCTGGTCGACCGCGAGTTCAACCTGTCATGGGCACAGCAGCCCAACGCAGACAACGTGCTGGTGGCCGGAAGGTGGTGGAGACCCGGCGAGCGCGCGCCGCTGTTTTCGGTGGAGGAGGGGATCGCGCAGGCGCTGGGCATCACCTTGAACGACCGGCTCACCTACGAGATCGCCGGCAACCGCCTCGAAGGCACGGTGACTTCGCTGCGCAAGGTCGAGTGGGATTCGTTCCGGGTGAACTTCTTCGTGGTCACGCCGCCTGGCGCGCTCGACAGGTTCCCGGCGAGCTATGTGACCAGCTTTCACTTGCCGCCCGAGCGCGCGGCCCTGATGGATAGGCTCGTCAAGCGCTTTCCCAATCTGCTCGTCATCGACGTCGCGGCGATCATAGGGCAGGTGCAGCGGATGATGGACCAGCTCATCCGCGCGGTCGAGTTCGTATTCCTGTTCGGGCTGCTTGCCGGGCTGGTGGTGCTGTTCGCGGCGCTGAGCGCGACGCACGACGAGCGTGTCTTCGATGCCGCCATCCTGCGCACGCTCGGGGCGACCGGCCGCCAGATGCTCGCTGCGCAGGCTGCGGAGTTCGTCGCCATCGGCGCCTTGGCCGGGCTGCTCGCGTCGATCGGCGCAACCGGGTTGGGGTACGTGCTGGCGACACGGGTGCTCAACGTGCCGTACAGCCTGGACCCCTGGGTCTGGCTCGCGGGGCTCATCGGCGGCACGCTCGGCGTGCTGCTCGCGGGGCTGCTCGGCACCCGGCGCATCGTGCGCACGCCGCCCATGGAGATCTTCCGGGCGGCGGGCTAGCCTCGACCCTCATTACCGGCCGCGAAGACACGTCCTCAGGCGATAGTCACCCCGCTCTCCACCCCGTCACTGCAGCCGCCCCGCCGCTGGCGAGCCAGTGCGGCCGCCACCAGCGCCATCCCAGCCAGCCAGAGGGCGCCAGGTTCCGGAATCCGCGCCGGCGGCAGCGGATCGGTGTCGAACCATGTGATGTTCGACAGGTTGACGGTGCGGCAGCATTGGCCCCCGTTGCGGCCGGTGGTCAGATCGAAGGTCACATAGGGGTATAGGGTATCGATTGCCGCGGTGATACCGGAAAACGCCGCGTTCGCCGGGGAGGTTCCGTCGGACACGAGCCAGAACAGGGTGTAGCCGTTCGCTCCGCCCTTGGTTGCCCAGCTCGTCACCGCCGGCGGCGCGCTGTCGTAGCTCCAGGTTCCGTCGGCGTTGACTTGCGCGCCGGGCAGGATGACCGCGCCCGGGTCGATGGTGAAGTTCTGCGTCGCGCTTCCCAGCGGGCCCAGCGTGATCGAACCGATTCCCCCGGTCGCGGAGGTATCGATCTTCTGGATCGCGAGCGAGCCGTTGACCGAGCAATCGCTCCCCAGGTTGTTGCAGATGTTGCCGCCGTTTGCAACCGGAGAAGTGATGAACTTGTAGGCAACATCATTGGCGCCGGGCCACGCGATGACGCCGTCGACGGGGCCGCTGATATTCACGACGACTGCGCCCGCGGAAGCTGGCAGACCAAGCGCAGCAAGAGTCGAGGCGAGTGCAACGAAACGTTTCCACATGATTGTCATTTCTCCTTGGGGCAGACGTGCGGCCGCCGTGGGCAAGCGCGATGCCTGCCACATATGCGGGCGCATATGCCGCTGATATGCCGAGCGGTTGCCTGAGTACGAATCGGAAGGCCACGCCCGGGCTGTAAAGACTATCGACATGCTTCCGCCGCGAATCACGCGGAAGCGGCCGTCGGCACGGCATCGGGACGCCGAACGGACTGTCAGCAATCCCGACACGCAACTCATTCCCCGCGACATCAACGGTCCCGTGACCGTGACATCAAACCACCGGACCGCTGTCTGTGTCGCGTAAGAGCGACGGTCGACAATCCCCTCATTGCTCTCTCTGTCGATGCGCTTTACAGTGGTGCTCGTCTTCAAGCGAGAGCGACGCTGCATTGATCGCCATTCCACCTCTGCCGCTCGCCCGGTGGAGCACCACGCAAGCGCTGTGGCTTGGGCTAACCGTGCTCCTGGCGTTGTTTGCGGGCGCGCATTTCCTGACGCTGCGTGCCGCGCGCAGCGTCGATACGGCCCTCTTCGATCTGGCCGGCGATGTCGCATCGCGGGGCGCCGCTGCCTATCAGATGAAGCTGGGTCTGGACGGGATGACGCAGGCATCGCTTGCATATAGCGGCAAGCCTACGGCGCGCGCACAGGTGACCCGGGCGGAGGCGCAGGTCGAGCGCGCGTTCCAGGCGTACGGAGCACTCGCCAGCGCGGAGTCGAGCCGTCTTCTCGCGCAACAAGCGGGGTACGCTTACAAGCGGTACCGACGGCACGTACATCAGCTGATCCAGCTCACCGACGAGCAGTTCGCAAGACGGGCCGACGGCAGCGGGCTGCAGCAGGAACTGCAGCGCCTGGTCGCGGATCTGCCGGTGACCTGGTCATCGAGGGCCGTGCCTTCCGTGCGGAAGCGCTCCGCGGTCTCGGCGCTGTCGCAGGGGCTGCGGCAGCTTCACGCCGCGCTCGGCGTCGACACCGTGCAGCAGATCGAGGGCAACGCGCAGCGTCTCGCGCACGCGCAGCAGGCAGCGGGCAAGGCGCTCTCTGAATACCGGTCGCTCGCCGAGTCTCCGGAGGAGCGACGGTGGGCAACGCGTGCTGGGCGTTTGCTCGCCCGATGCGATGGCGAGCGCGAGGCGGCCAGCGGCACGAGTGCGCTCCGCCAAGCGGCGCTGAAGAACCTGATTGCCTCGCGCCAGGCCCTCGATCGCCTGCTCGACGAGGGCGTACAGCCTGCTGCACGCGCCGAAGCGCAGACCGCAGCGCAGAGCTTATTGAATAGTGCACGCGGCGCAGGCCGCCTCATACAGTATGGGCTGCTCGCCGCCCTGATGCTGGCGGTGTTGCTGGCCCTGGCTGCAAGCCGTGCCGCGCAGGCTCCGTTGCGCACGCTCAGCGGGTGGACGCGCCGGCTCGCGGAGGGCGATCTGTCGTTTCGCGCTCCCGCGGGCAAGCGCGGCGCGCTCGCTGAGTTGACCAGCGCGTTCAACGAGATGGCCGCCAGGCTGCAGCAGACGACCCAGGCCCAGATCGATTACGCGACCTGTCACGATCCGCTCACCGGCCTTCCGAACCGCGTGCTGCTCGCCGATGGTTTACGCGGCGCACTCGAGCGCGCGCGCCAATCCGACGCTTCCGTGGCCGTGCTCTGCCTCGATCTCGATGACTTCAAGCACGTGAACGACACCCTGGGGCACGAAGAGGGCGATCTGCTTCTGCAGACCGTCGCGGGGCGTCTCCAGCGGTGCATGCCACCCGAAGCACTGCTCGCGCGGCTCGGCGGCGACGAATTCGCCGTCGTGCTCTCAGGTGCCCGCCGCGAGATGGCGCGCGTGGCCGAGTCGGCAATCGCGGCGGTGGCGGCACCGCTCGCGCTGAGCGGTCTGGAGCTGCGCATGCAGGCAAGCGCGGGCATCAGCGTTGCGCCGGTGAATGGCGCGAGTGCCGACGAGCTTCTGAAGGCGGCCGACGCCGCGATGTATCACGCCAAGCGCCGGGGCCGCGGCGGCTACGAGTTCTTCACGGCCGAGCTGACGCAGCGCGCCGCCGAACGGCTTATGGTGGAAAATGCGTTGCGGCATCCACGGATCTTCGACGAGCTGCTGCTCCTCTACCAGCCGCAAGTGGAGGTGGCGAGCGGTCGGGTGGTGGGGGTCGAGTCGCTGATCCGCTGGCAGCATCCGACGCGCGGCGTGCTCCAGCCGCACGCCTTCATCCCGCTTGCCGAAGAGACCGGGCTGATCCATGCCATCGGGGAGTGGGTGCTGCGCACCGCGTGCGCGCAGGCGGGTGCGTGGTCCACGGCCGGCGTCCCGCTGCGCGTGGCCGTTAACGTGTCCCCGCAGCAGCTGCAGAGCGATCGCATCATGCGCAGCGTCGAACTCGCATTGCGGGCCGCCCGGCTCTCGCCGTCGCTGCTGGAGCTCGAGGTGACCGAGGGAGCGCTGCAGACGGGACCGGAGGTCAGCGAGACGCTCGCGCGCCTCAAGCGCATCGGCGTGCGGCTCGCGCTCGATGACTTCGGCACCGGCTATTCAGGGCTCGGTTCGCTGAAGGCGCTGCCGTTCGACTGCCTGAAGATCGACCGCTCGTTCCTGCGGGATCTCGCGCAGGGGCCGCAGGACCGCGCCATTGCCCAGGCGATCATCGCGATGGGACGAAGCCTTGATCTCGACGTCGTGGCCGAAGGTGTGGAGAGCGAAAATCACCTCACGTTCCTGCGCGAGCAGCGCTGCGAGGTGATGCAGGGGTATCTGATCGGCGCGCCGATGACGGCAGCCGAGCTGGCCGTCTGGATGCAAAGCCATTGGCTCACATCGGTCTGGGAGGGCCGGCCTCGCGCCGGGGCCGGGCGCGCGCGTCCCTGACCGGCACGCGAATAAGGTATGACAGGAAGCGCTTGCCGAAGCGCTCGTGCATCCCGTGTGCGACTAGACTGACTGGACTGTCGCCACCCGAAGAGATTCTTATCCTAAGTTATGTCGGGTCGCATCGCCACATAGCTGTAGAAGTTGCTCGCGCCGAAGTACGTGCCCTCGTCGGACGTTTTGAGCATGGCTGCCACCCATGCGCGCGCTTCGCTCGCGCTCATCGGACCGGCCGCGGGCAGCAGCGTCGCGAGGGAGTGCAGGCCGGGCGCGAAGAAGTCCGCCCTGCCGATGTCGGCGACCACGTGCGCGAACGAGGCGACCAGGACGAGCCCGACCTGCTTCAGCAGCCGCGGCATTTCCCGCATGACGCGCGGGTTGGTGACCATCGCCTGGATGATCATTTCGTCGGTCGCCTTGGCGGTCGCCGGGTCGCCGTTGGCGTACGTGAGCGAGGCGTAGTCGCCATCGAAGATGCCCACTTTTCCGCCCCGCTTGAGAACGCGCACGAGCTCCTGCAGCACGGTGAGCTGGTCCTCGACGTGGCTGAGCAGCGTATGGGCGACGACGGCGTCGAACGCCGACTCGGGCAGCTTCAGGCTGTGGGAGTCGCCGGCGCGGAATTCGACGATGCCTGCCAGACCCTCTTCCTTCGCGAAACGCGTGGCCGCAGCCGTCAAGTGCGCACTGCGGTCGATCCCGAGCACCCGGCCGGCAAAGCCCGGGCGCCGCGCAATCGCGCGCGTCACCACGCCTGTTCCGCAGCCGACGTCCAGCACGAATGCCGACGGCGGGATCTGCATGGCGTCGAGGTACTCGTGCATCATCGCAGCAAAGCGTGGGTGCTTCCCGCGTGCTTCGAGGCGCGCCGCGATCGCCTCCAGGCTGGCTCCGTCGAGCTGGTCGGTGATGCGATAGACGTCGACTGCGCTCATCGATTCCCCTCCCGTGGCCAGATAGCCGCGCATGTGCTCATCTATGCATCGCGGCGGCCGCGAACATGCGCGACAGCGCATCCAGACGGGCGGCATCACCGGTCAGCACATCGGTCATCTGGCGGGCAAGGCGCCATTGGTCGAGTCCTGCGGCAACTGTTGCGGCACGCACCAGCTCCTGATCGCCGACGATCTTCGGCCCCGCACGCTGCCGCATCGCCATCACCGCCTCCAGTGCCGCGCTCGCCACAGCGCGCTCCTCGATCTGCCGCGCAGTCTCTGCCAGGGCCACCTCGGCGCGGCCGCGCGCCTGATGCTCTTCGATCCTTGCGGTTTCCTGTGCTGCCCGTTCCAGCAGCCGACGGGACAGCGTTGCCTCCCTGGTCTTGTTTGCGGTTTCGGTCAGTGCCAGAAACAGAGCGGAGAGATCCGCGGCCCCCCGGCACTGATCTGCTGCCGCCAGCAGCTCGTCGAGAACCTGCCGGATATCCTGGCGGCTCTGCAGCGTTCCGGTTGCCTGCGCCAGTCCTGCCAGCGCCCGGGCCTTCAGGGATGGGTCGTCCACCTTGCCCGCCTGCCGCACCGTGTGCGTGAGCAAGATCCGGGCGTCAGCAGAGCCGGTGAGGCGTGTCGCCGCCAATCCGACGCTCTCCAGCACGCGGATCCGGGCGAAGTCGCTGCCAACCGTATCCACCGCTTTCAGCGTTAGCTCGGCGGTCTCGCGCGCACGCGCGGTGTCGCCCATTCTAGCTGTGGCGTCCACTTGTGCCACGAGCAGCCATCTCGCCTTGGTGAACTCGCTGAGGCCTTCGGCAGCTTCGTAGCACTGGTCGAGCGCCGCACGTCCCTGGCTGGGGTCCCGCAGCTTTGCGCTCGCCGAAGCGACGCTGGCGAGGACCCGGGCCCGGCCCAGGTCGCTGTCGATGTGGTGAGTGGCCGCGATGATCTTGCTCAGCACTTCCCGTGCGGCTGCAGCGTCCTCGAGCTTCGCGGCGGATTCGGCAACGGTCCCGAGTGCGCGCGCGCGCGTCAGACCGTCCGGCACGCTGGCAGCCGCAGCCAGGGCGCGGCTGAGCAGCGCCTGCGCCTGGTGCGGATCGCCGAGGCGCATCCCGGCGTCGGCAAGGCGTGCGAGCAATGCAGCCTCGGCCTGCGCGTCCGCGATCTGCTCGAGCGAAACGGTCGCCTGGCGGAGCAACAGCCGCGCTCGATCGACGTCGCCCGTCGTGCCTGCTGCTTCGGCGAGTCTCGCAAGCACGCGGACATGTGCGGCATCGTGCGCAATCGACTCCGATGCCTGAATTGCCCGCATCATCAGCTCGCGCGCCAACGCGCGGTCGTGCAGCGCTGCAGCAGCCGCGGCGCTCTCGGCCAGAACCCTGGCCCTCGCAGCCGGATCGGGTAGCCGAAGTGCCTCGGTGACGATCGACTCGAGCGCGCCGGTTGCTTGCGCCACGTCCCGGACCGCGATCGCCCCCGGCAGCATCGCCACCAGCGCATTGGCCTTGCTCTGCGCATTGGCGATCTCGCTAACGAACCGGAGAGCGAACGCCCGATCGCCGGTCCCCAGGATCATGAGGACCGGCGGAGCGGGCGAGTCCGCACTGCTCTCTGGCGGGGGGGCGACTCCCGGCGCGAGTGCGAGCAGCTCGCGCTCGAGCCAAGCCGTTTGGTCATCCCCACCGACAGCCGGGGCCGTGCCAAGCAGCACCACAGGGACCAGCGCGGCGATGGTGGCCGGGCGGAGAAGCCTGCGGACGACCAGGCCGCCGTAGCGAGAGGAAGCGGTCACGGCCCGGTCACGGCGACCGTGATCAGCACCGGGACGCTCGCCGGAAACAGGCAGTGGCTGTCGTCGCAGGCTTGATAGCGCAGCGTACCGCGCACGGCGAGCTTGTCCCCGGGCGATGCGTTGCGTGCGACCTTGAGCGGCACGACGATGGGGAACGTGCCGTCATACACGAGCAGGTCGTCGGTATCGCCGGGCAGGCGCATGCGCCGCGGTGAGGGGTAGACCGGGGGATCGCTCGTCAGCATCGAAGATGGATCGACGCTGAGGGTGATTGGAATCAGACTGGCGTTCGCCGCCGGGTTGGCCTGCACGTGGTAACCGGACTTCACCCGGACCTGCAGCGCGGCCTGCACACTGCTTCCCGGTCTTGCCGAGGCGGTCGCGACCGGCTCCACCGTCACCACATCGAGCGCGAGCGCGAGAGGCGCGGCGCCCAAGGCCGCAACAACGACTAGCGCGCCAACGACGTCGAGCGCCGCAGCGACGAACATCGCCGTGAGCTGGCGGGGCGGCATGAGAGGTGCACGCATTACTGCGGGGGAAGCAATTTGTCCAGCGCGCTGCGCAGCTTGACCAGCCGGGCATCGAAGTTCGCCACGTCCTCGTTCAGTGCGAGGAAGCGGATGGTCCCGGCGGGATCGACGATCATGAACGAGGCGATCATCACTTCCTCGCGCCGCAGATCAGGCACGAAGTCCGGGGGCGGTGCGTAGCGCGTGGTGACCTCGCCGGTGCTGTCGAGCAGCACCGGGCAGCTCAGCTTGTGCTTCTGCACCCAGCCGGTGACGACATCCGGCTTCTCCGACACATCGACGATGAATGCATGCACGCCGCGCTTGCCGTACTCCTGGTTGAGCTTTTCGAAGTGCGGCGCGGCCGCATTGCAGAACGGACACCAGCTGGTCATGAAGCTCACCACTAACCAGCTTCCGCGCAGCTCGCCGGAGCGGTAAACCATGCCGTCGAGGGATCGCAGCTGGAACTCCGGGGCAGGCTCGCCAATCCGGTAGTTCCACGCAGCGGAGGCAGGCGCGCCGAGGGCGATTGCGAACACGAGCAGGATGACGCGGGCGACAGGCAACATTTCGACCTCCCGATTCCGGTTCACCGGCAGCCGGACGGCGGCTGCCGCGATTGGGTGGCGGCAGCACGGCGTGCCGGAGAGGCGGGCAGAACTGACATCCCGATCCGCCGTTCAAGCGTCCATGGTGGCTGCGGGCCAGTATGGGACTTCGGGTCGCACGAGGCAAGACACCCGGCGACTGCTCAGCGTCAGTCGATCTTCCCCTCTTCGACTGCATGGCAGGCGGCCAGGCCGCCGCTGCTGTTCGAGCGCAGGACCGGGCGCTCGGCGCGGCAGCGTGGGCCTGCATGCGGGCAGCGCGGATGGAAGGCGCAGCCCCGGGGCGGATCGAGCGGGTTGGCAACCTCGCCGGCAACCGGAGTGCGGGCACGGCCGCTGAGCTCGAGGTCCGGGATCGCATCGAGGAGCATGCGCGTGTACGGATGGCGCGGACGGTTGAACAGGATGGCGGCGTCGGCTACCTCGACGAGCGCGCCCAGGTACATCACCCCCACACGGCTTGCGATCTGCGAGACGACCGCCAGGTTGTGCGAGATGAACAGATAGGTGAGCCGGTATTGCTCCTGGAGCGCGCGCATCAGGTTGAGGATCTGGGCTTGCACCGAGACGTCCAGGGCCGAGGTGGGCTCGTCGCACGCGATGAACTCCGGCGCCGAGGACAATGCGCGTGCGATCGAGATGCGCTGCCGCTGGCCGCCGGAGAACTGGTGCGGATACTTGCTGCCGTCCGCAGGCGAGAGACCGACGCGGTTGAGCAGATCCTCGACGCGGGCGCGCACCTCCCCCTTGGCGGTGCCGGGCGCGTGCACCCTGAGCGGCTCGCCGATGATGTCCGTCACCCGCCAGCGCGGGTTCAGGCTTGCATAGGGATCCTGGAAGATCATCTGCATCCGCCGGCGGACCGACGGGCTCCACGCGCTCGCGCCCGGCTGCTGGGGCTCGCCGTCGAACGCGATGCTGCCGGCCGAGGGGCGATACAGACCTACTGCCAGGCGCGCGACCGTGGACTTGCCGCAGCCCGATTCGCCGACCAGCGCGAACGTTTCGCCGCGCTCGACCGTCAGGCTGACTGCGTCGACCGCTCTCAGCAGCTGCCTCGGCACGCGGTAAATCGCGCGTTGCAGCCAGGATCTGGAGACGTCGAAGTCCCGGCTCGCCTCCTTCAGCCGGAGGAGCGGCGGGGAGGCCGATTGCACCCGCTCAGCCCCTGGCATCGGCGTGCAGGTGGCACGCCGTGAGCCGGCCGCCGCGTACTGCGCGCAGCGCCGGGACATGCTGGCCGCATGGGCCGAACCGGTTCGGGCAGCGCGGATGAAAGGCGCACCCCGAAGGGATCGCATCCAGGCGCGGCATCGCGCCGTCGATTTGCTCGAGCCGCGCAGTGCTCGGACCCACCCGCGGAATCGAGCGCATCAATCCCGCGGTGTACGGATGCAGCGGCGAACGCAGCACCTCGCGCACCGCGCCGATCTCGACGATGCGTCCGGCGTACATCACTGCGACACGGTCTGCGGTCTCGGCGATGACCCCCATATCGTGGGTGATGAGCATGACCGCCGTGCGGTGCTCCCGCGCCAGGCGCCGGATCAGCGCGATGATCTGCGCCTGGATCGAGACGTCGAGCGCTGTGGTCGGCTCGTCCGCGATGATGAGGCGCGGCTCGGCGCACAGCGCCAGGGCGATCACTACGCGCTGGCGCATGCCCCCGGAGAACTGGTGGGGATAGTGGTCGAAGCGCGCGTGCGGCGCGGGGATGCCGACTTCGCCGAGCAGGGCGAGGGCGCGGTCGCGCGCGGCCTCCCGCGAAAGCGGCAGGTGCGTAAGGATGGTCTCGACCAGCTGCTGCCCCACCGTGTACAGCGGGTTGAGGGAGGTGAGCGGGTCCTGGAAGATCGCGCCGATCCGGCGCCCACGGATGCGTCGCAGCGCTTCCCGCGGCAGGTTGTCGATGCGCTGTCCGCCGAGCGCGATGCGCCCGGAAGCCATGCGTCCGGGCGGCTGCAGCAGGCCGATAATCGCTGCGCCGGTGAGCGATTTTCCTGCGCCGGACTCGCCGATCACCCCCAGCACTTCCCCGCCGGCGATCGAAAACGACACGTCGTCCAGCGCGGTGAGCGCGCCGCGGCGGGTCGGAAACTCGACCGCGAGATGCTCTACCTCCAGGAGGGGTGCGCCGTCGTCCATACGTTCAGCGCAGCCTGGGGTTCAACGCGTCGCGCAGCCAGTCGCCCAGGATGTTGATCGACAGCACCAGCAGGGCCAGCGCGAGGCCGGGAAACACCGCGATCCACCATTCGCCGGAGAACAGGAAGTCGTTGCCCACCCGGATCAGCGTACCCAGCGATGGCGTGGTCGGCGGCATGCCCACGCCGAGGAACGAGAGCGTGGCCTCGGTGATGATGGCGGTGGCGATGTGGATGGTTGCGATCACCAGCACCGGCCCGAGCACGTTGGGCAGCAGGTGATGCAGCATGATTGCCACGGGATGCCGCCCGATCACGCGCGCGGCGTGGACATACTCCTTGTTCTTCTCCACCAAGGTCGAGCCGCGCACCGTGCGGGCGTACTGCACCCAGCCCGAAATCCCGATCGCGAAGACCAGCACGAACAGCGCCATGCGGTCGTGCGCGGTGTTGGGAAGCGCAACGCGGGCGACGCCGTCCACCAGCAGCGCGATGAGGATGGCGGGGAAGGACAGCTGCACATCGGCGATGCGCATGATCAGCGCGTCCACGCGGCCGCCGGCATAGCCGGCGAGCAGCCCGAGCGTGACGCCGAGCAGCAAGGCGAACAGGACGGACGCGGCGCCTACGGCAAGCGAGATGCGCGCACCGTAGAGGATGCCGGACAGGATGTCTCGTCCCTGGTTGTCCGTGCCGAGCGGGTAGGCGAGATTTCCCTGAGCGTTCCACGCAGGCGGCGTGAACGCGTCAAGCAGGTTCAGCGACGCGAGATCGAACGGATTGTGCGGCGCGACCCAAGGCGCCAGCATCGCGCCGCCGACGCACAGCATCACGAGCAGCGCTGCGATGACCGTGACCGGCGACTGCCGGAAGCTGTACGCGAGGTCGGAGTCCCAGGCACGGGCGAGGGCGCTGCCTACCTGAACCGCCGTGTTCACGCCTGGCCCCTTTGCCACGGCCACCCGTGAGAAGGTGAAAACGTGAAGAGGTGCAAAGGTGAAAAGGTGAAGAAGTGAAGAGGTGGGCGTTCCGCCCAGCCGCCGGCCCGCCGTTGTTTCGGTTCACTCATCGATCGACCTCCTCAAGCCGTTCACTCATTCACCCATTCACCCATTCACTCCTTCACCTCCTTCACCTCCTTCGCCTCTCCCTCACCTAACAACCACCCACCTCAAATAGTTGAAATTCGTCGCCAGCTGGACCAGCTCGATATTCTTCTTCATGCCCCAGACCAGCGGCTGCTGGTGCAGCGGGATGTGGCCGATATCGTCGGCGTGCAGCTTGAACGCTTCGGCGATCATCGCCTGGCGCCTGGCGCGGTCGTTCTCCGAGGCGATCTTCCGTGTCAGGTCGTCCAGCGCCGAATTGGAGTACGCGCCGAGGTTAAACTGGCCCTGGCCGCCCTCGGCTGGAGTCGACATGACGGCGAACAGCACGTTGTGGCTGTCGAGCGTCGTCGGCGTCCAACCCAACAGGAAGAACGAGGCGTCCCGGCGCAAGACCTTGGGAAAGAAGATGGCCTTGGTCTCCGCGGCCAGGTTGACCTTCACCCCGATGCGGGCCAGCATCGTTGCCACCGCCTGGCAGATCTCGGCGTCGTTGACGTAGCGGTCGTTCGGACAGTTCATCCCGACCTCGAACCCGTTCGGATACCCGGCGTCCGCGAGCAGCATCTTTGCGCCGTTGAGATCGTACGGCAGCCGCTTGTTCAGCTCGGCGCTGAAGCCGTTCACCATCGGGGCGACCATCAGCCCCGAGGGTGCGGAGGTGCCGCGCATGATGCGGGTCTTAATTGCCTCGATGTCGATCGCCTGGTAGAAGGCCTGGCGCACGCGCTTGTCCTTGAACGGGTTCTTGCCCTTTACGCTGGAGAACAGCAGCTCGTCGCGCTTCTGGTCCATCCCCAGAAAGATGGTGCGCGCCTCCATGCCGTGGAGCACTTTAAGATTCGGGCTGCCCTCGATGCGCGCGATGTCCTGCAGCGGCACCGGCTCCATCATGTCGATCTCGCCCGAGACCAGCGCCGCGACCCGGGTGGCGGCGTTCGCGATGGGCGTGAAGATGGCTTCGGTCAGGTTGTGCTCGGGCTTGGACCACCAGCCCGGGTAGGGCACCAGCACGGTTCGCACTCCCGGCTCGCGCGACTTGAGCATGAACGGTCCGGTGCCGTTCGCATGCATGCTGGCGTAGTTCTCGGTGCCCTTGCGCACGTCCACCGGCTGCACGGCGCTGTTCTTCTCGCACCAGCTCTTCGACATCATGTACCAGTTGGTGATCGACTCGGGCAGTATCAGGAAAGGCTCCTGCGTCACCAGGTCCACGGTGTGCGCGTCGATCTTGCGCACTTCCTTGATCGGCGCGACGTAGGTCTTCATGTCCGAGCTGGGGCTGCGGGCGCGCTCGAAAGAAAACGCCACGTCGTCGGCGGTGAACGGGGTCCCGTCGTGGAACTTCACGTTGCGGCGCAGCTTGAACCGCCACACTGTGGGAGCGGTCTGCTTCCATTCAGTCGCGAGGCCGGGAACGAACTCGAGCTTCTTGCCGCGCCCTACCAGAGGCTCGTACATGTTGCCGGTGAAGTTGAGCAGCAGGGCCTCGTTGAACATGTACGGATCCATCGACAGCACGTCGCCCTGGTCCGCATAGCGGAAGGTCTTGGCCTCGGCGTGGCCGAGGGTGATGAGCACGAGCGCGCAGAGCGCGGCGATCCAGCGCAGGGTGTGCATGTGAGAGTCCTTCCGGGTCAGGCGGCCGCGAGGGCCTGCTCGGCGAGCGCGGCTAGGTAGCCGGCGCCCAGCGGGATGATCTGGTCGTTGAAGTCGTAGGCCGGGTTGTGCAGCATGCAGCCGCTTTCCATGCCGCCCTGCCCGATCAGGACGTACGCCCCGGGCCGTGCCTGGAGCATGTAAGCGAAATCCTCGCCGCCCATGGTCGGATCGAACTCGCGCACTACGTTCTCCTTTCCGAAGATGCGCTCCCCGACGCTCGCCGCGAACGCCGCTTCGCGCTCGGTGTTGACGGTCGCCGGATAGCCGCGGAGGTACTCGATCTCGGCGCTGCCGCCCAGGCCGGAGGCGACGGAGGCGGCGATCTCCCTGATCCGGCGCTCGGCGAGGTCGCGCGCGGCAGGCTTGAACGTCCGCACCGTGCCGATCAGCGTGACCGCCTCCGGAATGACGTTGAAGGCGCCGACCTGGCTCGTCTCCATCGAGCAGACGCTGACCACCAGCGCGTCCAGCGGGCTGATGTTGCGGCTGGCGATGGTCTGCAACGCAGTGATGATGTGCGCCGCGATGACCACCGGGTCGACGGCGAGGTTGGGCATCGCCGCGTGACCCCCGCGACCGCGGACCTGGATCCGGACCTCGTCGGTGGCAGCGAGGATGGGTCCGGCGCGCACAGCGATCTTCCCGGGAGCCAGGCCAGGCCAGTTGTGCAGGGCGTAGACTGCATCGACGGGAAAGCGCTCGAACAGACCTTCCTGCACCATCACGTTGCCCCCGCCGCCGTGCTCCTCGGCCGGCTGGAAGATCACGTAGACCGTGCCGTCGAAGGTGCGGGTCTCGGCGAGGTAGCGCGCAGCGCCCAGCAGCATCGTACTGTGCCCATCGTGGCCGCAGGCGTGCATGCGCCCGTCGTGGGTCGACTTGTGCGCGCGATCGGCGGTCTCGTGCATCGGCAGGCAGTCCATGTCGGCACGCAGCCCGACGGCACGCCCGTTACCCCGGCGTCCGCGGATGACCCCCACCAGTCCAGTGGTTGCGAGCCCGCGGTGCACTTCGATCCCCGATGCTTCGAGCTGGCGGCCAATGCGGTCGGCGGTGCGGGTCTCGGTGAAGGCGAGCTCCGGATGTGCATGCAGATCGCGCCGGAACGCGCTCAGCTCGGCCTGGTAGCGGCGGACGTGGTCGACGGGACTGGACATGGCTCTCCTCCGGGAAGCTGCGCAATAGTAGAGCACATCGGTAGAAGCGCTGTTGGAGCAGATTTAAAAATCTCGCCCGGCCCATCGCCTCGAGAGGCAGGAAAGTCTTCCACCGCAAAGCCGCCAAGGCGCAAAGGAGCGCCGCAAAGATCTCTTCGCAGACCTATTCTCGTTCTTTGCGTTTACTTCTCGTCTTGGCGCCTTTGCGGCGATTTGTAAATGCGTCCCCCCTTATCCGCGCAGTCCTTCCGCCAGTTCCCGCGTGATCTGAGCGCCGCTGACTTCTTTGCATCCGCTTGCGTTCTGCCCCGACCACAACGGCGAAAAGTCGCCGGAGCCGCTTGCTTCGGCCTTGGCACGCAGTGGCCCGATGGCGGAGGTCGCAAGCGGAAACGCGGGGGCGTTGGGATTCATCGGCCCGAGCTCGCGGATGAAGCGGTTCACGATGCCGCGCGCCGGGCGGCCGGTGAAGATATTCGTCAATGCGGTGTGACGCGCCGCCTCGCTCTTCAGCGCGGCCCGGTGAATCGGGGTCACGGTGGCTTCGGGGCACAGGAGATAAGCGGTGCCCGCCTGCACGCCCGCCGCCCCCAGCGCCAGCGCGGCTGCCACCCCGCGCGCACTCGCGATGCCGCCCGCCGCGATCACCGGCACCTTTACCGCATGAACGATCTGCGGCACGAGGGAAAGGGTGCCGACCTGCGTGGTGAGGTCGTCCGTCAGGAACATGCCGCGGTGTCCGCCGGCTTCGACGCCCTGTGCAATGACGGCATCGACGCCATGCGCTTCGAGCCAGCGCGCCTCTTCCACCGTGGTGGCCGATGACCACAGCTTGCAGCCCAGGGCCTTGACGCGCGCGAGCAGCTGCGCTGACGGCAAACCGAAGTGGAAGCTCACCACCGCCGGCTTGAAATACTCGAGCACGTCGGCGGCCGCGTCCGTAAACGGCGCGCGGCCCGGGCCGGCGGGAATGCTCTGCGGGTCGATCCCGTGCTCCTTGTAATATGGAGTGAGCGCAGCGCGCCAATTCGCTTCACGCTGCAGGTCGGGCACCGGCGAGGTATGGCAGAAGAAATTCACGTTGATCGGCTTCCTCGTCTTCGCGCGGATGGCCTCCAGCTCGCTGCGCAGCGCTTCGGGGGTGAGCATGGCGCAAGGCAGCGAGCCCAATCCCCCGGCATTGGAAACCGCAAGCGCCATCGCGCCGGCCTGCGCGCCGGCCATGGGCGCCTGGACCACGGGGTATTGGATGTCGATCAGATCGGTGAGCTTCATGGTCGGATACCTCGAATGGCCTAAGAGGGTTTGCGGCGCGATCAGCCCGCTCAGTGCGCGGCCGCCGCCCGGTCGGTGCGCAAGCGCGGATCGACAGCGTGATAGAGCAGGTCAACCACCAGGTTGATGGCGACGAAGAACAAGGCGATCAGGCACAGATAGGCGGCCATCACCGGCACGTCGGCGAACATCACCGACTGGATGAACAGCAGGCCCATGCCCGGCCACTGGAACACGGTCTCCGTGATGATCGCGAACGCGATGATCGAGCCGAGCTGGAGGCCGGTGATGGTGATCACCGGCACCAGGGTGTTCTTCAGCGCGTGACGAAAATGCACCGCGCGATCGGTGAGGCCGCGGGCGCGGGCGAACTTGATGTAGTCGGTGCGCAGCACTTCCAGCATCTCCGCGCGGACCAGGCGCATGATCAGCGTCATCTGGAACACGGCGAGCGTGACGGCCGGCAGCACCAGCGCCTTGAGTCCGGACGCGGTCAGCAGGCCGGTGCTCCACCAGCCGAGGGTGACGGTTTCGCCGCGCCCGAACGACGGCAGCCAGCCCAGGGTCACCGCAAACACCAGGATCAGCAGGATGCCGATCAGGAAGGTGGGCAGCGACACGCCGATCAGCGATGCGGCGAGCATCAGCTGAGCGATCCAGGATCGAGGATGCAGCGCGGTGTATACGCCCATCGGGATGCCGGCCAGCAGCGCGAGCAGGGCGGCGGCGAGCGACAGCTCGAGGGTGGCGGGCAGCCGCTCCTTGATCAGGGTGGAGACGGGGCGCAGCTGCCGCAGCGAGAAACCGAATTCACCCTGGACGGCGCGCCCGACGAACTGCGCGTATTGCACATAGAACGGGCGGTCGAGTCCGAGATCGCGCGTCATCTGCACACGCGCCTCCGGGGGCGCGTCCTGGCCCAGCATGAAGACGACCGGATCGCCGACGAAGCGGAACAGCGAGAACGCGATCAGCCCGACGGCGAGCATGACCAGGGCGGCCTGGCCGAGACGCTGCAGGACGAAGGCGATCATGATCGAAGGCGGGACGTTTGCGCCAAACCCGGACGCGGGAGGTAGACCGCGCAGTCGCGAAGAAGATTCAACCGGAGCCGAGCGTTCCCTGCCGTGCCCGCCATTGCCAACCTCCGCATCAGCGCAGATACCGTGCGGCGTCTTCCAGCGCAGCATGCACGCGCGACCATTCCAGGAAGCTTCGCCCCTGCGAGGGCTGGGGCGCGGCAGCGGCAATGCGCTTGATCGCGCTGTCGATCAGCTGCGCGGTGTTGTGCACATAATCGAGCTGGCCGCTCGCCGCCTGCGCCCGCAGCAACAACTGGCCTGCCTGCCACGCGAGCGGTGCATAGTCGAGGCGCTGCGCCTCCGCGACCGCCTTCGACAGGTCAGGTATGGCCTCGGCCGCTGCCCCGATTTGCAGTGCGATCGCGCCGCGCATCGCGCGCGACTTGCCCACGTACTTCTGCGAGCTGGTGTCGGTGGCCTTGCCCAACGCCCGGTCCGCATAAGTCAATGCGCCGGTGTAATCCCCGCGGGCGAACAGCGTCTCGGCCACGTAATGGTACAGGTGGATGGTCCAGCGCCACCGGTGCGCACCGAACGCCTGCTTCTCCACCCGCGCCAGCGTCTGCTCGAGCAGAGTCAGCGCGGCCGCGGAATCGCCCAGGTTGAGCTGGTCGAAGGCGGTGTTGATCAGGCTGCTGATCTCGACATTCGGATTGCCCCGGGCCACTTCCAGCGACTCCTGGTCGCGCTCGAATGCCGCGCGGAAGTCGCCCAGCTCCTGGCACAGCCAGGCGCGGGAGTTGAGCACCCGGCCGAGGATGAACTTGTTGTCGCGCTCGCGCGCCAAGCGCACCGCGTCGTCCATCACGCTCTCGGCGCCGGCATAATCGGACAGGGCGATCAGCGGGAACGCCAGGTTGGACAGCGCCATCATCTCCTGCAGCCCGTCGTGGATCGCGCCCGCGGCGACCTTCGAGCGGCGGCACAACGGCAGCGCGGCGCGGAAGTCTCCGCGCCAGTTGGCCTGCAGCCCGAGCCAGGTCAGGTTCTGCGACACCATGTCCTGGTAGCCGTCGCGCTCCGAAATCTGCAGCGACAGGCCAAGCTTGCGGTCGGCTTCCCGCAAGTCGCCGTCGATCTGATCGACGAGCCCGAGATAGCACAGGGCGCGCGCCAGGATGCGCTGGTCGCCGGTCTTCTGCGCGATCTCCATCGCCGCCGAGGCGTTCTGCGTAACCGCCGCGACGTGCTCGGAGGACATCGTCAGCCAGTGCACCAGGGCCAGCTCGACGAGCGCCTCGCCTTCTGCGCGCACGTCGCCGGCGCTTCGCGCGAGCTCCAGCATCTGCTCGAACTCCCGGATGGCCTTGGCGTTGTCGCTCGATACCCGCCAAACCTGCCCGCGGCAGTGGTAGATGTGGATCAGGAAATCGGGCGGGGGCGGCGGCGACATGTGGCTCGCTGCATGCAGTGCGCGAGCATAGAAATCGAGCGCTGCCTGGTTCGCGTACGCATCCTTGGCACGATCGCCCGAGCGCACGAGGTAGTCGAACGCCTTGCCCCAGACCTCGCCGGTGGCGAAGTGGTGTGCCAGCTCCTCCAGCCGTTCCGCGATACGGTCCGCGTAGAGCTCTTCGATCGCGTGACCGACCTCGCGATGCAGCTCGCGCCGCCGCTCGCGCAACAGGCTGTTGTACGCCACGTCCTGGATCAGCGCGTGCTTGAAGATGTAGGCGGGCTCGGGTGACTGGGTCTGCTCGTAGATGATCTCCACCGCCTTCAGCTCGACGAGGAGATCCTCGATCCGCTCAGCGGTCACCACCCGCTCCAGCAGGCGCTGCACGAACTGCCTGCCGATCACCGAAGCGTGCTGGACGATGCGCTTGCCTTCCTCGCCCAGGCGGTCGATGCGCGCCATGATGATGCCCTGGATCGTGTCCGGCACGCTCACTTCATCCAGCGGCTTGACCGTGCGGAACCCATCATGCGTGCGCGCCAGCACGCCGAGGTCGACCAGCGTGTGGGTCAGCTCCTCGACGAACAGCGGCACACCCTCGGCCTTCCCCAGCACCACGCGCTTGAGCTCGTCGGGCAGCTCGTCGCTGCCGAGCACCCGGCTGGCAACTGCCAGCGCCTCCTCGCTACCGAGGTTGCGCAGAGCAAGGGTGCTCACGAACGAGCGCGCGGCTATCGGCGGCGTGTAGCCCAGGCGGTGCGTGACGATCAGCAGCACCCGCATGCTGGCAAGCGAGTCGAGCAGCCACTTCAGGTATTCCTCCGTGGCGCGGTCCACCCAGTGCAGGTCCTCGAACACCAACACCAGGGGGCGCGAACCCGCTGCGCTCACGGTCAGGGCGCGCAGCGCCTCGAAGATTCTCCCCCGGCGGGTGGGCGCATCCATCACCGCCACCGAAGGATCGCCGGGATCGAGCGAGAGCATGAACCGCAGGAACGGGACGTGCGTGGAGCGCAGCGCCATGCGTCCAACGCCCTGGTCGATCCTCGCCGCGATCTCGTGGGCGGCATCGCGGTCGCCGATGCCGAACGTCTGCCGCACCTGCTCGATGAGCGGGCCGAGCGCCACCGACTGCCCGTAGGAAATGCAGCGGTTCTCCACCCAGCCGAAATCGATGCCCTGGTTCTCCAGCCCCTGTCGGAACTCGTAGAGGAGGCGCGACTTGCCGATTCCCGCGTCGCCGGCGACGAGCACCACCTGGCCCCGTCCGCTGCGTCCCTGCTCGAACAGCTCGCGCAGGTTTTCCAGCTCGCGGCTGCGGCCGACCAGCGGGGTGAGGCCGCGTTCGGCCGCCAGCTCCAGACGTGCGCGATGGCCCAGGGCGCGCAGGACCCGATACGCGTGCACCGGAGCGTGTCCTTTGACCGCCAGATCGCCCAGGTCGAGGATCTCGAACAGGCCGCGGGTCGCCACGTGCGTGGAGTCGGTGATGACCACGCTGCCCGGTGCGGCCGCCTGCTGCATGCGCGCAGCAAGATTGGTGGTGTCGCCCACCGCGGTGTAATCCATGCGCAGGTCATCGCCGATCCGGCCCACCACCACCGGGCCGGTGTTGAGTCCGATGCGCAGCGCCAGGCTGATCCCGTGTTCGGCATCGAGCCGACGGTTGAGCGCTTCGATCCTGGTCTGGATGCCGAGCGCCGCGTGCACAGCCCGACTCGCGCTGTCTTCATGGGCGATGGGTGCCCCGAACAGCGCCATCACTCCGTCGCCGGTGTACTGGTTCACCGTGCCCTCGAGCCGGTGCACCTCCGCGGTAATCGCCTCGAAGCACCGATCGATGATCGAGTGCACTTCCTCCGGGTCGCGGCCGGCGGCGAGCTGCGTGAAGCCGGCCAGGTCGGCGAACAGCACGGTAACCTGCCGCCGCTCGCCTTCCAGGGCAGAACGGGCGTTGAGGATTTTTTCGGCCAGGTGCCTGGGTGTGTAAGATTTGGAAGCGCTGCCTGCGGCTTGTGAAGCTGGCTGCTGACCGGAAGAGGCTGCAGGGGCCGGCGCCGACGCCTGCACGGATACCTTCAAACCGCTGACTGCCGGCACACCGCTGACTTCTGCCGGCACACCGCCGACCGCCGGCGCGCCGCACGCGCCGCAGAAGCGCGCACCGGCGCGCAGAGCGCCCCCGCATTGGTCGCAGCGCGCTTCCAGCCGCGCACCGCACTGTTCGCAGAATCGGTTGTCCGCCGGGTTGTCGGCGTGGCAGTCGGGGCACTGCATGTGCGGTTCCCTGATGTCCTGGGCTGGAGTAACCTGGCGGCCGGCTCGTTAAATGATACACGGGTGGCCGCTGGCTTCTCCACAGCGCCTGCAGTCGGATCGCGCAGCTGCGCTGGCGCGCGCCAGGGCAAGACGAGGACCGCATGGATGATCACCGGAACCTGACGCTCGTCGAACTGCATGCCGGCCTGGACCATATCCGACAGTCGCCATCGGAGGCGGGCGCAGTGGCGATGATCGTGCGCAGGCCGGCCGCCGAGGCACGCGAGGTGCTGGCTGCCGCAGCGCTCGATGTCATCGAGGGGCTGGTGGGCGACAGCTGGCGCAGGCGGCGCTCCGCACGCACGCCCGACGGCTCAGCCCACCTCGATATGCAGATCACATTGATGAACGTGCGCGTAGCGGCCCTGGTGGCACGGCACAGGACGCGCTGGGCGCTGGCCGGCGATCAGCTGTTCGTGGACCTGGATCTGAGCGCGGCCAATCTTCCGCCCGGCACGCGCCTGTCGGCAGGCTCGGCCGAGCTTGAGATCACCGCCGAGCCGCACACCGGCTGCCGCAAGTTCGCCGCCCGTTTCGGCAACGACGCATTGAAGTTCGTCAGCACGCCGACAGGCAGGGCGCTCAACCTGCGCGGCATCTACGCGAAGGTCGTGCGTCCGGGCATCGTGCGGGTGGGGGACATGATGCGCAAGGAGTAGGCGTCAGCCGAGGCTCTGCACGTTGCGGCCGCGCGCGAATGCGATGAACCAGTCCATGCTATGCGGATTCGCCATGGAATCGCGGTTCACGACCTTCTCGACCGGATGCCCGAGCAGGATCTTCTTGACCGGCACTTCCATCTTCTTCCCCGACAGCGTGCGCGGGACTTCCGGGATGGCGAATACCTCGTCGGGCACGTGTCGCGGCGACAGCTTCGAGCGGATGGCGCCGAGCAACGCTGCGCGCAGCGCCGCCGGCACACCGGTCCGCGCCTCGGGTGGCATCCCCGCGTTCGACGCCTGGCCTGCCGCCGCGCCGTCGACCGCGGGCCCCTTCGACCCGGCTCCCGCCATGCCGCTGCCCGCTTCACGCAGCACCACGAACAGCGCCATGTAGGACTCGCGTCCGAGGTACTCGAGATCGACCACCAGCGCATCTGCAATCTGCGGAAATTGTTCCACCACACGGTACAGCTCGCTCGTGCCCATGCGGATGCCGTACCGGTTGATGGTCGAATCCGACCGTCCGTAGATGATGCCGGTGACGGCTTCGGGCCGGCGGACCAGACGCAGCCAGTCGCCGTGCCGCCAGACGCCGGGATAAGTGTCGAAGTAGCTCTCGAAGTAGCGGCGGCCGTCCTTGTCGCCCCAGAAGTAGAGCGGCATCGAGGGGATGGGCCGGGTCATCACCAGCTCGCCGACCTGGTCCATCACCGCCTTGCCGCGGTCATCGAAGGCATACGTGGCCACGCCGAGGCAACGGCATTGCATCTCGCCGGCATAGATCGGCAGCGCAGGACAGCTGGTGAGGAAAGCGGTCCCCGGATCGGTGCCGCCCGAGATCGAGGCGAGCATGACGTCGCCGTGCACGTGCTCGTAGACCCAGCGGTAGCCGTCCTCGGTGAGCGGCGAGCCCGTCGAACCGACGCTGCGAAGCGCGGAGAGATCGAAATGCGCGCGCGGCTGCAACCCGGCCTTGCTGCACAAGCCGATGAATGCCGGGCTGATGCCGAAGAAGGTGGCGCGCTCGCGCTCGGCGATCCGCCACAGGGTCGAGAGGTCGGGGTGCCCCGGGTTGCCGTCGAACTGCAGCACGGTCGCGCCCAGCTGCAGCACGTTGGCGAGCAGGTTCCACATGATCCAGCTGGTCGATGTCTGCCAGAAAAAGCGATCGTCCGGTCCCACGTCCAGGTGCAGCATGCCGCCCTTCAAGGTTTCCAGCGTGACGCCGCCGTGGCCGTGCACGATCGGCTTGGGCATGCCGGTGGTGCCCGATGAATACACGATCCACAGCGGGTGGCCGAATGGGACGGGCGTGAAGACCGGGGCAGCGTCGCGCGCGACAGCCTCTGCGTAGGGCAGGACGGTGATGCTTCGCTCGAGGTTTCCGAGCGCAGCATCGGGATCGAGGTACCCGACGAACACGACCGCCTCGACGCTCGGCAGTTCGCGCACCAGCTCGCGCACGACCTCGCGCCGATCGAAGTCCTTTCCGCCGTAGCGGTAGCCGTCGACCGCGAAGAGCACCTTCGGTCCGATCTGACGGAAGCGGTCGAGCACGCTCACCGGCCCCATGTCGGGAGAGCTGGCGGACCAGATGGCGCCGATGCTGCTCGAGGCGAGCAATGCGACCATCGTCTCCGGGATGTTGGGCAGGAAAGCGGCCACCCGGTCGCCAGCCTGGACGCCGAGCGACTTCAGCGTGGCGGTGAGCGCGCCCACCCGGGCGGCAAAGGCGGACCACGACAGCTCGCCCCGGGCACGAGTCTCCGAGTGGAACACCAGGGCCGGCTGGCCGGGCGCTCGCCGCGCATGCGAGAGGCAGTGCTCGGCATAGTTGAGGGTAGCGCCCGGAAACCAGTCGGCGCCCGGCATGACCGGGCGGTCGAGCACGCGCTCGTACGGATGATGGGAGATGACGCCGCAGAAGTGCCAGATGCTTTCCCAGAAGGTCTCGATCTCGTCCACCGACCACTGCCAAAGCGGCTCGTAGCCGTCGAAGCGCAGGCCGTGCCTCGCGCGCAGCCACTCGCGGTAGCGGGTAATGCCGGCCTGCGCCACCCGCGATGGCGAAGGGGTCCAAAGCGCCTGGGACGTCGGCGCTGCAGCGTCTGGCGGCATACGGGAACGGTGAGGAAGGTTGCCGGCCGACTATACCCGAGCCCGTGCAGCCAAGGTGACGGTGCAAGGCGCGGGCATTGTTGACACGGGTTCTGCACCGGCCCATTCTTGCTTCTCATCCGCGCCTGGCGGCACCGCAGTGCCCGGAGCGGATCGAGTCGGAGGAAACCGGCCTTGATCGTCGTACCGAGCGGCAGGACGATGGGGGCGAGCGTCGAAGGGCTCGACCTTTCCGCGCAGCTCAGCGAAGCGCAGCTCGATGAGATCCTGAACGCGCTCGCGCAGCATGCGGTGCTGCGCTTTCCGCGGCAGCAGCTGAGCGGGCGCGGGCTGGCGTCATTCAGTGCCCGCTTGGGTGACCTGGAGGTGAATGTCGCCAACGCCTTCCAGGAGCCGGGCCTGCCCGAAGTGATGATCCTGTCGAACATCATCGAGAACGGCAAGCCGGTCGGCATGGCCGACGCCGGACAGGGCTGGCACACCGACATGTCCTACAGCCGCACGGTGGCCTTCGCCAACGTCCTGTACGCGCTCCAGGTTCCGCAGCGAGACGGCGTTGCGCTCGGCGCCACCGAATTCTGCGACATGCGTGCGGCGTACGACGATCTGCCCGCCGACCTGAAGCGCCGGCTGGACGGGCTGAACGGCCTGCACGATTTTGCCAAGTTCTGGGACATGATGCGGAGGGAGAAGGGCAGCAGCCGCCCGCCGCTCACCGAGGCGCAGCGCCGGGCCAAGCCTCCGGTCCAGCACCCGCTCGTGCTCACCCATCCGCTGAGCGGGCGCAAGCTGCTGTACGCCAATCCCGGTTACACCGTGCGCATTCCCGAGTTGCCCGACCGTGAGAGCGAAGAGCTGCTGTCGTTCCTGTTCGGCCACCAGCTGCAGGAGAAGTACCGCTACGCGCACCGCTGGGAGGTGGGCGACGTGCTGCTGTGGGACGACCTGTCGACGATCCATAACGCGGCCGCGGACTACGGCCCGAACGAGCACCGGCTGATCAAGCGTTGCCAGGTGATGGCGACCAGATTCGCCGGTTTCCCGGGATTCGCGCTTCCGCTGCAACCACCGTGAAGCTGCTGAGCTTCCTGGCAGAGGCAGCGCAGATCCGGACCGGCGCGCTGGTGCGCGATCGGGTGGTGGATCTGAGCGAGCTCATCGCGTCGCTGCCGATGCCGGCTGAAACCGCAGCCGATCTGGCGTTGCGGGGGTTGACCGTTCCCGCCACCGGCATCCTGCGGCTGCTGTATGCCGGTCCCGATGGTCTGGCAGAGGCCGTTCGCCAGCTGGAGCTTGCGGCGCGCAGCGGGGCGATCGAACAGTGTCCGGCGATCGGTGAAGTCATGCTGCTGGCGCCGTTGCCCAGGCCCGGCAAGATCATCGGCGTGGGGCGCAACTACGCCGACCACGCGAAGGAAGTCGGAAGCGCGGCGCCTGAGCAACCGCGCCTGTTCAGCAAGGCGGCTTCGAGCGTCGTCGGGCCCCGGAGCGTGGTGAAGCGCCCCGCGACCGTCTCCAAGCTGGACTTCGAAGCGGAGCTGGCGGTGGTGATCGGCAAGTTCGCCTCGAACGTGCCGCGTGCCCGTGCACTCGAGGTCGTTGCCGGCTACACCGCGCTCGACGATGTCAGCGCGCGCGAGTTCCAGTTCGATCTTTCGCCCGCGCAAACGACGTTCGCGAAGAGCATGGACGGCTTCTGCCCGATGGGCCCGTACTTGGTCACCCGGGACGAGATCGCCGATCCGCAGGGCCTGCAGATCGCCTGCCACGTCAACGGGGAGTGCATGCAGCGCGGGCATACCGGCGAGATGGTCTTCCCGGTCGATCGGCTGATCGAGCACATCACGCGGTACATGACGCTGGAGCCCGGGGACGTGATCGCCACCGGCACCCCCGCAGGGGTCGGCGCGTTTCGCAATCCGCCACTGTGGCTTAAGGCGGGCGACGAGATCCGGATCGAGATCTCCGGGATCGGGACACTCGAGCACCGCATCGGGTGATTCGCATCGCTACGGCTTCAGGACTTCCCGCAAAGGCGCAGAGACGCAAAGCAAGCGCAAAGAGCGGGCTGAGAGTCGAGCACGCTCCGCGGCCCTTTCTCGAACCCTGGTCGCTTTCGGTTCAAAGCACCTTGCGAGCGTTTTCAAACAGGCCCGGCGGCCTGCGGCTTCCTCGGGAAGCGCGTGAGGCCGAGGACTACCCTTTCCGTCACCTGGGCGGCGACGTCCTTCGCATAGCCGCGCTCGGTCAGCCCCCACCTCACCTTGTTCGCGCACACCGCCTTCTTCACGAGGCCGGGAGCGGGGGACTTGAGCAGGAACGCGCGGATGGCGCGATCCGTGCTTTCCAATGCGGTCTGGTATTTCTTCTGCGACGGGCCGCTGCCCGCTTCGAGCAGCTCCGCAGGACAGCGCCGGGAGAAATCCTCGCAGATCTCTTCGGCAAGAGCGCTCACCGCTTCCAGTCCCAGCCAAGACATTCCACCTCCTGAATCATAGACACCGACCACTCGATAATAAACTGCCCGATGCCGCAAGCGCCGCACGTGAGCCGCACATGCTGAGAAGCCGACTGTACCGCTGGGCCGCGAGGCGTGCCGACGAACTGGGCAACGCGCGGGGCGCGGTGAAGCTCTGGAGCGAGGCCATCCGCCATGGCGATCGCTCGCCAGCGGCGCAGGAATCGCTGGCGGAAAGCTATCTTCGGCTTGGGGACGACGCAAGAGCCGTGCCTCTGCTGCTTTCCGCGCACGAGCGCCTGGGCAGGCCGGTGCGGCTTGCCCTGAAGCTGGCCGGCGCCTGTCAACGCACCGGTGATCTGGAGCAGGCCGAGGCAGTGCTGGCGCAGGTGCGCGAGCAGGACTGGGATGTCAGTGTCGTCCTCCAGCTGGCGCTGGTCCGCATGCGCCTGGACAAGCTCCAGGGCGCAGAAGAACTTCTGCGTGAGGTCATTGCCCGGCGGCCGGAAGAGCCCTCCGGCCACTTCCTGCTCGGCAAGCTTCACGCGCGCGGACGGCATGTGCCGGAGGCCCTGGCGTGCTTCGAAGCGGCCCTGCGCTTCGATCCGGACAATGCCGATGCGCTGTGCTCTGCCGGCGAGGCGCTGGCCGAGCTCGGCGACGCGGAGGAGGCGGAGGTCCGGTTTCGCAAGGCGATCAGGGTGGATGAGGCGTTTGCGCCGGCCTACCTGGACATGGGTTTGCTGATGACGCTGCGCGGCCGCCTCGCGGAAGCGGAGCGGTGGTACGTCAAGGCGACGCAGGTAGCGCCGGAGTCGGGGCAGGCGTGGCGGCAGCTCGGTTCGACCCAGATGCGCCTCGGCCAATTGCAGGCGAGCGTCGCGAGCCTCGAGCGGGCGCTGTCGCTGTTGCCGCATCATCCCGAGATCCTCACCTCTCTCGGCACCGTGCATGCGCATGACAACCAGCTCGCGCTCGCCGAGGCCTATTTCAACCGCGTGCTCGCGGTTGCACCAGATCATCACCAGGCTCGAGTCAATCGCGCGTTCACCCTCCTGGCGAAAGGCGAGTACGAGCGCGGCTTCGCCGAATACGAGGCGCGGCTGAAATTGCCGTCGGCCGCCGACCTGGTGGGTGACGCGCGGTGGCCGATGTGGAATGGCGAAGCGGTGGCCGGTCGCACCGTGGTCGTGCGCTCGGAGCAGGGGTTCGGCGATGCGATTCAGATGGTCCGCCTGGCAGCGTTGCTTGCGGCACAGGGCGCTACGGTCGTCGTCGAGACCTCGGCGCCCCTGCAGCGGCTGCTTGCCCATGCGCGCGGAGTAAGCCGGACCATCGAGCCCGGTGCGGGGCTGCCCGCCGACTGGATGTGCCCGCTGATGAGCCTGCCGCACAAGCTCGGCATCGGCCTGCCGTCGCTGCCGGCGCAGGTTCCGTACATCGAGGTGGATGGAGCCGACCGCGAGCGCTGGCGCGACAAGCTGGGCGCGACTGGCGGCGTCCGCATCGGTCTCGTCTGGGCGTCGAACCCGGACAACTGGATCGCCGTGCTGAAGAGCATGCCATTGGCCGAGCTGGCGCGGGTCGTCAGCGGGCGCGGGGCGCGGCTGTTCAGCCTGCAGATCGGTGCAGGGACCGATGAGCTGAAGGGGCTCCCTGCCGGGATCGAGGTGGAAGACCATACCGCGGGTATCCGGGACTTTTACGACAGCGCATGCCTGATGGCGAATCTGGACCTGGTAATTTCGATCGACACGGCGGCTGCACACTTGGCCGGCTGCCTCGGAAAGCCGGTGTGGATACTGCTGCATCACGCCCCCGATTGGCGCTGGATGGCGGATCGCGCGGATAGTCCGTGGTACCCCACCGCGCGCCTGTTCCGGCAGAAGGGGGCGGGGCGCTGGGATGACGTGCTGCAGGCCGTGCACGCGGAACTGGCGCAGTTCCGGCCCGTCGGGGCGGGGGCCGCATAACCGCCTGTCACCGTCGGTTGCTGCGAGGACCGCCGCGCAACACCTCTGCGCATGCACCTGCTGAAGCCCGCCCTGATCTACTTCGCGATCGTCTTCGGAGCGGGGTTCGTGCTCGGTCCGATCCGCATCCTGTGGCTCGTTCCCTGGGTCGGTGCGCGGACGGCCGAGCTGGCGGAAACGCCGGTGATGATCCTGGTGATGGTCGCGGGGGCACGCTGGGTCATGTCATGTTTCGCGGTCCCGCAGGAGGCCGCAACGCGGCTCGCGATCGGCGCGATCGCGCTGGCGCTGGCGCTGCTGACCGAGTTCACCGTGGTGCTGCGCCTGCGCGGGCTGTCGATGACAGAGTATTTCGCGACCCGGGATCCGCTGTCCGGGACGGTGTACTACCTGTCGCTCGGGCTGTTCGCGCTCCTGCCGGTGCTGCTCATGCGCATGCCCGGCCGGTTCCGCGCCTAGCTCAGTCCCCGAGGTAGGCCACCGCCTCGATCTCGACCCGGAAGCGGGGGTCGACCAGACTGCTCACGCCGACCAGTGTCGAGGCCGGCCGGTGCTCTCCGAAGTACTCCACGCGCACCGGGTTGATCAGCGCGCGCTCGGTGACGTCGATCATGAAGATGGTGACCTTCACTACGTGACGGGCCTCGGCACCGCAGTGGCGAAGGCAGGCGTCGACGCTTTGGAGAGCGACGCGGAACTGCTCGACGGTGCCGGCCGGCACCGAGCCATCGGCCCGGATGCCCACCGCACCGGACACCCAGATGTGCTGGCCGCCGCGCACCACGTGGCAATAGTGACTGTAAGGGGTGTGCTGCCCGGGAACCATGTAGCGCTCGATCATCGCGGTCTCCTTTTGGCGGGGAGGCCGAAGGGTACTCTACTGAACGTTGCGGCGCTGCCTTGGGCTCGTGCGGCGGTCGGGCATACCCGGGCATGCGGGCCGGCCGGGCTCGGTCCTTGCCTTCCAGGGCCACCGAGGCCGCCGACCGTGGAGGGTCTAGCCGTTGTGCTAAACTCCCAGGCTTTTTTCCTGTCGCATTGCCCCAACTTAAGCAGCTGAATTCATGCGCACCCCCGTCCGCAACATCGCCATCATCGCCCACGTCGACCACGGCAAGACCACCTTGGTCGACAAGCTCCTGCGCCAGTCCGGCGTGTTCGCCGTGCACCAGCACGTCGAGGAGCGGGTGATGGACAGCAACGATCTCGAGCGGGAGCGCGGCATCACCATCCTGGCGAAGAACGCGGCGTTCGATTACGCGGGGGTGCACATCAACATCGTCGATACGCCCGGCCACCGCGATTTCGGCGGCGAGGTCGAGCGCGCGCTGTCGATGGTGGACGGCGTGCTGGTGCTGGTGGACGCGGTCGAAGGGCCGATGCCGCAGACCCGGTTCGTCACGCGCAAGGCGCTGGCGCGGGGCCTCAAGCCGATCGTGGTAGTCAACAAGATCGACCGGCCCGGTGCGCGGACCGACTGGGTGGTGAACCGGACGTTCGACCTGTTCGACAAACTGGGCGCGAACGAGCAGCAGCTCGACTTCCCGGTGGTGTACGCCTCTGCCCTGCAGGGTTATGCGACTCTGGACCTGAACCAGCCGGGACAGGACCTGCGCCCGCTGTTCGAGACGATCCTGCAGCACGTGCCCGCGCCCGAGGGCGACCCGGAGAAGCCGTTGCAGCTGCAGATCAGCGCGCTCGACTATTCCAGCTACATCGGCCGGATCGGCATCGGGCTGATCCGCCAGGGGCGCCTGCGGGCAGGCCAGGATGTACTGATTTTCAGTGCTGCGCCCGAGCCGCAGAAGGCCCGGGTGACACAGGTGTACGGGTTCCAGGGCCTGCAGCGCACGCCGCTGCAGTCGGCCGAGGCCGGCGACATTGTCCTGCTGCAGGGCATCGAGGAATTGACCATCGGCTGCACCCTTTGCGATCCGGAAAACCCACAGCCGCTCCCGCTGCTCGCAGTGGACGAGCCGACGCTGACCATGAACTTCCAGGTCAACACCTCGCCCTTCGCCGGGCGGGAGGGTAAGTTCGTGACCAGCCGCCAGATCCGCGAGCGGCTGCACCGGGAGACACTGTCGAACGTGGCGCTGCGGGTAGAGGATACGGCCGATGCGGATGTATTCCTGGTGTCCGGGCGCGGCGAGCTGCACCTGACCATCCTGCTCGAGAACATGCGCCGCGAGGGCTACGAGCTCGCGGTCTCCAAGCCGCGCGTGCTCACGCGCACCATCGGCGGGATGCGCAGCGAGCCGTACGAGATGCTCACCGTCGACCTCGACGAGCAGAACCAGGGCGCCGCGATGGAGGCGCTGGGCCTGCGCCGTGGGGAGCTCACCGACATGCAGTCCGACGGCAAAGGGCGCGCGCGTCTGGAATACCGCATCCCCGCACGCGGGTTGATCGGATTCCAGGGCGAGTTTCTCAACCTCACCCGCGGCACCGGCATCATGAGCCACGTGTTCGACGACTGGGGTCCGATGAAGCCGGACATGCCGAGCCGCCGCAACGGCGTGCTGATCTCGGCGGAGGAGGGCGTGCTGGTGCCCTACGCGCTGTTCAAGCTGGAGCCGCGCGGCCGCATGTTCGTCAGCCCCGGCGAGCCGGTCTACGAAGGCATGATCATCGGCATCCACAGCCGCGACAACGACCTGGTGGTCAATCCCATCAAGGAAAAGAAGCTCACGAACATCCGCGCTGCCGGCAAGGATGAGAACGTGGTCCTCACCCCGCCGATCAAGCTCACCCTGGAATCGGCCATCGACTTCATCGCCGACGACGAGCTGGTGGAGATCACGCCCAAGTCGATCCGGCTGCGCAAACGCTTTTTGACCGAGCACGAGCGCAAGCGCGCCTCGCGCAGCGAGGCGGAGACCGTCGCATAGCCGTTTCTTCCCTCTTCATCCGGGCCGTAGTACCTCTGCTGACTGACCGCAGAGGCGCAAAGACGCAAAGCAAGCGCAAAGAACAATTCGCTCTTCAACCGGTATTCTTTGCGGCTGTTCTCTGCGCCTCTGCGTCTTTGCGGTTACCTGATCTGAGCGACATCCTCTCCTGAGGGGGAAAGCCCTGCCCGATCCGCCTCACGACGCCCCTCTGCGAGCGGGAGGGGAGAGTGCAGCCGATGGGTCACGCTGCGAGCCCCCCATCGCCGTATACTTCGCGCATGAACTATCTCGCCATCTTCGGCGCGGCGGTCTCCGGGATCACTCTCATCGCCGTCATCTGGCTGATCATTCGCCTGGCAGCGCTCTCACGCCGGCACGAAGACCTGCCGCAGTCGGTTCAGCAGGTGCTCCTGCGGCAGCAGGGCGACACAGTCAAGGCGCTCTATGAGGGCATGGCGTCGATGTCCGGCAAGCTGGGCGACACCATGTCCGACAACGCCGAGCGGCTGCGAGCCACGGTGTCGCAGGACCTCAAGCAGACGCGCGACGCGATGCTCGTGCTGCAGCTGTCGCAGACCGAGGAGCTGTCGAGCAACCGGGAGGCGATGACCGAGCGCCTGCTGTCGCTGGCGGCGGATATGCAGATCAAGTTTGACGAGTTCCGCGCGCAGCTCCAGCAACGCCACGACCAGTTGCGGGCGGAGCTCAACAGCAAGCAGGACGAGCTGCGGGCCGAGCTGGTGACGCGCGTCCTCGAGCGCCTGGGCGAGCAGGGCAGGGCGAACCAGGACCTGATCCACAACACGTTGCACAGCATCAGCCAGCAGCTTTCAACCTCGATCGAATCGCTCACCCGGACCACCGACGGGCGCCTCGAGCAGATCAGCGCGCGTGTCGATGAGCGCCTCGAGGAAGGCTTCAAGAAGACCAACGAGACCTTCATCAGCGTGATGGAGCGGCTGGCGACCATCGACGAGGCGCAGCGCAAGATCGACGGGCTGACCAGCAATGTCGTGAGCCTGCAGGAGCTGCTCGGCGACAAGCGATCGCGCGGGGCGTTCGGCGAGGTCCAGCTCGAGGCGCTGGTGCGCAACCTGCTGCCGCCGTCGGCATTCGAATTCCAGTTCTCCCTGTCGAACCGCACACGCGCGGATTGTGTGCTGCGCTTGCCAGAGCCCACCGGCCTGGTGGCGATCGACGCCAAATTTCCCCTGGAGAACTATCACCGTATGTTCGACGGCGCGCTGGGCGAGGCGGACCGTGCGGGCGCCGAGCGCCAATTCCGGGCGGACCTGCGGCGCCATGTCGACGACATCTCTCAGCGCTACATCTTGCCCGGCGAGACTTCCGACGGCGCGGTGATGTTCATTCCGGCAGAGGCGGTATTCGCGGAGATCCACGCCCACCACGCCGCCGTGGTGGACTACGCGATGCAGCGGCACGTCTGGATCGTGTCGCCCACCACGATGATGGCGGTGCTCAACACCGCACGGGCGGTGATCAAGGACGTCGAGACGCGCCGGCAGGTGCACATCATCAAGGACGAGCTGGCCAAGCTGGGCAAGGAGTTCGGACGTTTCGACCAGCGCATGCGCAAGCTCGCCGAGCACATCCGCCAGGCGCATCAGGACGCCGAGGAGGTGCGCCTGACCAGCGACAAGATCTCGCGGCGGTTCTCTCAGATCGAGCGAGTCGAGCTCGAGCTGCCGGCGGGTGTCGCCCAGCTGGAGGCAGCCCTCATCGACGTTCCCGTGGAGGACGGGCCGCTGCCGGTGCAGCGCGCGCGCTGACATGCTCGGCGCATTTCGGCGCTGGCGCCGGGAGCGCGTCCTGCGGCAGTCCCACCTTGACGAGGGGCTGTGGCAGCAGACGCTGGACCGCTTCCCCTTCGCCTGGAGCCTGAACCCCGACGACCAGCGCCGCCTGCGCGACCTGGTGGTACTGTTCTTGCACGAGAAGCAGTTCGCCGCGGCCGCCGGCTTGCAGGTGACCCCGGCGATGCGCGTCTGGATCGGGCTCCAGGCCTGCATACTGGTGCTCAACCTGGGTCTCGACTTCTACCGCGGCTGGAGCGGCATCATCCTGTACCCGGCGCAGTTCGTGCCCCGGCATCAGCGTGTCGACGAGCTGGGGATCGTGCACCAGGGCGACGAGCCGTATGCGGGCGAAGCCTGGCTGGGCGGCCCGGTGGTGCTGTCCTGGGCGGACGTGCAGGGCACCGAGTACCCGGACGGTGTCAACGTGGTCATCCACGAGTTTGCGCACAAGCTCGACATGCTCAACGGCGATGCGAACGGTTTTCCACCGTTGCATGCGGACATGAGCCGCAGGGGCTGGGCGGATGCGTTTACCGCTGCCTACCGCGACTTCTGCGCCCGCGTCGACGGCGGCGAGGACACCATGATCGATCCCTATGCAAGCGAGAGCCCCGGCGAGTTCTTCGCGGTCCTGTCGGAAGCTTTCTTCGAGATCCCGGACGTCGTGCAGGGCGAGTATCCCCAGGTGTATCGCCAACTCACACAGTTCTACCGGCAGGATCCGGCGGCGCGGATGATGCCGGTGAGATTGGGCAACGCCTGAGGAGGCGCAAATGCGGAAGTCGCTGTGTGCCGCAGTGCTGTGGCTGTTCGCATGGGTGCCGGCGCTCGCGCAGCAACCGGTGCTGGAGGTGATTCCGCTGCGCCATCGCACCGTGGAGCAAGTGCTGCCCGTGCTGAAGCCGCTGGTCGCCCCGGGAGGCAGCATCAGCGGGATCAACAATCAGCTGATCGTGCGCACCACACCGGACAACCTCGCGGAGCTCAAGCAGGTCCTGGCGCCCATCGATACGGCCGCGCGCCGGCTGCTGATCTCCGTACGTCAGAACGCCGATCTTCAAAGCAGCTCGAGGGGCGGGCAAATCTCCGGCACCGCGCAGATCGGCGATAACGTCGTGCTCCGGGCGCCAGGCCGGCCGACTCCGCCCGGCGCCACGGTGCAAGTGGACGGCGTGCAAGGCAAGGTCCATGGCAGCTCAGCCCAGAGCAGCGACCGGGTTTCGCAGCAGGTGCAGGTGATGGAAGGCGGCAGGGCGTTGATCCGCACCGGCCAGTCGGTGCCGGTGCGCAGCCGTCAGGTGATCACTACGCCCACCGGACGCCGGGTGATCGAATCGAGCGATCTGCGCGACGTCGACACGGGCTTCTACGTCGTCCCGTACCTGTCCGGAGACCGGGTGACGCTCGAGATCTACACGGCCGCCGACTCCCTGCAATCGCCCGTCACCGGCGCGGCCAGCATCCAGCGAGTGGAGACCACGGCATCCGGGCGGCTGGGGGAATGGATCGAGATCGGCGGCATCGACCAGCAGGGGCAGCAGCACGACAGCGAACTGCTCGCTCGCAGCACGCAGACGAGCGCGGGGACGCGACGGGTGTCGGTGAAAGTGGACGAGATCCAGTGATGAGTAACGAGTGAATGAGTGAATGGGTGAATGGGTGAATGAGTTGAGGAAGGGTTTGCGGCTGGGCATGACCAGCGATCACTGACAACTGCTCACACCCATGTCCGCTCGGCTGCATCTCGCGCTCCTCCTCACCGGCCTGGCGATCCTTGCATGGTCCGCCTTTCACCCCCGGGACCCCTTCACGTGGATGCTCGAGGTTGCGCCAGCCACCGCCGGGGCGGTGATTCTGGTGGTGCTCTATCCGCGATTCCGGTTCACGACGCTGGTCTATGTGCTGATCCTCGTGCACGCGACGATCCTCATGATCGGCGGCCATTACACATATGCGGAGATGCCGCTGTTCAGCTGGCTGCGCGACGAGCTGGGCCTCGCGCGCAATCACTACGACCGGTTGGGTCACATCGCGCAGGGCTTTATCCCGGCGATGATCGCGCGCGAAGTGCTGATCCGCCGCTCGCCCCTCGTACCTGGGAAGTGGCTGTTCTTCCTCGTCGTGTGCTTCTGCCTGGCCTTGTCCGCGTTCTACGAGTTCATCGAGTGGTGGGTGGCGCTCGCCTCGGGCGCAGCGGCCGATGCCTTCCTCGCCACCCAGGGCGACGTCTGGGACACGCAGTGGGACATGTTTCTGGCATTCTGTGGATCGATCGCCGCCCAGCTGCTGCTCGGCGGACTGCACGATCGACAGCTGGTCTCGGCCGGGCACTGGAAGGGATGATTTCGGCGGCGGGAGATGTAACCCGGTGCGCTATTTCACGAACAGGCCCGGCCGCGACGCGAAGTATGCCGACAGCTCGAGGATCTCAGTTTCGTTGAGGCTCTCGGCGAGCGGCTGCATGATCGCATGCTTGCGTCGCCCCGACTGGTAGTCCCGCAGCGTCTGCTCCAGGTAAGCCGCTTTCTGACCGGCAAGCCTCGGTGTGGCGGAGGTCTGCGGATCCCGACCGTCCTTGCCGTGACAGCTGCCGCATCGCTCGGCCGCAGCAGGCGCTGCCTCCCCGCCTGTTTCCGTCGCCGCCGGTGCACCGTCCGCATAGTACGCGGCGAAGTTCTTGAAGTCGCGGACCGAAAACGCGCCGGCGACATCGCGCATCGTCGGATGCGTCCGCACGCCATCCTGGTAGGCGACCATTGCTGCCACGAAGTAGTCCGGATGCTGACCGCCGAGGCTGGGCATGCTCTTCATCCCGGCCTGCCCGTGGCAGCCGTTGCAGGTGACCGTCTTGCGCTTGCCCGCCACCGGACTTTCCAGCACAGTGGGATCCGAAGCTTGGAATTCACGTGACTTGAAGTCGCGGC
>JADMIO011419504.1_pt1 | contig 75667 bp, 60 predicted proteins | sample 8958161 | NCBI WGS metagenome assembly JADMIO01 (sample SAMN16585339, study PRJNA669376) | soil metagenome | isolation source: Crop rotation soil | place: USA: Cullars Rotation, Alabama | collected 2011
GGCCGCGACTTCAAGTCACGTGAATTCCAAGCTTCGGATCCCACTGTGCTGGAAAGGTTTATGAAAGGAAGAGAAATTTATAAGAGAGAAGGATTTTGCATAACCTGTCACCAGGCAGATGGTAATGGATTGCGCTGGTCGAGCACTCCTTCTTTGTCGGATAATGAATGGGTGAACGGAAGCGAAGAACGTCTGATCAAAATTGTATTGAAGGGACTTATCGGCCCAATGCAGGTGGGCGAACAAAAATACAGGGGAGATGTGCCAATGACACCTTTCGGAAGAATGCTGAAGGATGAAGAGATAGCAGCAGTACTTACTTATGTCAGGAATTCATTTGGCAATAAATCAGGAGCGATCTCATCTGATAAGGTGAAGGCAGTGCGTGAGGCTACAAAGGACAAGGAAGGTTTTTATACAGCAGAGGAACTTTTGAAACAACATCCGTTAGAAGACTAGGCTTTCAGGCCTCCAGATATTAGGACGATCGACTTTACTATGAGTTTTTCCCAAATCTGGACGATTGATGGTCGGGCGAAAGTAAAAACACGATAAATATTTAAAAACCAGGCAGGAAGCTTTCCTTTTTAGCCGACTATTGGTACTTTTGTCTCACCTACCCGGTATCCTCTTTATTACCTCCCAGTATCATCTTCACAGTATCCTTTTTATTACCCTCCCGGTATCCATCACCGACAAACAAAATATTCTGATGAGATATTTTTTATTTCTGTGCTGCCTGATGGCTATGCATTCCGTTTCCGCGCAACAGACCGGGCTGGTTGCTCAATGGAAAATGGATAGCAACTGCGAGTTGAAAGACGAAAACGCTTCTTCACCAGTGAATGGAGTGTTGAATGATGTTACGCGCACAAGCAACAGGAACAACGTTGCCAATGCTGCACTTTCATTTAACGGAACTTCATCATACATCACACTGGGTGCAGTAGAAAAACTAAAACTTCCCGGAGACAAATCCATTTCGTTCTGGATCAATCCTGTGACCATGAGTTCAAACAGGACCGGCAGTATTTTCTGTTACGGGACGGGTATTGCGATACGTTACCAGGAGCAGGGTTCAACAACAAGACTGAATGTGATCTTTGGGAACACCTCCTATATGACGGTCACCCTCACGCAGAACCAATGGCAATTAGTTACGCTCACCTTTAAAAAAGATTTCAGTTCAACCAAATCCAAAGTCATCTGCTACATTAATGGAGCATTCTCTTCAGAGGCTGAACAAAATAAAAGCGCGCAGGATTTTACCAACGCCATTGCTTTGGTTGGTCCGCTTGACCAGAACAATCTCACCAACGGATTCAGGGGTAGCCTGGACGATCTGAGGATATATCAACATACATTAACAGCGGGAGAAGTACTGGATATTGCACTTCCGGTTAAACTGGAATTTTTCCGGGGTAAAAAAATCAATGGCTCAGTGGAACTCAGCTGGAAAACACAACTTGAAGAAAACGTCTCTCATTTTAATCTTCAGAAAAGCACTGATGGCATAAACTTTCAGAATTTCGGCAGAGCAGAAGCGGGAAAATATAATTATACCGCTTATGATATTTCTTCCATTTCATCTCTCTATGTATGGTACAGATTGCAAATAGTAGATAAGGATGAGAAAACTACTTACTCCAATGTGATCAGAATCCATCATGAGAACGACAGCCAGCCGGAGGAATCAATAATAAAATTATTTCCAAATCCCGGAGCACGATATATCAACTTTATAGGTATCCCAGGAAATGCAAACATAACAATCATTAATAATTCGGGAATGATCGTTAAACAGAAGCGGCTCATCGCTGGAAATGCATTGGATATACATGATCTGATGTCTGGTTTGTATCACATCACCATATTTGATGGAAGCAAAAGAATACATTTAAAATTTATTAAACCCTAGCTATGAAATCAGTATTATCTTTTGTTTTCATATTACTTGTTCAAATATCTTCCATGGGTCAGCAAGTGCTCTGGGACTCTGTAAGGCCGAGAGAGACAGATCCGAATATAGAAGAAGGTGCCTATAACTTAAGACATTATGTAGCGAGGACCCAGCAGGATACCATGCAAACACTGGTTGTTTTTTTGCCCGGCACATTCAGAGGACCAAATAACTATCTCTATATATCAGAACAACTCGCGCTCATGGGGTATCATGTTATTGGCCTGATGTATAAAACAGATCCGGCCATAAATCCTATTTGTCGTACCACAGATGATGAAACCTGTCATTGGAGAGCGAGAATGGAAACAATAGATGGCACTGACAGACACCCCAGTGTTTCCGTGAACGTAACCAACTCCATCCTCAACCGGCTTCAGAAAGTTTTGCAGTTCATGATAACCAAGCATCCTGACTGGGGTTTGGAACAATATTATTCTTCGGGACAGATCAATTGGAATAAAATAATCGTTTCGGGGCATTCGCAAGGAGCTTCGCTTTCCGGAATATTAGGAAAGGAATTTCCCGTTAAAAGAGTGGTCATGTGGTCGGTAATGGATTTTCTGAACAGTGGTAAAATACCCAGTTGGGTGAACAACACAACCGGTAATGAAAAATATTATGCATTTATTCATCCTAAAGACGAAGCTGTGCCTTTTAGTTATGCTCAGGTGGGTTGGGACAAATTAGGTATGACGCAATATGGATCTATGTGCAATACGGATTGCAGTACTTATCCTTTCAATAATTCTCATATACTGTATACGAATTATACTCCGTCTGTTACTTACACGGATAAATATCACAATGGCACTGCGCTGGATATTTATATAAAAGACGAGACGGCCTATAAACTCACACTTAAAGAAGCGATCAGGTATTTTTTTAAGAAGTAATAAGCAATCTGGTTTATTTAGAGTTGTTTCATTAAAACAACCAAGGTGAAAACACGGAGAAACTAAAGTATTCACCTCCAAATGAATTGGAGGATACTGATGATCATCCTGAAAACTTAAGGATATATTCCGTATCAAATATTTTTCACCACAAAATCTATTAAACAATGAGATTGCTATTGCCAATGTTACTCGTCCTGTTGGCTGCTTGCGGATCTTCGCCCGATGGGGAAAACACAGAGCTCCAGACAGACACTGCTACAACCGCAGAGGTAAATTCTGCTGCCGTCGACAATACGCTAACTGAAACAGAAAAATCCGAAGGCTGGACACTGCTTTTCGATGGAAAGACTACCAACGGATGGCATTTATTTAAGAATATACCTGGAAGATGGGCAGTCAATGACGGTCTATTGAATCCCGATTCCAGCAGGGGACCGGCATTGATGGGAAATTCGGGTATAATGGCCAGTTCTATGGTTACGGACAAAGAATTTGAGAATTTTCATCTTAAGGTTGACTGGAAAATAAGTACTGGCGGGAACAGCGGTATTATGATCCTGGTGAATGAAGCCCCATCAATCGTCGAGGATTACCAGGGCGCTCCTGAAATGCAGATACTGGACAATGAAGGCTACAGGGGTTTTGGCTACCCTACTACTCCGGTAATGAGGGCCGGGGCATTGTACGGACTGCTTCCCTGTGCCGATTCCAACGCTGTTAAACCGGCAAATGAGTGGAATACATCGGAACTTATTAAAAAGGACAGCTCGCTTGAGTTTAAGCTGAATGGCCTCACAACAGTTAAAACAACCATGTGGGACAAGAACTGGGATAAACTGGTGGCCTCCTCTTCTTATAAAAACCCTCCTTATGGTATGCTCAGAAAAGGGAAAATATCCCTTCAGGATCATAGCTACAGGGTATGGTTTAAGAATATCAAAATAAAGGAGTTATAACATCAAAGGATAGTAAATCCTTTCCTAATCTATGATTGGCAAATTCTTCTCAGCCGTAATCCCCTAGGCGCCGGACTACTAAACCGTTTAAACAAAATCCTGTATTTCAGCTACTTATAGTCTAATGGCAAACAAGCTGAAATACAGGATAAGTAATTTTCTTTACGTCCTCTGAATATTGTCCTCATTTTCAGGAAGAAGGGTTGGAAATACTTGGAAACAGGGGGTCTGGCATACCATCTTTGTATGGTCAGACGTTATTAATCTAATCCGTTTCTGAACACCCAAAGTCCATTACCCATGAAAACGTACACACTTTTTCTTGACATGCTCATTCTGTCCCTGCTTGTCCTCGCCATCTATTTTTTCGTCAACGATAACCTGATTTCTTACTCTACTACAAGCCGCAGAGGAACCATGCGTACTATGATCGTTTCCTGGCACTTTCTGCTCTTAGTATCCGGTTTTTGCGTGTTTCTGAAGTTTATCGCACAAAACATCGATCGTTTGCAGCGTACGAGGAATTAAACTGATGATAATCAGAGAGATCCTTACCTAAAACTAAAGTATCTATCACACAAATACTGAAGTTTGTTGTTTATTTATTTTATTAATTCATTGACTAATACTCGATTATACAATATAGAACAAATCTATAACCGATGCTTAACCGGTGTGGAACCGGTCATTAACCGGTGTTTTACCGGTCCGGAACCGATGCTTTACCGGTCTATAACCGGAGTAGCCCAGGAGTAGAACCGGAGTAGCCCAGATGTAGAACCGGAGAGGAACCGAGATAGCCTGGGTGGATGTCTTCAAACATCATTTAAGAGCTTTTGCTACGCCTTTATTCAGCTTATTCAAATCCATTACTACAAAACTTTTCGACTCCCTTCCGGCCAAAAATAACAGGTTGTTATCTATCGCAATTCCATACACTCTTTTAATCAGAGGGTCCTGTATGTAGTATTTCACCTGTGGTTTTTCAACAGAGCTGATGTCGATTGCCGCTACCGAATTATTGACCGAGTTCAGCACATACGCCATATTGTTTTTGACTACCACACGTCCGGGACCACGCATGCCTGCATCCTGCAAGAATCCCAGGGGCTTTAGTTGAAAGGGGTTACTTACATCCATCACCCAAAATGTATTGGCATTATATGCCGTGACATACAGTTTTTTATCTGCTAATGCCAAAGCGCATGTTCCCTTCAGCAAAGTTGTATCGAGGATCCTGCTTGTTATTACCGGCTTCTTTTTATCAGCAACATTTACAGCAATAACAGATGAACCCGGACCATATCCCGCAAGATATAAAGCATTATCTTTTGCCAACACTCCAAATGCACCATCGCCGGTATGAAAACTGCTTTCTATAACAGGACGCTCGGGCCTGCTGATATTAAGTATATACACTTTACTTTCCGAACTATGTGTTACATAGGCATAATCTCCATCAATATACAGTTTGCGAAGGCGCGTATAATCAGACCGGTAAGTAGATAAATAACTGCCATGTCCACCTACCGTTACACCGGATACTTTTCGCGGCTGATATGGATCGGAAACATTGTACACACTCACCCTGCAATTGGTCATGGACAGTACATAGAGATAATTGTCTTTAACAGCTACGCTGAATGCATCAAGAATATCTTCATTCCTCAAACTATAAGCAAGCACAGGCTTCGCTGCATTATGGTAATCGATGATAGCAACGTTGTTGCCATCTCTGCAGGGTATGTACGCAAAACCCTTGTTCACTAAAATATCTTCAGGCTCATTGAGCTCTTTTATATCCACAATATTGCTCAGCATTCCCGAAGACAACGGCAATACTGTATGATCATCTATATCCAATGATCTTTGATTATAATTATTTACCGATTCGTATAGCCAGTGTTTGCCAATTACATTGCGGATCATAAATCCCCTGTTCGTTCCCGCAAGAACGATCACCGAATCCCTTGTCTCAATACTGATCCCATGATCCAGCCAGTCGCCCTCCTCTTGAGTAGGAACAACTCCTATTGACCACCATTTTTTTCCATAGTCCAGGGAAACATACACGTCTTTTTTACCTGTATAAGTAGAATAATACACTGCTCCATATTCTACGTTGATAAAATCATCTGCGGCGTCGGTAAGATTTCCCAATTTCTCCCATTTATCGCCCAGGTTGGTGCTACTGAAAATATTACCCTGCTGGTCGGCCTGCAACAATCTACTTACACCCATATACTCTGTTGCAAATAAAGCTGCTCCCGTAATCTGTTCAATCCTTTTCCAGGTAATACCGTCATCGATGCTTTTATATATTACACCCTCCCATCCATTTACCACAATACCATTGCCGACCTTTTCCAACCGGTATAAAGCATTTTTGGAAACAGCGCCAAGGTCGGTCCAGGTTCTTCCCTTATCTGTAGAGCGATAGATGTGTCCTCCATCAGAATCCGTATCTGTTACCAGCAGCGTTCCGTTGGAAGTATACATGATGGCATACGAAGCCGTATATTTTTCTTTGTTTTTATTGATGGTAAGTGTAATAAGATGCTTCCAGGATTTTCCACCGTCGGATGTTCCAAACACTTCAGCATTGCCAGTCAGGAAATAAAATTCATTTACATTTCCCGTTTCCGCAATGCAGGTTATATCCGATTCGGCAGGCTTTGCAAGTAAACTCCAGTTGTTTCCATAATCATGGCTGATGAACAACATTCCCCTGTTCTTTCCCCTGGTAGCGCACAATACCGATGAACCTCCGAGACTGCGGATGGCGTCGATACGTCCGCCCTTCACCAATTCCGTTACTGCCCACTTTTTAAATACAGGAAGTAATTTATCTACCATAAGCGTACTGTCAACGGCCGGTGCCGCAAATACAATATTCGCAATACACATCTGCAGCAATAAAGCAATGCTCCATATTTTCATCTTAGCATATTTTATTTAATCAATCCAAATACAGGGATTATTCCTGCCACCAGACTTTTACATTCATATTATCTTCTCCTATAGTTGAGACCTCCGCTTTATAATTATCCCTATTGAGCGATTGCTCTTCGAGCGGATAGGGAATACGGTTGGGAATTTTTCCATCGTTTGTATTAGTTGGTCCCGGTACAAGATGCGGATAACCTGTTCTGCGGTATTCAAACCATGCTTCCATTCCAGTAAAAAAGAGTGCAAAGAATTTTTGCAGATAGACTTTAGGCAATTCTCCATCGAAAGCCACTCCTTCCTGTTGCAGATAGGAAGGATCGAAAGGGGCACCCCAATACTGAAATGAAGCCTGCACAGCCTGCTCGTACAACTGTTGCGCATTGTCCGTATAATATCCTTTAATAGCAGCTTCTGTTTTGAGAAATAATAATTCCGACCAGGTCATCCAGATGGCAGGCTCATTATTATTTTGAAAACGCGTACCCAGGTAAGATTGAAAATTAAAGCCGCCGTTGTAATTGGCAGATTCTGTTACCGGGAGTGAATTAGGCAGCCCAACATACTCCGGATCAGATGTTCCTGCCGTAGCATTCGTTGGCCTTGCGTATTGGAAAAGCCTGGTATCGTTGAATTTTTTCATCGAGTCGACAACAAAAGCACTGACAACTTTATATTTAAAATCAAAATCGCGCATCAGTGCGATGGATATGGGAGAAGCATCCGGTACGCTGCCTCCATATTTATAAATTGCGTTATCCGCATTGCTTTCCATTAACGGATAATCAGCTGGATTTGAAAGCATCTCTGTTATTTTAGCGGCAGCCCCTATCTCTGTTTTGGCAGATACACGCATGAGCAAACGAAGTCTCAGACTATTGGAAAACTTTTTCCATTTCAACATGCTCCCGCCAAACATCACATCTCCTCCGAATGTCAGGCCCTTGGAGAGATCGATCAATCCGGAAGCTTCCTCCAGTTTGGAAAGCATATCGGTATAGATATCTTTCTGATTATCGTATTTAGGCCCGTATACTTTATCTGAAAAAGCTTTTCCTGCTTCGCTATATGGAACATCACCATAAGTGTCCGTAATAACAGACAGCAGGAACACTCTTATCACCATAGCAATAGCCTTGTAGTTCTGCAGGTCTGTTCCCTCTTCACCCATTTTAATAATATCATCCAGATCTCTAAGTCTGCTGTACATACCCCATATTCCATTGGAATTTCCTGGGACCAGTTTAAAACGCTGCACTTCCGTAAAAGTATTGTTCATGCAGGTGTACTGGATCAGTTCATTATTCAACTCAAATGCATTACCCACCAGAGTGTTGGAGATATTGTAAAAAACCTGCGGCAGCACCACCCCTGGATTTACAACGGTAGGCACATTGGGATTGCTATTATCGAATTTTTTACACGCGGTAAATGCAACAGATAATAAGATAAAGAACATGATCTCCTTAATCTTTATTGACCTTTTTTCCCGCAATTGCCTGAAACAATATTGGCAACTGTTGTGTATATATGAATCTATTGTATTCGGTTTCATGTTTGTATTTTATAGTGTAACAATCAGGGAAGCGCCGAAACTTCTTGTAGAAGGTATCTGAGCATTCTCAATGCCTGGAACAATCGTAGAGCCTGTAACAAAAGATGTTTCCGGATCTATATTGGGCACATCAGTAAATAATAAGAGATCCCGCCCGGTAAGAATCAGCTTTAGACTTTGGAAAGGAGTGCGCCTTACTAGTCTGGACGGAACATCATAGCCCAGTGCCACTTCTCTCAGCTTGGCAAAAGTTGCATCGAAAGAATTGGCTTCCACATTGGGCCTTTTATAATAGCCACGATAATAAGTATATGCGGCGACTTTGATTGTATTGGGAGAAAAACTTCCATCTGTATTCTGTACCACTCCATCTCCAATGATACCATCCTTGCGGCCGGGCAATGTATTTTCCAGACTGCCTGCTTCGGATCCTGTTGAATAGGTATAGGAATAAATAGTTCCTCCAATACGTGCATCAAAAAGAAAGTTCAGCGAGAATGATTTATACCGGATAGTATTTTGAATTCCTCCTATAAAATCAGGATTATAATTTCCAATCTTCATGGTAGTGGGACTGAACACCGGAACGCCATCTTTATAAATGATCTTTCCATCTTTATTGCGCAGAAAACCCACGCCATAAATATCTCCCATCCTGCCACCAACACGTGCTTCGATAGTAGCAGATTGCGCAGTAGCCATTATATAATTGTTGATGCCCTCTGTAAGCTCAACCACTTTGCTTCGGTTAGCGGCTCCGGTCAAAGATATCTCCCAGGTGATTTCTCTTCTTACCGGAACAGCCTGCAGCGTAATTTCAAACCCGGTATTCGTGATCTTGCCTGCATTGATCACATTCGCAGAATAGCCGGAAGAAATAGCAAGCGGACTTCTTAATATCTGGTTTTTACTTTCTGTCCTGTAAAAACTGAAATCAAGATTCAGTCGGCTATCAAGCATTTTCAATTCTGTGCCCGTTTCAAAAGAGCTGGTGATCTCGGGTTTCAGGTTTGCGTTGGGCAATGTGCCTGGAAGTGTAACCGATCCCGGCAATACACTGTAATCATAATATGGTTGTGTCTGGTAAGGATCGGTATCATTACCCACAGAAGCATAAGAGAGCCGCAGTTTCCAGAAATTAAGCCGCCGTGATTTCAAAGAGAAAATGTCGGAAGCAATAACGCTGAGCGAGGCGGAGGGATAGAAGTACGAATTATTCGAAGCCGGCAACGTGCTTGACCAGTCATTCCGCCCCGTCAGCTGTAGAAAGACCATGTTCCTGAAATCAATATCGCCGACCATGTACACACTGTTGACAGTCTTTAATGTGTTCACTTCCGATATTGCCGGTCTTGAACTTGCATTTCCAAGGTTATATACTTTAGGGATTACTAAACCATTCGCCGTTGTGGTATTACTATAAGTGTTGATCTGAAGATTATTTCCTCCTACGCTGGCGGACCACTTAAAATTGTTCAGGAATTTACCTCCGTTATAGCTGAGCAGGAAGTCGGAGTTGCGTTCAAAATAGGTGTACTCCTGTCTGCGGTATAATCCATTCAATGCAACTACAGAACTCAAAGGCCTTCTCGAAATACGGATATCACCTGAGTAATCCATTCCTGTTCTCACCATCAGGGATAAATGATCCGTAATGGCATAGTTGATATAAGCATTTCCAAAAACACGGTTACGTTTTAGATCATTAAGCTGCTCATACATGGTCATGTAAGGATTATCTCCCCAGGTAAAATAATATGCCTGTTGAATGCCCTCCTTTCCTTTTACCCAATAATCTTTAAACCAGTTGATATCTGCATTACGCTCGAACCAGATAAAATTGTAAGTAGGAGAACCTCCGCCATATCCTACTACAGGAAGATTATCGCTGTAGCTGTTTATATAATTGATATTGGCATTGAAGGTTACTTTTGAGGTAATGTTGATTCCGGTATTTACATTGAACTGGTTACGGTGAAGTTCAGTATTAGGCATGATGCCGGTCTGGTTGAAATTATTATACGAAGCCCTGAAACTGCCGATATCTCCTGCTTTTGTTACTGAAATACTGTTATTCAGCGTGCGTCCGGTAACATAGAAATCCTTTACATTATCCGGATGTGCAACCCATGGAGTTTTTGTGCGTTTGCCTGAGCCATCCATTGGTGATCCGTATTGAACAAAACTTTGTCCTTCAAACGGAGCGCCCCAGTTATGCCCGGAATTGGAAGTGTTTGTACCATCAACGCCATCGCCATAAGAGTAATATTTCAACCCTACACCCGTTCCGCCGCCATATTCATTTTGAAAATCAGGAGTCTTCAACACCTGGTCAAATACTGCAGAAGAGTTAACGGTTATGCCAAGTTTTTTGGAAGCGGCTGCTTTTTTTGTTTTGATCACCAGAACGCCACTTGCTGCTCTTGAACCGTATAATGCTGCAGCATTGGGGCCTTTTAAAACGCTGATAGATTCAATATCATCCGGATTTATTTCTGCACCTCCACTTCCGTAATCGATAGGAAGATCGTTTGAGCTGGCAGTTCCGATATTGTTATTGATAGGAACGCCATCTACTACAATCAACGCCTGATTTTTATTAATATTCAGAGAAGACTCGCCACGCAGCACGACACGCGTGGAATTACCAATGCCCGTCGATGCACGTGTAAGATTCAGACCAGCTATCTTTCCCTGTAATCCAGCAAGCATATTCGTACCCTTAACAGTACTGATATCTTCCCCTTTTATTTCCTGTACTGCAAAACCCAGTTTCTTTTTTTCTTTCGAAAGACCGAGAGCCGTAACAATCACTTCTCCTAATTGCATATTATCTCTCTTCAATGAAATATTCAGATCTGCAACTTCCCTTTCTCTTGTATCTATCTCACCGATCTCTCTTGTAATAAATCCAACGGAACTGATGGATACAATATGTTTCCCTTTTGAAACATGCATACCAAAAAGCCCTTCCGAATCCGTAACAGTAGTTTTGTTGCCGATGATCACCGTTGCCCCCGCAACAGGTTCATTCTTTTCTTCATCTATAATTCTTCCGGAAACCCTGGCAGTATTTCTATTTAGCTGCTCTGTTTTATTTTCTTTCTGGGCTTGAAGACCAATAAAGCATAGAAGCATAAGACAGCTGGTTAGTACATAAGGAGTGTTTCTTCCCAGAAGGAAATAAATCACCCTTTTTCTCTTTTGCATACCTTTGGTTGTTTTATTTATTTAGAATAGCCGCTGCATTGGATGGCCGTCCTGCAGTGGATTTTTAATCGGCAGCACAAAAGAAAAAAAGGAATATTACGTGAATGTTAAAATAGGAAAAACAAAAGAGGCGTATTATTCACGAAGCGATAAACGCAATGATGAACAATCACTTAAGTGAGTTCCGAAATTATATTATGTAATTGTTAAGCAGGGTTGCCCGGAATCGCCGGAGATGACGATCCTAATAATTACCAAAAGAGGATCAGGACAAATTGACTTCGTAATAAGTTAGTAGTAAAATTATAAAGAGATATTTTCTTCTACCGCATCTTCTTCGCGGGTTTCGTTGAATTCAATGATAAAATTATTTTTCCCTTCACCGATAAGAATGCTAAGATATTTCTGTTGCACCAGTTCCAGCAGGGAAAGGAAAATGAATATAGCCTGAATGCGTTCTTCGCAGTTATCGAATATTTTTTCGAAAGACAGTACTTTATCTTTTCGGGCAGCCTCCAGCATCTGTTCACGGCTCTCTTCCATCGTATAGTTGTACCCGACGACCGTGTGAACAGGTTTATTGTTCCTTTCCTCCAGCCGCTTCATCACTTTCTCAAAAGCCTTCATTAATTTGAACAGCGTGATCGCCTGTATTTCCGTGCCTTCGCTGCTTTCCTCTCCTATAGCGGAAATCTCTTTCTGCAGATTACCTCTTTTTACAAGAAGCATCCGGGTGGCTTCCAGGTCGGCCAGTTTTGCCGCAGCTTCCTTGAACCGGCGGTACTCCAGAATTTTGTCGATGAGTTCCTGGCGGGGATCTATCTCATTACCCTGCTCATCCAGCTCTTTACGCGGTAACAACATTTTAGCCTTGATACGCATAAGAGTAGAAACAAACAGAATAAACTCGCTCGACAGCTCAATATTCAGATTCTCCTGCGAATGAATATAATCCAGAAAATCATTGATTATAGAAGTGATGGGAATATTGTATATATCAAGCTCATCCCGCTCAACAAAAAAGAGTAAAAGGTCAAACGGGCCCTCAAACTGCGCTAATTTTATCTGGTATGTTTCCTGGTTCATAACTAAATTTAAAACTTTGCAGAGAATCCTATCCCTAATAATTGCCTGAGCTGCAGGCGTCCAATGGCATCATCGTCATATAAAAAATCCAGCGCGATATTAGCGGACAGGAATTTGTTTACTTTCATCGCCAGGATATTCGTCCAGAATATATCGATATTTCCGGGCTTCTCCTTGTAATTGGAGAAAGCATCGAACCTTGATTTATAGGTCACATTCGTCATGACCTCCTTGTTGAATTCCGCGCTTAAAAAAGCACCTAATTCATTCCTCGACTTTTTCCCTGTATCTACACCGTAAGCTCCGAGTGCAGACAGCACATTATCATTCACAATTACCCATCTTTCCGTGAGAGGTGAAAGGAATAATGAAAAAGAACTGGAAGGTTTATACTCCGCTCCAAGCGATAATAATACATATGCCGGAGCCAGAAATTTTGATGTCAGGGTTTTTATTTCTGCACCATTCACATCCTTATCATACGCATAACCGTCGGCAAACTGCGAACGGAAATTGAACAACGTACTTGCATACCATTGCCTGCCTATCTGATACCCGTATTTTGATAGAAGGTCGATTCGGTCATCGCTTTTGCGCGTACCCAAACTTGTTGTATTGATATATCCGTAACCCAGATCCAGGGTATTGCGCCAAAGACTTTTTCCATCACGTAAAACAGCGAACAGGTTTAAAAATCCTACAGCGGAAAAAGAGGATTTATCTCCACCCCCCTGCCAGTTAGATAAAGATCCCTGCGCAACATTCAATGTAAACAACCCCCCTTTTTTCCACCCCGATTTATGAGCAGTATCTTCTTCAAATTTTTTATTGGAATCATCTTTGAGGCCTTTCACCGTATTATCCTGTGCAATGACAGACAATAATAATAGCTGGGCAATAAGGTATACGACTATCCTCTTCATGAATATAGGTTATGGTTTTTTAAGATGGCTTAACAATCCAGTGAATCATTTGTTTTTAAGGGCATCCCTGATCTCGATTAATAATTTGTCGGTTGTAGAAATTTCCGCCGCGGGACTTGCGGGAGGAGGAGTTTTACGTTTGAGGCTGTTAATAGATTTCACCAGCAGGAATATAGCAAATGCGATAAGTATAAAATTGATCGCTACGGTAATAAAATTCCCATAAGCAAATATCGGGGCCATTTCTTTTGCTTTGGCAAGTGGCGTTCCTACTGGAACATCTCCCAGAGCAACATACGCCTGGCTGAAATCAGGAGAGCCGACAACCGCAGCAATAAGCGGCATTACCAGGTCGGTTACTACCGAATCGACTATTTTTCCGAAAGCTGCGCCTATTATCACACCCACCGCAAGATCAATGACATTTCCCTTTACGGCGAACTCTTTGAATTCTTTGAGGAAACTCATAATAGTAGAGTTTGGTTTATCTTACTAAGATACATTCTCCCGCCTAAACGGTCATGATCTCCTTCTCTTTAGTTCCTAAGTGTTTATCCACCAGTCCAATGTATTTATCGGTCAGTTCCTGGATGCTGGCTTCCGCATCTTTACTTATATCCTCGCTCATGCCGTTCTTTTGCAGCTTTTTCACATTCTCCATGGCATCGCGGCGAATGCTGCGGATTGCCACTTTGGATTGCTCGCCTTCACCCTGCGCTCTTTTTACAAGCTCTCTTCTTCTTTCTTCAGTAAGGGGAGGAAGAAAAAGTCGGATGATATTACCATCATTTTGAGGATTGATACCAATATTGGCAGCAATGATTGCCCTTTCAATGGGCTGAAGCATATTCTTTTCCCAGGGCTGAATAGTAAGGGTGCGGGCATCTGCCACCGAGATATTCCCCACCTGGTTAATAGGTGTGGGATTACCATAATAGTCCACTACTATTCCATCTACAATATTTGGGGTAGCTTTTCCGGCGCGAACCTTGACCAATTCCGTTTCCAGGTGGCCGATCGCTTTATCCATCTGATCGTGGGCATCAGCAATGATCAAATCAAGTTCATCAGACATAAGAGAATTATTAATCGCGGCAAAGTTACGGGAAAGCCCAGACCTGGGATGTGAACTAAACCGTTAAGCAAATGTTTTTTACTCGTCGGTCTTAATTCTTCTGCTCGAGAATGATGTCTTTCGTAAGCGGGACAATCTTGGTAGAGATATGCTCCTTGTCCGCAGTACTACGGGCAACGAACAGGCGCGGCTGACGGCGGGTATAGTATAGAGCTGCAATCGCACTGAAGAAAATGCAAATAGCAGACAGTATCAGCCATGAAGGACCCATACCCCGGGCGAAATAAGTAATGGCAGCAAAGGAAAAATTAAATATTACAAGTGTGTAAGTGATCGTATTATGCGACCACCCTTTATCCAGCATAAGATGGTGGATATGGTTACGGTCGGGGCTGAATGGAGAACGCTGATGAAAGATCCTGATCGCAAAAACACGCAGAGTATCCATCAGGGGAACGAGCAGAATAGCAAATCCCACTGCAGGAGCGGCATTGATAGGCATGCTGATCCCCGGTTCCTGTGCAACATCAATAAATTTAATGACAAGTATGGCGTTGACCATCCCGATAAGCATCGAGCCTGTGTCCCCCATAAATATTTTCGCAGGGTGATAGTTAAAAATGAGAAAGGCTGCGAGACTGCCTGCCAGCGAAAAAGCCAGTACTGCATAAGGCGTCATATCAGCTTTCAGAAAATATAAACCAAACAGCGATGCCGCGGTGATGCCCAATGTTCCGGCCAGGCCATCTATGCCGTCTATAAGATTGAATGAGTTGATAACGACTATAACCGTAAAGTAAGTCAGCAGCATACTGAACATATCCGGCAATTCGTAAATGCCAAGGAAACCATGCATGCTCGTGATCTGTATGCCTGCCTTATTAATGATCAGAAAAGCGGCCAGAACCTGGCCTATGAATTTTTTTATAGGGGAGATAACAAGAATATCGTCTTTTAAACCCAGGAAAAACATGACCACTGCGGCTGCAAAAAAGTATTGAAACTCCGTAGCTACTTCAAAATGAATACTTAAGAGGCAGGCAAGCAAAAAACCGGCGAAAATACCAAGTCCTCCCAGTGATGGGATATGGGCCTGATGAATCTTCCTCTCATCGGGAACATCAAAAAGTTTCTTTGTTTCGGCTACAGTAATAATGGCGGGGATGGCCAGGAAAGTGATAGTGAAGGATATGGCTATGGAAAGCAGTGCATCAAACATCAGCCTACATTTGGTTTAGTATTTTACGGGTACCCATATTTTTAGCTTCCCGGACGACTTGTAAAATTACTTTCAAGTTTCTGTAAAAACAACTATTTCCCGATATTAGTTTGATTTCAGTCAAATTATAAAACAACAATATTGGTCATTTATTGTTCATTAAACGTAGTTTTGCGGCACTAAAAACCAGACAGATATGAAAGATCTTAAAGGGATAGCCGCCCAGATCAGAAGGGATATTGTACGTATGGTGCACGGATGTGCCAGCGGACACCCCGGAGGCTCCCTGGGATGCGCTGATTTTTTTACCGCTCTCTATTTCAGCGTGATGAAACACGACCCAAAATTCAATATGGATGCGATTAATGAGGACGTGTTTTTCCTTTCAAACGGGCATATTTCACCTGTTTTTTATGCTACCCTGGCAAGGGCAGGTTATTTTGACGTAAAAGAGCTGGCAACTTTCCGTAAGATCAATTCACGTTTGCAGGGTCATCCGGCAACTCACGAACACCTGCCGGGAGTAAGGATCGCATCAGGCTCGTTAGGACAGGGTCTTAGCGTAGCTATCGGGGCTGCGATAGCTAAAAAACTGAATGGTGATAAGAACCTTGTATTCTCTCTTCATGGCGATGGCGAATTACAGGAAGGTCAAATATGGGAGGCAGTGATGTTTGCAGCGCATAACAAGATCGATAATTTAATTTCTACTGTCGATATCAACGGACAACAGATTGATGGCCCCACACGCAAAGTGCTTGATCTCGGAAGCATTAAAGCAAAATTTGAAGCTTTCGGATGGGAAACAATGGAAATGGATGGCAATGATATGGATGCTGTTGTTGCAGGTTTAAATAAAGCCAAGGAAAGGACCGGCAATGGTAAGCCTATTGGCATCATGATGCATACCGTAATGGGCAAAGGCGTTGACTTTATGGAAAATGACCACAACTGGCACGGTATCGCACCCAGCAATGAGCAGCTCGCAAAAGCGCTTGAGCAACTGACCATGTCAGCAGATTACTAATTGCCTGGCTCTGTCCACGCCCCGTTTTCTTTTAGCAGGTTGACCAGCTCTTCAACAGCCACATCGCTGTTAACAGATCTTTTGATCACTTCTTTTCCTTTATATAAAGTAATCTTACCGGGACCGCTGCCTACATAACCGAAATCTGCATCAGCCATTTCTCCCGGACCATTTACAATGCAGCCCATGATGGCGATCTTCACTCCTTTGAGGTGATTCGTAACGGATCTGATCTTTGCAGTTGTTTCCTGAAGATCGAAAAGTGTACGACCGCAGGACGGACATGAAATATATTCGGTCTTGCTTATGCGCGTACGAGTAGCCTGAAGAATCGAGAAGGAAGTATTATTGATGAACTGATGATTGTTCTTTGTTTCAAGATAAGTGCGGCCGCTGATCTTTTGGTTCACGATAACAGAAGGATCATTCATCAGCCATAATCCATCTCCCATTCCATCCAGCAATAAGGCGCCGGCTTCAGTCGAGAAATGTATGAGTTGCTCATCAATAGTAGTATCACTACTTTCTACCACCAGAATAACAGGAGATTTAATTCCCTCATTCATTAATCCGGTAATAAACTTTCTAACCGATAGCATTGGCCTTTCGCCGGAAGACCAGACGCAAAGCACGATATTCTTATTATCTCGTAATGCAGAAACAACATTGCGTGCAAGCTCCTCATTATTACAATCCAGCGCCACATAACAGGATTGGGCAAGTGAATTATCCACAGAAGAATATTCTTCTCCCTGTATAAGTGGATGATATTTTTGCTTATCGGGCGCCTGCAACCAGGTTTTATAATTACAAATGACCTTCAATGTGCCGGGCAGTGCGAAATCAAGTATTTTATCGGCAGTGTATATGTAATCAGCCGCGCCATCACTAATATTCCATTTATCGAGTGCAGGATCGTACCGGTATCCTATCGATTGCAGATCATTCTGGTGAATTGATTTTGCATGCATAAAATCTGCAATTACTACAGGAACATGGCTTCCACCGGTATTGCTGATGTCAGAAGTGATCCTGCGTAAATAATCAACCGGAGAATAAGGCAACTTCTCTTTTATGTTTAATAAAGAGCCGGCAAAATTTTTATTCTCATATCGTTTAACCAGGTCCTTGCAGACAGGAATTTCAAATTCCGGATCTTCAGTCAGCGATACGCGTATAGTGTCTCCGATTCCGTCCTCCATCAACGTTCCTATTCCAATAGCAGATTTGATACGCCCGTCTTCGCCGTCTCCTGCTTCTGTAACACCCAGATGCAAAGGATAAATCGCGCCGAACTCGCGTTCCATCGTCTGAACCAGTAACCGGTAAGCCTGAACCATCACGAGCGGATTGCTCGACTTCATGCTCAGCACGATATTATGATAATTTTCATCACGTGAAATACGCAGAAATTCCATAGCGCTCTCCACCATTCCCATGGCTGTATCTCCGTAGCGGCTCATAATCCTGTCGCTCAATGATCCATGATTGGTCCCGATACGCATTGCAGTTCCGTATTCCTTGCAGATCTTCACGAGAGGAGTGAATCTTTCTCTTATTCTTTCGATCTCTTCGTTGTATTCTTTATCGGTGTATTCAATAAATTCGAATTTCTTTTTATCGACATAATTTCCGGGATTCACTCTGACCTTCTCTATTATTCGCGCGGCGATCTCGGCAGCATTTGGAGTAAAATGAATATCCGCAACAAGAGGAGTATTGTATCCTCTTTTCCGAAGCGCATTTTTTATATGAAGGAGATTTTCCGCTTCCTTTTTACTTGGCGCAGTAATGCGCACCAGTTCAGCGCCCGCTTCAATGCAACGGATAGTCTGTTCAACGGTAGCTTCCGTGTCCATCGTATCGGTCGTTGTCATGGTTTGCACCCGTACCGGATGACAATTACCGAGTAAAAGATCTCCTATTTTGACCTCAAGGGTCCGCAGACGCATAGAATATTTTTGTTGTCGATCCAATTGTTTATATTAATTAAACTTCTTTTTCTTCCTAATATAGTTTATTACTTACTACTTACCACTTTTCCAACACTTCACCAATCTTTTTCCTGCTTGCCAGCCGATCTGTTTTTCTGTTGTTGCATTTTCTGCTGAACCTGCTGTTCGCGTTGCTGTAAAGCTTTCAGGAACTGCTCCACCTGCTTTTTATTCAGAGAAGGAGGAGGCTGCTGCTTTTTTTCATTTTTTGTCTTTTGTTTTTTCTTCTCTTCTTTCTTTTCTTCTTTAGGAGGATTTTTCTTTCTCCATTCCAGCAAAGCCTTTTGCAGGTTGATCCTTGCATCCTCATCTGACGGATTCATTCTCACAGCCTGCTTATATGCCTCGATACTTTCTTCCAGCTTCTCCTCTCTGGATAACGAAACGCCCTTGTTATAATATGCTTTTTGTCTTACCGCATTCTGATTATTTTCCGTCAGCAGAGGATTAAAAGCATCGGATGCGCCGTTGTAGTTTTTATTCCTGTAATAAGCATTCCCCAAATTAAACCGGGCAACAGGATCACCCGCGTTAGCTTCCAGTGATTTTTGATATTCCATTGCCGCACTTTCATACTGCTTCTCTTTATATAATTTATTTCCCTTTCGCACATAGAGGCTTTGATCCTGTCCGAAAACAGCAAGGGAAAGAATCAGGGATACTATGGTACAATAAAAACTGTTCACGCAAGCTTCAGTTTTCTTTCAGGCAATAGAAATTCAGCGAGAAGAAGAACCAATGCTGCTGCAATAAACCACGGGAAATAATGGATATAATCTTTAAACGCGCTATCCTCCATTGCTGTTTCCTCGATCGTGGACAATTGTTTAACTATAGCGTCTTCCGCATCATTGAAGTTCTCGGGATTTATATAAATACCCTTTGTTGTTGCAGCGAGTTGCTTTAATTGTCCTTCGTTCAATTTTGTAAGGATCGTATTTCCCTGGTCATCCTTTTTATATTGGCCCGTAGCGGGATCGGGAATAGGCGTACCGAGTGTTGATCCAATCCCGACAGTATTAATCATCACTCCCTGCTCTGCTAACAGAGAAGCGATTTCGAGTGAAGCGGGATCATGATCCTCACCGTCGGTGATCAGTATAATAGATTTATACTTCCTCTCCTTGCTGTTAAAAGCAGTCGCGCTGAGTTTTAAGGCTTCGGAAATCATCGTTCCCTGGGTAGGTACAATATCCGGACTGGCATTCTGAATATACATCCTTGCAGCAGAATGATCGGTAGTGAGAGGCATTTGCATGTACGCTCTTCCGGCAAAGAGAACCAATCCCACTCTGTCATTCTCCAGCCTGCTCATTAATTGATACACAAGCTGCTTTGCTCTTTCCAAACGATTGGGGCGGATATCTTCAGCCAGCATGCTATTGCTCACATCCATTGCAATTAAAACATCCACTCCTTTTCTCTCCACCTTGTCCATTTTGCCAGGAAGCTGGGGATTGATTATGGCAATAATAATTGCTACAAGAGAAAGCGAGAGCAATATAAATTTCAGAAAAAATTTAAGCGGAGAGTAGCTACCGATCAGCTCCTTTACGAGCCTAGTATCTCCGATCTTTTTTACAGTATCTTTTTTCCTCCTGATCACATACCAGAACAGCAATGCCATAAGCGGCACCAGGAACAGGGCCGTAAAAAACTCTGGATGCTGGAACTGGAAATTCATTATGCAAATTTACAGGTTTCGGAGGGAAAGCCTCGGTGTTGAAGTCAGGCATTCAGCGGAGGTAATCAACACAATATATCCTTAACAATTACTTCCTTCCTTCCATCAACCCATAATGATGTAATATCTCTTTTAGTATTTTCAGTCTGACCGTTTCCATATCATAATTGCGATCAGCGCTTTCCAGTTGCAATACAAAGAAATAAGGATGTGCATTCTCTTCAATCCAACCTACTACCCAGCCCAGTGAATGCCCTTTTTCCGTAAATCCCCAACCTGTTTTATAACTGAGCTTGTAATTGGAATTATCTTCCATCTCCATCATGTTTCGCACGATTCTTTGCGTACGGGCCTGAAAAGGAAGTTGTCCGAAATACAATTTCTTCATCAATCCAAGCTGTTCATCGGCAGTTACCTTAACAGCATTGTCGAGCCAGAAGCTGTCCAGATTATTGGCTATAACAAATCTGTGATGAAGACTTCCATAACCGAGTGTATCGAGCCAGTGCTGCATCGTATCCTTACCAATTCGTTTGGCCAATTGCTGAAACCAGGGAACGGCAGAATAGGTAAATGCCTCCTGCATAGTCAGGTCCTGGTTCCACGAAGAAACCTGTCGAACAACACTGTCCCACGGGATCACTGTCGAAGAATCTTTTACTCTTCCGGTTTCGATACCCACGAGCGAATTGACGATCTTGAAAGTTGAAGCAGGCAGATAGGCGCTATCCCGGTATCTGTCAAGATTATATATAACAAATTGCCCCGTTCCATTATCGAACAGGGCAAAGCAACCATCGCTTTTATTTACACCAAAATATTTCTCTAAACTGTTGTCTTCTTTAATGTTGTTGGTTGAGCAACTGAAAAGAGTTGCCAACAGTATACATGAACATAATAATTTAAGCATCCGCGAAATTAAGCCAACCTTGAAATTTTCACGGCGTTTATTCCGCTCCATCGGTCATTGCTCTAGCTACCGCATAATCACCTACCTTTTTACCATTTTCCAGTCCTTTTTCACAGTCGCTGCGATAGTGAATCCCTCCGTACAAACGGGACATAGACGCCTCATTAGCCATATCATTGAACTTGCTTCCTCTGTCGGGCAGCAAATGTGTAAGAATAGTTGCTGCTGCTGCACTGAACGTGGAGTGGCCCGATGTAAAAGCAGGGAAATTGGGAACTCCGGTAAGTGTTTTGATATCAGAATCAGTTTGCGATGGACGGGGATTGAAATAAAAATATTTTGCATCCCAGCAGGTAATACCTGCATCCATCAGTGCCATATTGATCAAAGCATAATTTCTCGCCCATCTTACTTCACTATAATTTTCTTTTACGAACTCATCCGCAGCGATGGCATCCCAATGGCCAGGAGGGGCATAAGTACCTACTCCATCAGCCCAGTAATGTACAATAGCCATCCGTTCCCTGGATGGATTCTGACTATACCACATTACTTCTTCTGTTTCTTTTTTAAATTCCGGTGAAGAAGTAGATGGAGGTGGTGCTGGTCTCATGGCGATCACATCCAGTGAATCAAAAAGGAAGGGTTTAACCTTGGAGAATAAAGGAAGCATGGGGGGCCTTTTGGGAGATTCCAGACTGAACCAGCAGATTTCTCCTTTAGCTTCTGTGTCATCCTCCAGTTTTTTCCAAAACTCAGGATTGCCTATCGCCTGTCCGGCACGGTCGGTACGCGCTCTGGCAGCAAATTTTTGCGCAACCAGTTTTCCAAGCGCTTCTCCGGCTTCCAGTTCACTCCGCACATTAGCACCTGCCAGCAGACGGTATCTTTTATGTTGATCTGCTTTTTGCTGAACATAAGCAACTTCTCCGGGAAAAAGAAGTTTCAGCATTTCCACAGCCGCACCGGCAATTACTGCATCCTCACTTGGATAGGAAGGCAACTCCGAACGCGGAACAAGAGCCTGTACAATCGAATCAACAGCATACGGAGCTGGTCTGTTATACGTTTTTTTATAATGCCAGGCTGCAACCAATGCGTCGTACTGGGCTGCGCTGACATAAGCGTAAGCACGTGCTGCATAAGGGGGATTGGCAAATGGAAATAAAGGATAAGCAAAAGGATTGGCCGCACTTGGCGCAGGGTATGTCCTGTCGGGATTCTGATACGGAGGTAAATTGTATTTGGCTACCAGCTCACGCAGAATTTCATTCCACCTGAGAACACCTCCTGCACTCCAGTATTTGATAATATCCCGGTCGGCCGAGCTTAAAGATCTTTGCAAACCTTTGATCTCATTCAATTCTGCTGTATATGCAGGAGTACCCGGCAATACAGGCGCCGCAATAGGGAACTCGTCGGCAGCCGTAAGAAGCACAGGTTTCCAGACTCCAGCATCTATATCAAGACTAGTTGGCTCCAGTGAAGGATAGGTTGAACTTCTGTCCTTAATGTCTTTATTGCAGGACAAGCAAACTACCGCAACCACTGCTGACAGGCAAAAAGAGCTTAATGTTTTATATTTTCTCATGACTGAGTAGTTTTAGTATTGTTGTATGTTTTTCCCTTTTTGGAAAAATTCATAATATAAAACACACCACCATTGAAGATCGTGGATTGGCCCATATTCCTACCGCGGAGTGTATATCTGGCTCCTGCTATAAGTTCAAGGCCAGGCACTACAGACATTGAATACTTGAAATTCACACCCGCCATAGTAGCAATCATCTTGTTGGTAAGGAAAGGCATATCATTTTTCCTGATATCATATCCTTTCAATGTTGTCATGTTTTCCAGAACACCTTCAATGATCCAGGCATTACTTCTGTAACCAGACCTTACATTGTAACCAATCACATTTGGCATATCAACCATATTGGTAAGATGCATCTCCGAATCATAATAGGAAGTACGGTCAATCTCTACATTGCTTCGGTACATATACATGCCTGAAGCAGTAGCGAAGAAATTACCTTTTTGATAATCCACCATTCCTCTTATCATCGCATTCCTGCTGTGCAGACCGATAGACATGGGAAGAAAATCTGCAACATAATCCGAAACGGGAAAGGATACACCGCCAATAGCATAAGCCGAAATGAATTGTTTATTACCCAATTTCTTAAGGAATGGCATCCATTTAACCATCAGAGAAAGATCCTGCACCCCTTTCATTCCTTTAAGCGTACCGCTCGTCGCTTTTGTTTGCACATAGGGAAGGCTGAAAAGAAAATTAATCTTGTTGGTAATGCCATAATTGCCCATCACGCCGATCATCTGTGTACTGACCGTACCCATGTTTTCGTTGTTTCTTTTAAATGTTCCTTCCCAATAGTTCTTCCAGCTACCATAACTGTACATGGCGCCGGCACATAAAACATTTTTATTCATCATGATCGCATCCACATCGGTTTGAGCCTTCAAGGATGGCGCCGCAATTATATAAAGCGGAATTAATACCAGCCTGATGAAATAATGATATCTTTTTTCCATGAAATTTAGAGTTAGGTGGTTAAAACTTAAATGAACAACCAATATTGATCACGTAATCAGCAAAAGCCGCATCGCCCTGCTGCTTTGTTCCAGACTCAACGGATCTTTCTTTATCGGATACACTTTGCGTTCTGTTTCGTGATATTGCTACCGGAACGTTCAAATACCAATGAGCTTTCCCGGTTGTATAATTAATTCCGGGTTCAACTGCAATTGCATAACCGGGTCTTCTGAAACCATTGCTTTCACCTATAAGATCGTAAGCCGGAATTCCGTCTATTCGCGCACCTGCTGCGAATGCAATTTTATTCAATGCATAAGATACACCGGCCCTTCCCATGTATTGGTCAGAAACGCTCATGATCGTTTCATTATATAATGCCGGTGATAAAGTTTCACGATAGGTACGAACGCCATTTACATCTCTTGGATTAAAAAGATAAAATCCATTTCCATAAACGGAAATATGCTCGTTGAACGAATAGTAGGCATTCAATTCTGAGGCAAGGCCGGTACCCCCATCGCCAAGCTGGATGGATTGGTCTACTGTACGCAATTCCTTTGTTCCATCAGGACCTACATTAAACCAGTAATCCTGGTAGTCATATGCGCCTGTGGCAAATTTGATCCCTAAACCCAACTGCACATTCCCCTTTTTTGATTTGTGCGGGTCCATTACCCAGTAATATGCGGACAAGCGCATATCACCCAATCCATAAGAAGAAGTAAAATGACGTTCCCTTTTAATATACGTACCATTTACAAGCCCATGTTCATACAATGAAGAGCGTTTGTTGGCAAGTAATGGCATATTCAGACTCAAAGACCACCTCGCATTCAGCTTATACAGTATAGAAAGGTCCATCGAATGAGAATAATTACGCACATCGGTATCCTGTTCAATTCTTTCTTTTTGTTCGTCGGTCCCTTTAAAATGCCTGAAGGATTTAAAGTACCTGTAGTTGGCCATGAATTGCCATTTATATTGGCTATCCCCTGGTTTTTCAATTGAACATGATGAACCTGTACTCCGGATTGCTACGCAGCCCTGTGCGCCTGAACGAAAATTAAACATTAAAACAAATACTGCTGTTGCAATAATATATCTCATAGCCTGTTTATTATTTTGGTTGAATGATTTCCCGATCCCTGTTGTGGTGAACATTTCCGGATTTATAGCGCCGATCAGGCACATACAACTGTTTATGAAATAATGCCTGATCGTCGAGGAACGGGACCAGAAATATTAATTTAAATGGGAGATTCAGGACTGTGGGGGCTGTTCAGGTATGTCGTTAAACCCTGCCAACCCTTTCACGCTATCTTTAAAATTATACCGCTGCAAAAGATCAGGCAGCGCCTTGATAGCCCAGCTATTATTTTCCTGTGTATATTCTGCAACTGAAGACTTGAACGAAGAAGTTTGATTTTTTTCCTTGCTTTGAGTGGTCTGGTTAAGATCATTCACTGACTTAAAAAAGTCCATCCGCGCATTGTTCAACTTTGTTTTATCCTCATTGGGAAGGCAAAGCAGGACCAGCTCTCCTTTTTCAATTTTGCGCTTTACATATTTGTAGTGAATACCTTTTACTTCAAGCTCACCATCGTATCTTTCGAACCCGGAAGAAGTTCCGTAAAGGTATGGTGTATTAAGGGAGACTCTGATTTCAATCAGATTGGATTCATCATAATCTGCTTTTTCAATGCGGGATTCTAGGGCTATATCAGCCTTACTTTCCAGGAGTCCTGAAATAAATCGATAACCTACCCAATTGAAGGCAAGAATCGACATCATTAATATCGCAGCAGTTTGTTTCAAGTTACCGTAGTTAAGGTAAGATATTTACTCCAAATACGTATAAAATCCCCAATTAAAGTCGGTAAATACGCTGGGCATTCAATCCAAAAATCTTCTCTTTGTCTTCCGGCAGCAACTGCTCCATGTACTTGTCTAGCAGGCTTTTCCATTGAACATACATACCGGAAAGCAGCATTACAGGCCAGTCGCTACCGAACAACAGCCGTTCCGGTCCAAAGGCATCAAAAACCACATCCAGGTAGGGATAAAAATCGGCCGGGCTCCATTCCTTCCATTCAGTCTCGGTAAGCAGGCCTGAAAGTTTGCAGGAAACATCGGGGTTGGCGGCAAGTTCATATATGCCTTCCTTCCATCCGCTTATTTCTTTGTTCTTTATATTGGGTTTGGCGCAATGGTCAACTATAAACGCCTGGCCGGGAAAGGCATTGGTAAAATCGGCTGCAGCCTTTAACTGACGTGGGTAAATAAGCACATCATATGTGTACCCTGCTGCGTCAAGGAGCGAAACGCCCCTGCGAAAATCTTTATCGTATAAAAAATCATCCGGCTCCGATTGCACGATATGCCTGATCCCTTTTATGACCGGATATGCAGCAAAATTCTCCAGCCTCTTCTCAATATCGGAAGCTTTGAGATCGGTCCATCCTACTACACCCTTAACAACAGGATGTGTTACTGCCAGCTCCGCAAGGAATCTTGCTTCCAGTTCAGAGGAATCCGCCTGAACCGCAACACAGCCGTCGACATTATTTCTTTTTAAGGTCAGTTCGATATCTGAAGGCAGGAAATTCTTCTGCAGGATCTCCATGGTCTTATCTATCCAGGGATAATCCTTTTTACTGTATTTCCAGAAATGGACATGGCTGTCTATTACCATGAGTGTCGTTTGGGAAGTTAAAAGCAAAAGGTAAAACTTAAAAGTGAAATCAATTTCACTTTTTGTTTTAAGTTTTCACTCTTACGTCTCCGGCTTGTTGATCAAACGGCCACCGCACAGATTTTCGAATTCTGTAGATTCCTGGGCTATCTTCTGTTCTCGCGTATCTTCTAATTCTTGCAGATCATCCGGATCTTCTTAAAGGAGCCAGGCCTGGAAAGGCCCGGCTGTTGTTGATCGTACCCTTTAAAAATAAACTCTTCGAATGATTTATTGTACCGTCTTTTGATACGGCTGATTTTATATTGAGGTTTTGGCTGAAGTCCGAAAAATATCATTAGGGGCTTTATTATTGCTGTCCGGCTGAGACCCGTTGCGCTCCAGGAAAAAAGATTCACCATTGAAAGCACTCTGGAAGCAGGTTGCTTCTCTATCAATAAGTAATCCGAAGCGTAAGCGTGCATAACCAATTTTTAAAGCTTAAGAAATGCCAGGCCTGGAAAGGCCCGGCTGTTTGTTGATCGTACCCTTTAAAAAGAATTTGAATTATTTACTATCAGCAGATACTGAAAAATATTATTGTTGAATAACTCCAAGGATAGATGGAGGAGTGTATATCTCGCTTCCTTCCTGGCCTACTACTCTGAGACGGTAGTATAAATGACCCAAATAGGCATGTTTGAATTTATCTGTAAAAAAATACTCCGGTTCCTCGTCTCCACTCTCGCCGGTGAACAGCAATCCAATTTCCTGGAAGTTGCGTCCATCGGTACTGCGCTCCAGTACATAGTGACTGACAGCGCCCTTGAATGGAAGCCAGTTAAGGATGATCTTTGTTTCCGTTCTTCCCTTGATCTTTACTACAGGATCTATTACATTCTTTTTCGCCGATGAATATTCTACAGAATTAGCCTGTTTGTTTAGAGTAGCTAATCCTTCGGTCTGTGCATTTGCCGAAGCAAAAATGAACAGCGCTATAAATGAAGCGGAGATTTTGAAGATCGACGGGTACAACGTTTTCATGCTCTTATATTTTTAAATCGGGACAAACTTTTTACGATGGCCCACAGGAGTACAGGAAGAAGTGATTCTTAGAAATTGGAAAACGTTAAGGAAGATTGGAGAGATTAAATCAGGTGTTCCGAGGATTGGAATTAGCTTGATCGCTGGTACAAAGATTACACGCAATTTTTGCAGATGCAATAGTAAAACTACGAGGGCATAAAAAAACGCTGTAATACAGCGTTTTTTCAATTATTGATTGGTTGACCTGATCAGCAATAAGTGGTTCCACCTAGCGCAGAACTTCTTTGGTTACACTTACTTATACTGCGGTATCAGGCTATTGGCCAGTTCTGTCATTTTTTTGAGGCTGTCATCTCCAAGACCGCCTTTTTTAAATTCTGCCAGGACTTCAGGATGCTTATTTTCCATCTCCAGTAAGAAATGTTCTTCAAACTCCTTTATTTTCTTTACCGGTACCTGGCGCAGGAGCCCCTGGGTTCCAAGGTAAATAATAGCAACCTGCTTCTCAACTGCAAATGGAGAATATTGAGCCTGTTTAAGGATTTCCACGTTTCTGGCTCCTTTATCGATTACGAGCTTCGTGGCGGCATCCAGATCGCCACCAAACTTGGAGAACGCTTCCATTTCACGGTAAAGCGCCTGGTCAAGCTTTAATGTTCCCGCAACCTTCTTCATCGATTTGATCTGCGCATTACCACCCACACGGCTTACAGAAATACCCACGTTAATTGCAGGACGGATACCGGCATTGAACAGGTTGGATTCCAGGAATATCTGGCCATCCGTAATGGAGATCACATTTGTGGGGATATAAGCCGATACGTCACCAGCCTGCGTTTCGATAATGGGGAGGGCAGTGAGTGAGCCTCCACCCTTAACAAGATGTTTAATGGATTCCGGCAGGTCGTTCATATTCCTGGCCACTCCGTCATCGCTGATCACTTTGGCAGCGCGTTCCAGCAGACGGCTATGAAGATAGAATACATCACCGGGATATGCCTCGCGTCCGGGAGGACGGCGCAACAGAAGAGAAACTTCACGGTATGCCACAGCCTGTTTGGAAAGATCATCAAAAATGATCAGTGCGGGACGGCCGGTATCACGGAAAAATTCCCCGATAGCAGCTCCGGCAAACGGCGCATAGAATTGCAGAGGAGCAGGATCTGAAGCAGAAGCGGCTACGATAGTAGTATAAGCCATCGCTCCATTGTCCTCAAGCGTTTTCATTACTCCCGCTATAGTAGAGGCTTTCTGTCCGATTGCAACGTATATACAATAAACAGGTTTGCCTGCCGCATGAAATTCTTTCTGGTTAATGATTGTATCGATGGCAATAGCTGTTTTACCAGTCTGCCTGTCACCGATGATCAGCTCCCTTTGTCCGCGTCCGATAGGGATCATTGCATCGATCGCCTTCAAACCTGTCTGAAGAGGCTCTTTTACCGGTTCGCGGAATATTACACCGGGGGCTTTTCGCTCCAGTGGCATCTCATATTTTTCGCCTTTGATAGGTCCTTTGCCATCTATAGGCTGACCGAGCGTATTTACTACACGGCTTAGCATTCCCTCTCCCACTTCGATCGATGCAATCTTGCCGGTACGCTTTACTTTTGACCCTTCCTTGATACCGGTAGATTCTCCCATCAATACCACACCCACGTTGTCTTCTTCCAGGTTCAATGCAATAGCCCGGACACCGTTTTCAAATTCCACGAGTTCACCACTGCTGACATTATTCAATCCGTATACACGGGCGATACCATCCCCTACCTGGAGAACAGATCCGACTTCCTCGAGATCCGCTGCAGCATTGAAGTTGCTCAACTGTTGGCGTAATATCGCGGATATTTCATCCGATTTAATTTCTACCATAATAATACCTTTTATCGTTTGTTGTTTACCGTTATAGCCGGCCGAAGAAAGATCATCAGATCCTCCTTCTGTTGATTATCTGATCTTATAAATAAAATCGTTGTTCAGGAATTGTTTTTTGATCGCATTGAGATCGTAAGCAATGCTCGCGTCCACCAGCGTGTCGCCTATCTGCAACACAAACCCTCCTATCAGGTCTTCATCCACGACAGTGCTGAGCTCTATATTTTTCATTCCTGACTGGCTCTTTACTTTCTCAACGATCTCCTTTTTTACTTCTTCGCTGACCGGTGTCGCTGTGGTCAGCTTTACAGTATGTATCTGCTGGTTTTCCTTGTATTGCTCTATAAAGGCATGGGCAATTTCCGGAAGATTGGATTCGCGGCCCTTTCTGATCAGGAGTCTGATGAAAGCGGTGCTGAGCTCACCTATCTTTCCTTTGGTAACAGCTTCCAGAATCGATTCTTTTTTATCAGAAGCTATAATGGGACTTCTCAGCAACGCTACAAAATCAGCGTTGCTTTTGGTTACTGCCTGTATATAGCGCATATCATTATGCGCCTGATCAAGTTGCCCCCTTTCTATGGACAGCCCTATCAGGGATTTTGCATACCGGGTAGCCAGACGTGGGTTAAGCATATTAATTCAATTTCACCTCGTTGGTGAGCTGTTTGATATAAGTCTCCTGTTCGTTCTTGTTGCCCAGTTCGCGGCGAAGCACTTTTTGTGCAACTTCTATCACTAGCTGTCCAACCTGATTTTTTACATCGGTAAGCGCCGCCATTTTCTGTTGCTGTATCGCGGCCTGTGCATCGGCAACGATCTTGTTCGCTTCGAGCTTTGCTTTTTCTTTTGCCTCGTTTATGATCTTATCTTTTGTATCGCGTGCTTCCTTCAGCAGTTGTCCTCTTTCTTCACGCGCTTTTGCGAGCAGCGCTTCATTCTCACTCTTGAACTGCGCCATTTCAGCCTTCATTCTTTCAGCAGTAGCAAGGGAATCAGCTATAGTCGTTTCCCTTTCCTTCAGGGATTTAAGAATGGGCTTCCAGGCAAATTTTTTCAGAATAAAAAACACAATAAGGAAGGCCAGTAAAGTCCAGATGATCAGTCCAAAGGAAGGTATGAGTAAATCCATAACCTGTATTTAACTTCTTTAATAAATCAAAATATACTGCACTCGCCGCCCTGTGCTTTGAATGCAGTAAAATGTTGGCTTAAACGAACATAGCCAGGATACCTGCGATAACCGCGAAAAGGGCAACACCCTCAACGAAAGCGGCAGTCAGGATCATGTTAGCGCGGATATCGTTGATCGCTTCGGGCTGGCGGGCAATTGCCTCAACCGCACCTTTACCGATCTGACCGATACCAATGCCGGCGCCTATTGCAGCCAATCCTGCACCGATAGCGCCGCCTGCATTTGCCCAGGCTACTTCGCTTAACAAAACTGTCAGTAAATCCATAATTGTGTGTTTATATAACTATTAAAAAAGACTTTATTGAAATCTCCCATTGCTCACCTAAATAATCACCGGATCTTCAGGACCTATCTGGTGCTTGTCATGATGATCATGCACATCTTCTATCGCCTGGCCAATAAATACAGCGGTCAGGTTGGTAAATATGAATGCCTGTATAAATGCCACCAGTATTTCAATCAGATAAATGAATACGGAGAAAGCTACGGAAATCGGCGAGAAACCCCAGCCGATGGCAGCGCTTAAACCCCCGAAAATAAAGATGAGCGAAATAAGACAGATAATGATGATGTGACCCGCAAGCATGTTCGCGAAAAGACGTATGATCAATGCGAATGGCTTGGTAAATACGCTCAGGAACTCGACCAGCACCATGATCGGTTTAACACCCCCAGGTACGGGCGGATTGAATATATGTCCCCAGTAATGGCCATTCCCGTTCACACATATCACTATAAAGGAAATTACACCCAATACAGCAGTGAAGGCAATATTGCCGGTCACATTCGCGGAACCGGGTATCAATCCGAATATATTATTGATCAGAATAAAGAAGAAAACAGTCAGCAGATAAGGAAGAAATTTTTCATACGCGTGGCCGAGGTTGGGCTTCGCTACCTCATCACGGATAAATGTGATCACCGGCTCAACGGCATTCTGCATTCCTGTGGGCGCTTTTTTGGTGCCGATACCTTTGGCGTATTTATTTCCCATTGATACCAGTATCCAGACCAGCAGCGCCAGCGCAATGATCATCTGCACCACATTGCGTGTCAGAGAAATATCATACACTTTAACGGAAGGATCGGACGCTACTATTTTGTTCCCTACCAGCTTGTATCCGTCTACCTCATGCTCTCCGTGATGAAACGCGGAGGACATGAAAAAAGAAAATCCTTTCTGGGGGGAATATAGAATAACGGGAAGAGGAATGGAAAGATGATGTTCGTGGCCATCAGCACCTTTATAGGTCATGAAATGGAACTCATGGGCATCAAGAACGTGCTCGAAAATCACCTCATTGGCATCAAAACCTTCTTTCTTTTTTTCACCGGATCCGGAAGCATGCTCCCCGTGATTTTCGTGGTTCTCATGGCCATTTTCCTGGGCGATAGCCGGATTGAAAAATAGCACGTAAAAAACGCTGAAAACCGCTACCAGTAAGCACTTTAATCGCCTGTGGGACATACCTTTTCCGAAATTTGGCGCAAAGATAAGCATGGAGGGGGTAAAAACCGAAAATGGATTTGAATTTATTACGGCAGTGTTTTGGCCCCTTTTTCCTCGTCAATAAAGTGCAGGCTGGCATATAATCCTCCCATTGCCAGCAACTCTTCATGGGTGCCCATTTCCTTAATCTCACCCTTGTCCATAACGATGATCTTCCCTGCCTTCCTTATGGTGGACAACCGATGGGCGATCACGATTGAGGTCCGCCCGGATATCAGGGTATCAATCGCTTTCTGGATCAGCAATTCGCTTTCTGTATCTATGGAAGAAGTAGCTTCATCCAGTATCAGGATAGAAGGATTATATAAAAGCGCGCGGATAAAAGAGATCAATTGCCTTTGCCCGAGCGACAAGGTCCCACCCCTCTCCATCACATTATAGTCATAGCCTCCCGGAAGCTGCATAATAAAATCATGCACGTCTATCAGTTTGGCCGCATGAATGACCTGCTCTCTCGATATTTCAGGATTGCGCAAAGTAATATTGTCCATCACGGACCCTGAGAACAAAAACACGTCCTGCAATACCACGCCGATATCTTTTCTCAAAGCCTCAAGCCTATACTCCTCTATGGGTGTGTCATCTATTTTGATCACCCCTTTCTGCACATGGTATAACCTGTTCAGCAGGCTGATCACCGATGTTTTACCGCTGCCCGTATGACCTACCAGCGCGATCGTTTCACCTGGCTCCGCTTTGAACGAAATATCTTTGAGCACATAACGTTCATCTGTATACGCAAACCATACTTTGTCAAATTCTATTTTGCCATTTATTTTGGAAGGGGCATGCGCACCTTCTTTTTTAATATAATCCTCATTGTCCAGCACACGGAAAACTCTTTCGCTGGCTACCATTCCCATTTGCAGGACGTTGAATTTATCGGCAATAAACCTGAGCGGCCGGAAGAGCAGATTGAGAAATAAATAAAAGGACACCATCTTTCCCACCAGGTCAGACGCTTCTCTTCCTTCCATATTATATGCATGGGTTGCTCCCCACCATACTACCAGTGCAGTGGCGATCGCAAGCACTATTTCAACGATCGGAAAAAAAACAGAATAGGCAAATATGGCATTGACATTGGCATTCCTGTGTTCTTTGTTGATGGTCCTGAATTTACCAGCCTCTTTTTCTTCTGATGCAAATGCCTGTACGATCTGCATTCCGGTGATGTGTTCCTGCACAAATGCATTCAGGTTCGCTACCGCATTACGAACACGGATAAAGGATTTGTTCACGCTTTCTTTAAATATCCAGGTGGCGATGAGCAGAAACGGAAAAGGGGCAAGACTGATCAGTGTAAGCCGCCAGTCGACATAAAACATGGCAAAGAGTATGCAGATAATAGATAACAGATCTGCAATAATAGGGATCAATCCCTCTGCAAAAATATCATTGATGGCTTCAATATCATTGATAGTGCGGGTGGTCAGCGTTCCGATAGGGGTTTTGTCGAACTGAGAAAGATTCAGACCAAGTATTTTCTCGTACACTTTTACACGCAGATCTTTTACAACCGTTTGTCCAAGCCAGGTGCTCAGGAAGGAAAAATAAAATCTGAAAGCGGATTCTATTAACAATAATCCGATCTGTATGATCGTGATCCAGATGATGAGCTCCGTCATCCTGTTCTTCACCTCGCCTGAACCTTCAACGCCTTCTTTTATATAATCGTTGATACTGAGCTGTATCAGCAGCGGACGAACAGGTGAAAAGAATGCGAGGATGATGGCTAATGCGACCGAGATATAAAATCTTCTTTTATAAGGAGAGGCAAACTTCAATACCCTTCTCAGCAATCCGAAATCAAATATTTTCTTCGCGGCAGAACTCCTGGACATTTTGCGAATTTACGAATTACTGATTCGCGGAAGTAATCACAGCCATATCAGCATAGAATTATTCATCTCCCATGGATTTCCTGTAAGCTTTAATGAAGATCGCTCCCAGGTTTTTATAGGGAGGGATATAGTCATCGAATTTTTTGCGAGACGCCGCATCCGTAAACTTTGAGCTTAAATCGCGCCAGGTATTGATCCAGTCTATATTACGTCCCGCGCGCAGATTGGCGTTAATGGCCTGTAGTATAGGCTCGTTCACGGTTTTTGTTCCCACCTGCTTGGAGGAAATAATATGCGCATCTTCGCAGATTGTGAGCACTTCATTCAGGTTATTATATCCGCCGCAGGATCCGAGTACTACGATCTTCGCAGTTGGGGCAAGTTGTTTCAGGGTGTATTGCAGATGATAGCTATGCCCGCGATGAATCACTATGGAGGGTTTCAGCTTTTTCTCTTCCAGGTACTCGTTCAGTTTTGCCTGAGCCCTCGCGTCCGGATCATCCTGTCCAAGTAGCGGCTTGTTGGCAAATATCCAGTTAGGTCTTCCCTTAGTGGAAACAATGCTCACCCAATCATCATTGGTCTGTATTTTCCATTCCGGTTTGTTTCGGAACATCTTCATGAAATTTTCGAACGACAACTGCCCGTCTTTATCTTCGTCACCATAAAAAAATACCTGCTGCACCACACGGCCGCTGTCATCAAGGAGCGATCTGTAATTCAGTCCATATATGGAAGCAATGCCCAGCTCTTTCGAAAGATCGGTCTTCACGGTAGTATCCGCCGATTCAAATAATACTTTTAGAAGATTATAGATCACTACTCCTCTTTTGTTGGAATTGGCGATATTTCTCTCGAGATTCCATTTCACCTCACTCAATATAAACCTGGCGAGTACCGAGTCCTTATCCATAATGCTGCTGTACGAATCGGCAACATCCACAGCCTGCTCCAGACCATCGGTATTTTCCAGGCGTATGACAAATGCCTTCATGGTGGTAGTGGCATTTTCCTTATCCATCTTTCCAAGAAAATCATTCAGGGTATTATAACCTGCCGCCATCTTGATGAATTTGCGGAAAAGATCGCCATTCACACTCAGCAATAAACTGTCGCTCCTGGGAGTGCTCATGCGCTGGAACATTCTTTTATACACCTGCAGATAGCTGGAGGTATAAATCTCATCTTCACCCATAACGATCAGATAGTACAGCTCCTGCGGCGTCAGTTCCTCGATCCTTTGAAAACGCACCTGTTCATTTTCTTCAGAGTGCAAGGCATTGATCTCCCTGATAAAATATTGTTTAGCCTTGATAGACATCCTGTCTGTCAACGCACGCATGCCCAATACGGTGTCTCTGTACGGAGGAAGCAGCCGTTGCGCATATTCTATGCGCGTTTTAACCATCAGCCTGTAGTAAGCAAGATCATTATCTTTTACCCTGTCGATTTCTTCCAGTGTGATCGATCGGCGCATAAGATTATCCAGGAAAGGAAAATAGAGCTGCCCGCTTTTGCTTCTGGCAATTTTGCTGATCATTCTGACCAGCGAGTCCGGATGATTCTGAATCTTATTACCAAGAGCATTACGCGCTGCGGCATAATCATACAATTTCCTGATATCACGGTGCGCTGCGATCTGGATGAATTTGTCGGCAAAAGGCAGATTGGGATTTTTATTCAGCTCAGGTAATATTTCATCAGGATGTATTTCAAGATATTTCTGCACCAGCAACAAGCGCGAAGGTTTTACTCCGGAGTTTTCACTCGGAAGAAGAAAACAATCGATCAGCAGCTTGCCTATGCCATAATCGCTTTTTGCGATCACCGGCTCGATGCTCTCCCCTTTCCTGTCGAGCAGCATGCATTCCATAAATGCACTGAATAATGCAGGCGCTATAGATATAGGGAAATCTTTTTTCCCGTGATTCTTGTTGTATCCTATAAGAAGGATCTCCAGGCTTTTTAACGACTTCACCTTTTCCTGCCCTGTGAGCAACGAATCCAGTTCAATCTGTTCCTGCAGGGCATCCACCTTTCTCAATAGCACATCGGCCAGTTGCAGGTTCATGGTCTCATCGCTGGAGAGATGCAGGGTGCCGTCAGCTTTCTGGATACGTTTTTGCTGCTTATCTACCAGGTCGTGGAACAGCATACGTTCCATAGCTATTTTAAAAGTATAGGAAGTTTGTGCCAGGAGGGAAAGAGGCAAAAGGGTAATAATCAGGCTGATCAGTCGGGCGTTCATGTATACCAATGGCTTTTGTAGAGGATATATAGACAAAAGTACGACATCCCTGGTTGTCAGCGGGTTTTCTCAGTTAACAATTTGATAATCCCTGAATTAACACATGAAGCCAGGGAAAATTAACTTTGCGTAAATTTTATTAATGGAGGCGAGCCCCAAAAAGATCCTGATTGCAGATGATGAGCCCGATATACTGGAGATTATAGGATATAATCTGAATAAGGAGGGCTACCAGGTGATCCCGGCAAAAGATGGAGATGAGGCTTTGATGAAAGCGAAGACTTACAAACCCGATCTGGTGATACTCGATATCATGATGCCAAAGAAGAACGGGGTTGAAGTTTGTGAGATCATGAGAACACAGAAAACATTCCAGAATACTTTAATAGTTTTTCTGACCGCATTGAACGACGAAGGGTCGCATGTAAAAGGGCTTGAAACCGGGGCCGATGATTATATAAGCAAACCGGTCAGTCCCAAGATACTGCTGAGCAAAGTGAATTCTTTATTCCGCAGGGTTAAGAACGAACCTTCGGGAGGTGCGGTGATCAGCATTGCCAACCTGGAGATCGATCCGGTGAAATTTGAAGTAAGCGTTAGCGGAAAACAGGTGATCCTGGCCAAAAAGGAATTTGAGCTCCTGTATATGCTGGCCTCCAAACCGGGCAGGGTGTTTCTACGCAACGAAATACTGAACCAGGTATGGGGCAATGAGGTGATCGTGGGCGACAGAACTATCGATGTCCATATCCGCAAGATCCGGCAAAAGCTGGAACTGGATTGTATTACCACTGTAAAAGGCGTTGGATATAAGTTTGATCTCTAACTTTAGGTGATGTTCTCCACCAAAAACCTTTCTCCCAACCAGCTTTCCGCTATTACCGCGCTTGTTCTCAGCATCCCCATAGCGGCAGGGATTTACCTGATCGCTCTCTACGATTGGGAAACCGCTCTCATCTCTTTCGTAGTCATATTTGTTGGAAGCTATGCACTGATCCGATTCACCTTTGAAAAATTCATCTTCAGAAAAATAAAACTCATTTATAAACTTATCAATCAGACCAAGGCTACGCGCAAGGAGGAAATGTATTTTAAGTATGTGCTTCCGCAAAAGAATATAGATGAAGTGCGCGATGATGTGGAAAACTGGATGACGAAAAAAAACCAGCAGATAGAGGTATTGCAGAAGAACGAAGATTACAGAAAGGAGTTTTTGCAGAATCTCGCCCATGAATTCAAAACACCCATATTTGCTATACAGGGATATGTGGAAACTTTATTGAACGGAGCCATGGAAGAAGCGGATATCCGTAAAAAATTCCTGGAGAATACTTCTAAAAATGCAGAGCGCCTGGTAAACCTGGTGAAGGACCTTGATGAGATCACAAGACTGGAAAGCGGGGAGCAGTTATTATACAAACAGAATTTTATTGTTCAGGACCAGATCCGTGAGGTGTATGATTCGCTTGGTTTGAAGATGCAGAAGAGGAATATGACCGCCATTATCAAAAAGGGATGTGAAACTCCGGTTACCGTTTTCGCCGACAAAGAGAAAATCAGGCAGGTACTGATCAATCTTGTGGAGAATGCCAGCAAGTACGGAAAACAGAATGGAACGATTACCGCGAGTATTTATCTGACCGACCACAGGCATGCGCTTATAGAGATCAGTGATGATGGCATAGGGATCGAAGAAGATCATTTGCCCAGGATTTTTGAAAGGTTCTACCGGACAGATATGGCGCGAAGCCGTGATAAGGGGGGGACCGGCCTGGGACTCGCCATCTGCAAGCATATAATCGAGGCTCACGGACATAGCATACATGTGCGCAGTACTCCGGATGTAGGCACAACTGTCGGTTTTACCCTGGATATCAAAAGGGATTAGATTTACTAATAGTAATTATGCATTAACTGAATTTTAATTCCGGAGCCATACTTTTTTCCCGGATCAGGAGTTTATTACGCAAACCTTCCAACCTATGAAAACAAGGAACAGACTTCTGTTCTTTATGGCTTTTGTCCTAAGTTCCCTCTCCGGCATTGCGCAGTGCAGCAATACTACCACACAGGTGAGCTATGATACACTTGTTACCGGAGTAGGCTCAACCAATGATCCTTATATATTCAGTTTTCCCAAATTTGATGGCCAGCAGGGAACGCTTCTTTCTGTGAATATACGGTCTGTTCTTACCCTGAGTTATCATTACGACATAGAAAATACTCTCGGCTCTGCCCAGAATCATAAGCTCAGGCTGAGCAGGTATGATGATATTTCCAGCGTCGCTCTTCCCGTGCCTGTCAGTAATGCGCTTTCCGCTCCCCAGCATCCTCTTTGGTATAATAATAACCTTTCCGCCTCAAACGGAGTCAACGGTTCTGGTGGCGATTTCAGGTCAGTAGCCCCATTTTATGTGCTGAATAACGATACAATCATTGATGAGGTCCTTTATAATACTGCTGATTTTCTCGGTTCGGGAACCGTTTCATTCGATTATGCTACCGCAATGGACCTGACGAGAAATCCTGTCTCAGGAGCGCTTATCACTAATGATGGAGCTGCCGACGAGATCAAATTCATTGTTACTTATACTTACTGTAGCAATATCATGCTGGCCTCAGATATTACTTCATTCATCGCCAATAAGAAGGATGAGGAAGTTAACCTGCGCTGGTTTGCACTTAACGAACATACCGGCAGACAGTATGAGCTTCTTAAAAGCACAGATGGAAAGAATTTTACAACAGTAACCAAACTCCATTCCAATCCAGGGGCTAATAATACAGGCAACTACCAGTTTAATTATGTCCCACTGCCGAATGAAGAAGGAAAACTCATTTTCAGGATCAGGCAAACCGATGCCGACGGTAGTATAAAGCATACATCTCTCCGTGTAGTGGATATTGGAGCTAATAATACTACATCCGGGATCAGGTTATTACCTAATCCTGCTACCGGTAATAATGTAAGCATTGTATTTCATAATACTATCCGCGCAGACTGGCAGGTTGAAATATTCAATGCAGGCGGACAATTAATGGGAAGCCGCCGCTATAATAACAGCCTTGTCGCCAAATTGAACACCGATTACAGGTTCTCTTCGGGATTGTATATAATAAGAGCTACCAATACTAAAACACAGGAAAGGTTCACGGAAAGGCTGATCGTGAAATAAGCATTATAACAATCTTGCAGCCGTTATACTTATCGAGAAAAAAATTATTATAATCACTGTAAACCAGCCCAGATTTTCCGAAAATCCTCTTTCCATACCCAGCTTCATCCTGAAAATCGACTCCTTCATTTCAACAATATCTCCCCTGATCGAACTCTTGAGATTATTAATATCCTGCTTCGTCGCTAAATCCTGCTTTTCAAATCTGATTTTGCTCTCTATTATTTGATTTATGTTGTTCATAATAGTCCTTATATCTTCCTCATTTTTTAAATGCTTTTTCAATAATTCATACACTGTTAATACTTCATACGCTGTACTCATATACACCAATTTGATTCAAAAATAGACAGCGGTTAATAAAACAACAAAGCATAAAGACGAATACGTCATTGTATTTTAGCGGTTGGGTAGCCGTTAAAAGACATTCATAAAAAAGAAATCCCGCGGCTGGCGCGGGATGACTCTTAGAGAGTGTGTATAGAAGACTGAGTAATTACTGATAGTTGTTTGTCTTGGGGCTAAAGCTTGCCCATCCGCTGCTCCAGTCTGTAGTACCAAATGCTCCCCTGTATGTTACGGAAGTGAAAAAACCATCCATTCCTGTAAAACTTGCTCCACTGGCAGCAGGCGATCCAACACCCGGAAGAAAATTAGGCGCAGTAAAATTGAATGGATCTACCAGCTTCACATCATCACGGGAAGCCAGTGTAGTATTTCCATTTGCTTCCGCTTTTGTTTTCACCAGCTCAATAGCGTCATTGATCATTTCAGTCCTGTCGGCAGAAGGCATAGGATTGGCAGGATAACTTTTTGTTGCTACAGCACGGGCACCGGCAGAATCCACCAGGTAAGGTTTGGTATATACAGCAATGATATTGTTCTTGAATTCAGACATGCTGTTGGTTAAATAATCAGTTGCAGTGGCTGCGCCTTCAAGAGAGAATCCTGCTTTACGGTGACCGATCAGCAATGAATTGTTCAACTGGAAACGTGTAGACCTTCTCCACCTGTTGCTAAAACCATGGTTAGAGGAAGACCCTGTTGTATCATAAGGACCAATGAAAGTGAAATTGCTCAACTGTGGTTTGGTTACAGGAGTTGCGGCAGTACCTGTGCCATCGTTATCGCACTCGATACCATTTGCCTGGTCTGTATCTGAAGGCTTATCGCGAAGAGAAACACCAAACTGTATCTTGCCGGAATATCCGAAATCAAAATCGAAATCATCATCATAAGTTCCGTAAGCAATAAGGTTCTTTGCGTTTACTGTTCCTCCGAAAAATTCATACGCATCATCAGCGCCAAAAGAAACCTGTATGTTTTCCAGAATAGTTCCGCTACCCACACCACCGCATGTCAGACCATTGATCTCGGATCCCGGCTCTGCAGCAATACCTGAAAATTCAATGCGTACATAACGAAGCGTACCCGAATTATCATTTGCTTCTGTTCCGCCATAAGGACGGTTAACGCCACCTTCAATTATAGGAGCCGGAGAAGTAGGACGGTTAGTTGGAGCCTTACCCAGCAGGATGATTCCACCCCAGTCGCCGGGAGCACGCTCGCCGGAAGCCTTGCCTGAAGTGAAAATGATCGGAGAAGATGCAGTTCCGTCCGCAATGAGCTTGGAACCTCTTTCAACGATCAAAGCGCCTTTTTCCGTAACATCACTCTTGATAATGCTTCCTGCTTCGATAGTCAATGTAGCACCATTATTCACATATACATATCCCTTCAAAGTAAATGTTCCTTTTCTCAGCGTGATGCTCTGGTCGATCGTTCCGGAAAGAACTTTTGTTTCATTGGGATCGCCGTTGTTGCCTTGCGGACCATTGATCTCATCACCTAAGTCAACTTTCACACAAGAGGATAAAGCGAGTGAGCTGATCAGGATCACCAGTGCCTGTTTCATTGTGGCCGGTCTGATGCTCTGTTTCATAAATTTCATATCAGGGAATTTAATTTTTGATTTTTAAATGCAGTTAATGTCTATGGTTGATTTATAAATTGAAATCATAAGTGAATCCAAGCGAGATAGTCGCTCCGGGCTTGTAAGAACTGAATATCCTGTCCGTTGCTTTTTCATATGCTCTTCCACCGCCCACATTTTCATAATACATGATCTTCTGGTTGAGCAGATCGCTTACGGAAAGTTTGATCTCTCCTCTTTTGTTAATTATTTTTTTGGATACCTGCAGATCGATCACGTCTCTTGGATTTTCATATATATCTGGAAATCCTGTAGAGATATATCCTACCAGCGCTATCCTGTTGCCTACGCGGTTGTACAGTACATTGGCGTTCCAGCCGGTAGCAGCTGATGTATATTGAATGCCTCCGTTGATGAGGTAGGGTGACTGACCCTGAATTGGTCTGTCAGTAGATAATACTTTTCCTGCGAATTCGTCATTGAATCTTACCTGTGAGAATATATAAGTAAAGTTTCCGAAAAGGCTGAAATTGCTCAGCAACTCAGCACCTGCAATAGAGCCCAGGTTCTTTCTGATTTCAAGCTCCAGTCCGTAAGTGTCCGCATCTTTTGAATTACTATAGGAATAGTTTCTGCGTGTCAATACACTCTCGGGACTTAACCTGAATTCAATCGGGTTGACAAAACGTTTGTAAAAGCCCCCGATAGTTATCGCTTCTCCTGTTCCGGGATAAATCTCATAACGCGCATCTATATTATAAATATCGCTTGTCTTCAGGTCGGGATTTCCTCTGATGCCGAATGTGCTTTCATAATCGAAGAACTGGAATGGAGCGATCTCTCTGAACTCAGGACGTGAAACAGTCTGGGAAGCAGAGAACCGGATTATATTTTTCTGGTTGATGGTATAGCTAACATTGAGCGAAGGAAGCACTTTCCAGTTTTCATTGTTGATCACTACACGCTTTGCGGAAAGATCTTTGGTGTGCAGGAACTGCTCAAAGAATTCTACCCTGGCTCCCCAGATAATCCTTATCCTGTCCGATATTTTATTATCCAGCATCGCATATCCTGCATTGAGGGTAGAAATGGCAAAGTATTTATCCTGGTTGTTGGTGAATTCGTCTATCACAAATCCGTTAGCATTGACATTGGCCGGATTGAATATCTGGTCGAAAGGAAGTGTTCTGAGGCTGTCTTTGAAAGTTCCTGATGCTTCTACATATCGGAATATCCTGGATTTGAAATCACGGAAACGGATAAGCCCCGATCCACCGATCTTGAAGGATTGTTTTTCTCCTGATATATTAAATGGAATAGTGAGTGCACCTGATCCTGAAAAACCATGATCTCTCAGGCTTGAATAAAAACGACGGCTGTCATCCTGGTCCCACTCGAAAGGATTGGAAGAACCGATGCCACCACGGAAATAGGCTGAAGTCCTCAGATCAGGTTGCTCACGTGTATTGAGTGAATAACCTGCGTTCCAGTAGAACTTGATCCCTTTACTGCCAACCTGGTGGTTGCCTTCAAAAATTCCGGTATAGAAACTTCTTTGGTTCAGCACGGAAGATCTCAGGCTCACATCCCCGCCACGATCGATATTCGGTCCCTGTCTGAAATAATAATTGTCTTCGTAAAAACGGTTGAACAGGTTCTTGAAAGATATTTTATGCCTTCCTTTTATATAAGTGAAGTTGGCCATTGCCCCCAGGTTCACACTATACTTGTTCTGCTCGTCCGCAAACTGCTGCTGTGCCTCACCTTCATCGTCGAAAAGATTCCTGTTGACACCCGCTTTAAGCATGCTTTTCCTGTACAATACAGAGATCACGCTTCCGAAAGAACCGCCATTATTTGTTTTTTTGCCAACACCCCATGCAATATTGTAAGTCTGTATAGGCAGCGCGGTGGATTGCACTTCTCTGTACACATCATTGGAAAAAGCCCTGCTGATCTCCAGTTTTTTCTGCAAACCATTAGGCTGATTAGCCAGGCCACTATACTCCTGTCTTGTTGCCGGAAAAACTTTTGGCAATGACCTTCTGCTATCACTTAAACCGGTCCAGTCGGTTGAGCCGCGCTCATTGCTGTAAAAATCTTTTCCTGTTGAAACCGTATTGTAGCCAATGTTAACTCCGACAGATAGAAAACTTTTTGTAGGAACGTCCTTGGTAGTTACCTGTATCAATCCGCCTGCGAATTCGCCTGTAAGATCAGGTGTAGCAGTTTTGTTGATAATAATATTATCAACCACACTTGCAGGGATCACATCGAAAGAAAAAGATTTTTTATCGGGCTCTGAGCTGGGGAGCTGTGCACCATTCAGGAACGCAGTATTGTACCTGTCGCCCAATCCTCTTACTACAACAAACTTGTTATCCTGGATACTTGTTCCGCTAACCCTTTTTAATATTTCACCGGTATTTTTATCAGGAGTTCTCTTGATAAAGTCGGCCGCCAGTCCACTGGAAACTGCTGTATTATTGCGTTGAAAATTGATCAGTGCGCTTGTGCTTTCTTTTCTGACAGATGTTCTTACCACTACTTCAGAAAGCGTGGATTTTTCTTCGAGCACTATTGTAATAGAATTATCCTCATTCGGTTTTACTTCAACATCATCGATGGATTTTGATCCGTAGCCAACACTCGAAATGGTGATCGTATATTTTTTACCTGGAGCTAATGAAATAGTAAACCTTCCTTCCACATTAGCTGCCAGTGAACGGGCCATTCCGCTAACGCTGATGGTAGCGCCCGACAGGGCTTCATTTTTAGCATTAAGTACCCTTCCGTTCAGAGGTATATTCTGGGCTGAAACAATAAGAGAGAAAAAGAGAGAAACAGATAGAAAAATGGTCTTTATTCCCACAAACAAGTTTTTAGTTGTGGTGCAAAACTATCAGGGGGGAATTACCGCTATGTTACCGCAATGTTATGGAATTGTTACGCGTTTAAGGCCCATATTAAACTCGTTGAAGGCCAATGAGCAAAGATTAAAATCTGAACTGTACCCTGCAGGTAAAAATATTATCTTCTACATCTTCTGTAAATCCATTGAGGGAAGTCGTTTCATTTTTGATCCTGTCGTACCAGAGCAGGAATTTGATATGCCTGTTGTAAGTGTACATATATCCGCCGCCGAATGTATTAAACCGTACATCACCAGCATGCGTATTCGTATTGGGGATGCCTATCTCCTTTCCTTTTATATTAGTATTGGGGTCGTAGAAATCATATTTGAACAACAGCATGTGCTTGTCGTTAATCACATTCTGCAGAAAATAAAAAAAGCCTCCGTTGAAATCCCTGATATAATAAGGTTCGTTCAGCACCAATCCGGGAGTATTGGATTCAGCCGCCGCACCCGTCTGTTTTCCCCACCAGTATTCAGCCCTGAACTCCGTCTTTCCCCAGCCATTCTTGATTTTTAATTGCGCATCCAGCGCACGGTACCGCCTCGGAGCTTTTTTGCCGATATTAGTTATGGAAGAATCTACTTTAAAGCTTTTCCCGCCGTTGCTTTTATCTTCTTTATATATATACTTCGAATTCTGCACCAGCCCTCCTTCAAATATGGAAGCCGCCGCAGAGAGCGTAACTTTTTTTGATAAAGAAAATGGTTTGAGCGAGACTTTCCCGATAATGTCTTTATAACTATCGTATTCTTCGGGACCGGTTAATCCCTGGCCATTGAAAACGCCGAGATCAACCTTCAGAAGTTTGATCCGGCTGTTCTTTTTCCTGGGTTCCAGTGTTCCCATCACGCCAAGGTCTCTTTCCGTTCTCACGAGGATCTGCGACATCCTTCCTCTTTCCGGCGTTTCGCGGTCGCCCGAACTCAGGTTCACCTCATACCCGAAGGGTCTGGCAAACATGCCGGTCGCGAAGGCAAACAATTCCCACCGGTTCTCATAAAACCTGGCCCAGAAATCCCGGATCACCACCGCCCTTTCCGTTCCATCGAACTGAAAAACCACCTGTGCCTGCGGCTGGCCTTTAGCATTAAAATGCGCGTAGTCGAACCGGATACGGGCTCTTCTCATCATAAAGCGGTTATCGGAAAGTGGTGCAAAATTTCCCCCGCTGTAATTCTTTGCGCCCTTCGACTGGGCTACCTGGAACTGCGGCTGAAAATATCCGCTGATCAGGAGATGGTCGGATTTTCTGTATATCGCCCACAAGCCTTTATCCGAACGCGCGGTAGTATCGATCATATCCACCAGGAACTGGGCTCTTGCGGGAATTATAAAAAATCCTGCAGCAACAAGCAAAAAAACTTTATAAAAAGATAGCTTTACCTTCATGCCGGTTTAACAATTGGCGGGCAAAGTTAAGAGGGGAAATGATGCTATGTTAAGAAATTATTACCAATCACCCCGGACCCTGATACTCATTTACGGAAGTCTATTTTTGAGCCAAACAACAATTAGATGGGATTGAATTCGATAATGAAGATCTTCATGCCAAAGGACAGGGTTTTCTATACTCTTTTTGAACAGGTGGCCGATACAATGGGAAAGATGGGGAAAGTGCTGAAAGAAGTGGTGAAGGAGCCGGATTTTGATAAAAGAGCCGCACTGATCTCCCAGGTTGAGGACCTTGAACACGTAAACGACGATTTCACACACCAGATATTTACCGAGCTTGGCAGGAACTTTATCACCCCGTTCGACCGGGAAGATATCCATTACCTGGCCACCTCACTTGATGATGTCTGCGACTATATCTTCGCCACTGCCAAAAAAATAAACTTCTACAAGGTAAACCCTAACGATCAGGGTATCCAGAAAATGGCGGACCTGATCGAGCAGGGATCGGAACAAATACGGATAGCCGTTCATGAGTTGAGAAATATGCGCGATATGCGCAAGATTACCGAGGCGCTGGTTAAAGTGAACAGCATCGAGAACCAGGCCGACGATATTTTCGATCTCAGCATCGAACGCCTTTTTGAAACAGAGCCGGATGCAAAAGAAGTGATCAAAAAAAGAGAGATCTACCAGGTTATGGAAATCGTGACAGATAAATGCGAGGACGCAGCGAATGTTATCGAATCGATCATCATCAAATACGCGTAAACTATTATGACTTTCCTGGTAGTGATCATCGTGCTTGCACTGATCTTCGATTATATTAATGGTTTTCACGACGCGGCCAATTCCATCGCAACTATCGTTTCCACAAAAGTGCTGACACCCTTCCAGGCAGTATTATGGGCAGCTTTCTTCAATTTCGCCGCATTCTTCGTTTCCAAATACCTGATCGGTGAATTCAAGATCGGCAACACCATAGCCAAATCGGTAGATGAACATTTTATCACGCTTGAAGTGATCTTCGCAGGACTGGTGGCAGCCATAGCCTGGAACCTGCTCACCTGGTGGTTCGGTATTCCTTCCAGCTCTTCCCATACATTGCTGGGTGGATTTATGGGAGCGGCTCTTGCACATGCAGGGGCATTGAGTGAGAATGGCGTAAGCGTAATCAACTATGCCAAGGTCCTTCCCACTTTTGCCTTTATTTTTCTGGCGCCACTCATTGGTATGATCGTGGCTTTTTTCATAACGGTCATTATCGTCAACATCTGCCGAAAGGCCAATCCCTACAGAGCCGATAGCTGGTTCCGAAGATTGCAGCTGGTTTCTTCCGCCCTGTTCAGTCTGGGCCATGGAGGCAACGATGCCCAGAAAGTGATGGGGATCATCGGCGCAGCCATTATTTTTTACGAAAAGCAAAGAGGAAACGACCTGAGCTTTAATGAATTTGTCGCCCAGTATATGTGGGTGCCGATCGCCAGCTTCACCGCTATTGCCATAGGTACCATGAGCGGCGGTTGGAAGATCGTAAAAACGATGGGTACCCGCATTACCAAAGTGACGCCGCTGGAAGGCGTGAGCGCGGAAACCGCCGGCGCAGCAACATTATATATTACAGAACACCTCGGCATACCGGTAAGCACTACCCATACCATTACGGGAGCCATCATAGGTGTGGGCGCTACCAAACGCCTGTCGGCCGTCCGCTGGGGGGTGACCATCAACCTGCTCTGGGCATGGATACTCACTATCCCGGTGAGCGCGATACTGGCGGCCATCGTGTATTATATATTGAAGCTTATTTTTTAATCCTTTAAAATCTACGGGTTTGTTGTTATTTTGCCTGCGTGAAAGGCATCATACTCGCGGGAGGTTCCGGTACACGGCTGCATCCCATCACATATGCGATCAGCAAACAGATCATGCCGGTATACGATAAGCCGATGATCTATTACCCGCTTTCCACCCTTCTGCTGGCCGGAATAAGTGAGATCCTTATTATCAGCACACCGCACGATCTTCCGCAGTTCAAAAGACTGCTGGGTAATGGTTCCCAATGGGGCATCTCTTTTAGTTACGCTGAACAGGCCGACCCGAACGGACTTGCACAGGCATTTGTGATAGGAGCTGATTTTATAGGGAACGATAAAGTGGCGCTGGTGCTGGGCGATAATATATTTTATGGAGCCGGACTGGGTGAGAAACTTGCAAAAAACACCAACCCCGAGGGGGGGATTGTTTACGCCTACCAGGTAAGCGACCCGCAGCGGTATGGCGTGGTTGAGTTCGATAAGAATAATAAGGCTATTTCAATAGAAGAGAAACCTAAGGAACCCAAGAGCAATTATGCCGTGCCGGGCATCTATTTTTATGATAATGAAGTGGTTACGATCGCTTCCGGACTGAAGCCCAGCGCGCGTGGGGAGTATGAAATTACCGACGTGAATAAGGAATATCTTCGCAGAGGGAAGCTGCAGGTCTCGATCCTCGACAGGGGCACGGCCTGGCTGGACACCGGCACTTTCGATTCCCTGATGCAGGCAAGCCAGTTCGTGCAGGTGATCGAGCAAAGGCAGGGGATCAAGATAGCCTGTATTGAAGAGATCGTTTTCCGGAAGGGGCTGATCAGCAAAGACCAGCTGAAGGCGATGGCAAAGCCGCTGTTGAAAAGCGGTTATGGAGAATACCTGATGAATGTGGCGAACGAAGAATAATCTTCGGAGCTAACCCATACATAGTAACCAAAACTGACACCGGCATATTGAACCGCCGGGCATGCTAAACATATAACCAAATGAAGAAAATTCTTGTAACAGGCGGATGCGGGTACATCGGTTCACATACCATTGTGGACCTGGTAGAGAATGGATTTGAAGTGATCTCGGTGGATAACAATTCCAGATCCTCTCCAAGAATACTGGAAGGCATCGAGAAGATCACCGGCAAAAAGATCAAGAACTATAAAGTTGATCTCTGCAATTTCGATGACACTTTTGCCATTTTCCAGGAGAACGATGATATAGATGGTATCATTCATTTTGCTGCTTTCAAAGCGGTAGGTGAATCGGTTGAGCAGCCGCTGATGTATTTCGAGAATAATCTTGTCTCGCTGATCAACCTGCTGAAATGCGTGCATGAGTTTCATGTCCCTTATTTTGTATTCTCTTCTTCCTGCACGGTATACGGCAATCCTGATGTGATACCCGTTACAGAGTTAACACCACCCAAACCTGCGGAATCTCCTTACGGATATACCAAGCAGATGGGCGAGCAGATCATCAATGAATTTTCCAGGAGCAGCATTGCCCATCAGAGCATATTATTAAGGTACTTTAATCCGGTCGGGGCACATCCAACTGCGCAGATCGGAGAGCTGCCTATCGGGAAACCGGCCAACCTGGTGCCTGTCATTACACAGACAGCTATTGGTAAACTGCCGCAGGTAACCGTCTACGGCGACGACTACCCCACCCGCGACGGGTCATGTATCCGTGATTTTATACATGTATGCGATATCGCGCACGCCCATACGCTTGCGGTGCAATATCTCATTGAGGGCAGGTCGGAGAAGCGTTGCGATGTATTTAACCTGGGAACAGGAAACGGGGTAACAGTACTGGAAGCCATCAGGGCTTTCGAAAAGATTACCGGCCAGAAGCTGGATTACAAGATCGGTCCCCGCCGCGCGGGGGATGTGATCGCCATCTATGCCAATAATGATTATGCCCGCAAACAACTGGGCTGGGAGATAAAATATTCTCTTGAAGAAATGATGTCTACTGCATGGAAATGGGAGCAGCGGTTAAAGGTTGACGAAAAGTTTTTCCAGAGTAAGCCGGCTGATTTGAATTAGCTTTCATATCCTTGCTGTAATTCCTTTTCTTTGCAGCACGAAAAAATTCCGAATGTTAAAAGATATTCAGTCAACCGGCCAGAAAGATACCCGCAGCGGTTTTGGCGATGGTATTGTTGAAGCAGCCAGAAAGAACCCTAATGTAGTAGCGCTTACTGCGGACCTTGCAGGTTCAATGAAGCTCCAGCAGTTCATTAAAGAATTTCCCGAGCGTTTTGTTCAGGTAGGTATTGCCGAGGCGAACATGATCGGTATTGCAGCTGGTTTGACCATCGGAGGTAAAATTCCTTTTACCACAACATTTGCAAACTTTTCTACCGGCCGTGTGTATGACCAGATCCGCCAGAGTGTAGCTTATTCCGGAAAAAATGTAAAGATCTGCGCATCACATGCGGGACTTACTTTGGGAGAAGACGGAGCTACACACCAGATACTGGAAGATATCGGGTTGATGAAAATGCTGCCTGGGATGACAGTGATCGTTCCCTGCGATTACAACCAGACCAAAGCAGCGACCGTCGCTGTTGCGGATTATGTCGGGCCGGTATATTTAAGATTCGGCCGTCCGAGCTGGCCGATCTTCACTAACCCCGATGAAAAATTCGTGATCGGAAAAGCGCAGCAATTCTCTGAAGGAAAAGATGTTTCCATTTTCGCATGCGGACACATGGTCTGGAAAGCCATCGAAGCAGCAAAAATACTTGCTGAAAAAGGCATTGAAGCTGAAGTCATCAACATACACACCATCAAACCTCTCGACACCGAAGCCATTATCAAATCCATCAGGAAAACAAAATGCGCGGTGACTGTTGAAGAGCACAATATCATCGGCGGATTAGGAGATGCCATTGCACAAACCGCTACAACATCTTTCCCGATCCCCATCGAATACATCGGAACAAAAGACACATTCGGTGAAAGCGGTACACCCACTGAACTGCTCAAGAAATACGGTCTCGATACACCTTATATTGTTGAGGCTGCACAGAAGGTGATGGAGAGGAAGGGGTAAAGTTTCTCCAGTATAACAAGCATCAGCATTAAATACAATTGACGTATATAGTTATTTAGCAATTAAATACAACAATGCTTGAAAATATATTTAATTCTGCTTTATACCCGATTGCTCAACAATATCCTTAGGCAATGGCAAGGCATATCTATCGTCATTAGGAGGCAGTGTATAGGATTGACCTTCAATAACTCTCTCCAGAGTCAGGTTGGCGCCTTCCTTATTATGCCTTTTGATATCTATCCACCGAAGGCCTCTAAAAACAAGCTCCTTCCGTCTTTCCTGAAAAATGATTTCCTGAGCTTCCGCTGCATTACCTGCAGTTAGTGGTATAAATGTTCCATCAATAAATCGTTTTGACAATAGCAAATTCAGGTCATTCATCGCTGCATCTATATCTCCTGGCTCATCCCTGTGCGCATACGATTCGGCGCGTGTTAAATACATTTCATCCGTAGCGATGCCAGAAAATAAATTGCCATCTTTCACATACGAGCCGCGAAACGTCTGACCATTATATGAAGGGAAATAGAAAAGCGTTTTTCTTAAATCATTATCGTCGTAGCTGCGAAACAATGCCGTATCGAGATAACTTCCCATCCAGTCGTAATGAAGGTACATGAATGAACCAAACGACTGAGAGTAAAATATAGTTTCCGAGTTGAATTGGTTAAAAGGAAAGTAATCGTCAATATTTATTTCAGTAGATGTATTAAAGTCCATCAGATCATTTTTTATCGAAAGACACAGATCGGCGTAGTACAGCGCACTGTCATAATTACGCATGGATAGATAGGTCCTTGCTACAAGACCGTAAGCTGCCGCTTTAGAAGGCCGTATAGGATGCTGCGGATTATTTTCCAATAAGGTTGCCGCCTGTTTTCCATCAGACAAAATCTGGTCGTAGGTTTCTTTTACAGTGGCCCGGACCGAAGGAATATTAAAATCCGATTGTAACCTGAGTGGCAAACCGAGGTCAGTTTGCGCGGTCTGCTCATCGTAGGCTTTCGCATGCGCCCATACCAAAGTTTGAAAGTGGTAAGCTCTAAAAAATAAGGCACTGCCTTTGACATTATTCCAGGTCAGTGTATTCTTTTGGTTCTTTTCTACATTCTCCACCTGCTCGAGGCACACGTTCGAGTTGTAAATAGCGGAATAAGCTGTTGACCAGTCATTCTGCCAAACATAATCGAATGGGAGCCAGATATAAGCCTTCCTGTCATCTCCGAGTGTACTAAACATCGCTTCATCCATAATATATTCATCCGCTGATGATAAGGCATAACTGGATGTGTTAAAATTCAGTTTATCGGCATTATCCAATATTGCCTGCAAATCGGAAAGCGTGGTAGGTACAACAAGAGAACTGTTAGTCTTTTTGTCCAAATACTTTTTGCAGGAGAAAAGCGCCAATACTGTCATCAGTACAAGCGTACTGCTACTATATCTATTATATGTTGAAAATTTCATCGTAATCTGTTTATCATATTAAAAATTTGCTCTTATCCCGATTGTCCAGGATTGTACAGGAGGTATTGTCCTTGCAGACTCCGGGTCCAAATCGTATTTATTCGCTCTCCACAAAATACCCAGGTTGGAAGCGTTGGCATATATATCCAACCGGCTAAATGGAAACGATTTTCGTCTCTCACTTACTGCATTATAAGTTGCATTTATATATTGAAGACGTATATGATCAGCCTTCAGGACGTTAATCTCCGAAAAACCATATATTTCGCTTCTTTGCCTTTCGAGAGGATTAGGATAGATAAAGGAAGGAACATTGGTAATAGCTTCATCACCCGGTTTTTGCCACCTCTTAGCAAATTCACTATTTCCCTGACCGCTATTGACCAAATTGGTATAAGAGAGAAAGGGTTTGCGGAAATAGTAGCCGAATTTATAGTTGATATTAATCGAAAGCTCAAACCTGGAAAAGGAAAAAGTATTGATCAATGCTCCAAATACTGTTGACAATGCTGGTCCAACATACACGATATTGCCTTCGATTCCTTTCTCTCTCCCTTCTGTTGCAATCGCTATGTAATCGGTACTCAATTGACCATCAACATAGCTTTGAGGATTGCCAGCCGCATCCAAACCACCCCATTTATAGGCAGCAATAGCGTATAAAGGTTTATCGATAATAGGCGAAATCAGGTTTTCTCCGTTGAGCAGATTCGATATCATGTTAGCGTCCGGAGAATAATATTTTTTAGTAACAGATTTTTGATACGTGAAGATGTAGTTAGTGATCCAATTGAATCGTTTTTTAATATTTTTCGATAACAAATTTATCTCCACTCCGTTACCCCCCATTTCTGCCACGTTTTTTACAATCGTTGCTAACGATCCAAATGTTGTATAATCATACTGTGTTGGGCCATACAGATCCAGACCTTTTTTATGATAATATTCGATGGAACCAGAAACAATGTCCTTTGACAATGAAAAGTCGACAGCAAGGTTCAGCGTCCCCACTTTCTCCCAGCGTAATTGGGGGTCATTTAATTGTCCAATGTTTGCAACAGGAGTTCCCAAATAAGGGTTGTTGGATATGTAATTGGCGACTGGGACGGCACTCTTTCTTAAATCCACGTTGCCACTGTAGCCATAGGTCGTGCGAAGTCTCAGATAAGGCAGCAAGTTAGTTTTGTAAAATTTTTCATTTGAAATATTCCAGGCAGCCCCAGCTGACCAAAGCGGTTTCCACTTATCGTTGGTTTTAGCTCCGAAATTATTAGAGCCGTCCCGGCGTGCGCTGGCCGATAGAGTATATCTTTTATTATAAGTATAGGTCAAATTGGTGTAAAAAGAAACAAACCGGCTATTAAAATTAGATATTGCAGGAGATCCAGGAATGAACTGAAGTGCGCCACGGATAAAGGTGGGGTAAGGATTTATATAATCTACGCCGGAAAATGTGAGTGGATCTTCGTTATAGCCGAATAAAATATTCTGATTTCCATTAGTAGTTACCTGCCGTGCCTCAGTACCCGCTATCCCATACAACTCGTGGTTATTCCAGGAATTTGAATAGTTCAATTGGCCGCGCCCGGTTTGGGACATCACTATAGTGTTGATATTCGTTCTGATTCCTCCTACTGGTACGATATAATTAACTACTCCCGTGCTGCGATCCAGTTGGCTAAAGAGATTAACCAGGTTTCTGGCACCGAAACTTTCCTGGTCCTGTAATCTTATATTTTCAAGTGTCTGCTTTTGGAACTGGTAACGTAGGTCAACAGTAAAATGCCGGGCGAAACGGTATTGCAGCCCAACAGTGGCAAACAGTTCGTCAATGGTCTCCGTAACTTTATCATGCTTATAATCCTCCAATGGATAATATTTCCAATTTAAGAGCGCCCCGGCACCAGCCGAATCTGTATAGATTTCCCTGTAGAATCTCGCAACGCTTAATGGATTGCCAGAAGCATCAGCAAATTGTAAATATGGTGGAATCCTGTCATTAATGGTCACAGCATTATAGGCCGGGCGACCGGATTCGGATTCACTTTTAGTATAGTAAACACCAAGATTCAGATAGAGGTTACGGATTGGACGGTAGGTATTATCCAGTTTGACATTTAGCCTTTTATACCTACGGTCCAATTCGTTAGTATTCTGATCATATCCTACATTCAATGAATAAGTGGAATTATTCGTACCTCCACTTACATTCACCGCATATTGCTGGGTGAGGGGATTCGTATAAAAATACTTATTGTATTCATTACGTACGTCATTGTTCAAAAGAGCATTGATCTGCGCTGCTGAATCAGCAGCGCTTATCTGATCCAACGCACGTGCACGAAAAATTTCAACAGCAGGGGTAATTCCACGCCTATTGGCCACATCGTTAAATTGGCTATTAAAAAAACCCTTTTCATACAGAATATGTTCTACGCCTATATAATCCGCCGAACTCATCTGCGGCATATAAAAAAGGTTAGGTTTTGAACCGACAATTACGTTGGCGTTTAATCCCACCTGTATCTTCTGATTGAAACTTCCTTTTTTGGTTGTTATGACAATTACCCCATTCCCGGCTCTGGCACCCCATATGGAAGCCGCGGATGCATCCTTTAGTATGGTGATGCTCTCAATTGTATTTGGATTAATGTTATTGATGTCCCCTTCATAAACGAACCCATCCAGTACAATCAAGGGATCAACAGGACCATTGATAGAGTTTAGTCCCCGTATGGTGATATTTCCCTTACGCTGAATACTGGAAGGTTTATTATCGAATAAAATCGCCGGGGTCATGCCTTCCAACCGCTTTAAAATATTAATTCCAGTTTGCTGGTTCAGCGTCTTATTATCAATAACAGAATAGGATCCTGTAGATTTATTAGGTTCAATTTCCTGGTAACCAGTATTGGCTTTCACTATCACCGCCTCCCCTTCCGTAATCTTTATTTTTGTGGTAAGCAGAAGCTTTGTCTGCCCTCTTACCTGTACGTCAAAGGTTTCAATACCAACTCCTGTAACAACTAATACTGCATTGCGATCTATGTTTGTGAGTTGAAATTCTCCTTTCAAATTGGTACTGGTGGCGATGGTTGTCCCCTTTACAGCTATCGTAACAACCATAGGTTCTCCCTGTTCGTTCACTACTCTACCTTTAATGTCGAAAAGGTTTTGAAGAATATTCAATAAACTATCCGGTTTAAGATTTGATGCTGCCTGCAAGTCAGGACGCCAGGCAACTAGTCTGGGAGAAAGAAGGATACTCTTATCTCCAATAGTGTATTCAATATGTTGCGCTGATAAAACCTTATCGAGAAATTTATCGAGAGGCTCGTTTAACACATTCACAGAAACAGGTCTGGCATCTGCCAGTACCTCCGATGAATAGGTGATGAGAAAACCCGTCTGCTTTTCTATAGCAGAGAAGATTTTCCTAAGCGGAACATTCTTCCCCGAAAAACTGACGTTTTGGGAAAGACCATTGGCGCTCACATTCAAAAATCCCATAGTTAACAATAGAACTGTTAGCTTCATCCCGAGTAATATATTTTTCCTAATGGACGTGTGGCTGGTTCTCCAGAGAGCAATCCGACCACCAATGACCAGGCCTTCACATGAAGCGATGGCTGGCAAAGCAGTTTTTAGCATACCTTTGTGTTGTTTGGGTCCACCTTCGTTTCGCTTCGGCGGACGGAATGATAAAAGCAGTCTTTTCCGAGACTTTTGTTTTTGGTTACTCAAACAAATCTGGCCAGAGATGTTTCTACCATCCCTGGCTTTTGTTTGAAATAATATGATGGGGTTAAATCATGTTTGCATTCTTAATAAATTACTTATCCTTTAATATTAAAACTTCAACATCATGTTCAGACTCCACAATATCCAAACCATACGGCTTTAATTGTTTTTTTACATTCTTTAGATCTTTCAAATCACCTGTAAGCTCTACATCTACTTTCAATTTTGGGTCAAAGCCCGATTCATCAAGAAATGGTCTATTCAGTTCCATATCTTCCAGGTTACTCCTCATAAACTCTATAAACATGCTCATGGGGTAGTTATTCAAAACAAAAAATCCAGGCTTATTCTTATGGTTCCTTTCGCCACCTTTAGTGAATGGTAATTTAGTATCGTCCGTTTTTACTAAAACAAGAGCCTTGAATTTTCGCTTCCCGACCAACCCTTCAATTCCTTTTTCCATTCCAAAAAAACGGTTAAGATCGGCCTGCATATATTTATTCATATGCTTTTCCTCAGAAACAGGCACACATATTTCATATGTGAAAAGATTTTTTTCATTCCATTCGTCTGTGACATCTCCATCCAAAATCCACCGGGGTTCAATATAATCCTGTTTATTGTTGACTTCGAGAATAGGTCTCAAAGTTTTTCCAAAAGCTGACTGATACAAACTAGCTATATCTTCATTTATATAAATTCTCATAACAGTTCCTGCAACAGAATCGATTCTACGACTAGCCCCACCACCACCATACCCTGAACTATATCTTGTAAAGCCGGAATAAAAGGCAGGTTTAACAGAGTTATGCCCCTTTCTCAATATACCTTCGCATGCATCAAACCCATCAATATCCAAATCCCTTTTTAAAGACATTCTAATAGATTCTCCATTGAGAATCCGCCTGACATGATTACTGGTAGCATTATACCCATGTGTTATATACAGCACTTTACCCTTTGCGTCAAGCCATACATGATGAGGAATAATTCCTGCGGGAAAAAGTTGTTTAAATGTGGTATCTCCTGTAATACGTGAAAAAGAAAATGGAAGGGAAGGGGTTTTTAAGATGTTTTTGTCGTTGTACATTTTCATCTTATTCATTCGTTCCTCTACCTGCTTTTCGTTTTCCCAGGGATTTACCAGAACTATGTCCAATTTTTCCGAAAATTCGCGTTGGAGTTCTTCCATATGAGGAAAGGCTTCAATACAAGACGTACAACCTGTGCTCCAGAAATCAAGGATAATTAACTTAGTGGTTTTCTTTTTAGGAATTTTATTCCATGCCGAAGCAGGTACGTTATCGCCAATCGACAACTCTTTGAACTGGTTGTCAAATGCAAAATCCTTTTTGGTATTCTTTTGAGAAAAAGCCGGACAGTGTGCGATAGAACTGAACAAGCAGCTAGTGATGAGAATTCTTATTAATTTGGGGAGCTTCATTCTTATTCTTTTAAGATTATTTATTACCTAATATCAGTGTGGTTCCTTCCAATCTATTCCGAATACCTAATTTTGAAAACCATTGAAGTACTGTCGATAACTTCTCACCTCTGCTAAGTTTACCTTCAAAATTAGTCTTTGGAATAGTTCCTTCATATTTGACTTTTATATCATACCATCTTTCTAATTGTCTGGCAAATTCACGAAGGTCTACATCTTGCAGATTGAATATTCCATTTTTCCAAGCTAAAGCCTGATCAATATCAACATCCTCTATAATTTTTACTGAATTTCCGTTTTGAGCAATTTCCGCCTGCTGGCCAGAGTTCAGCAATGAACCTTTTTCTCCAATTTTCACTCTCAATTTTCCTTCTATAAGGGTAGTTTTAATAGTGGTTTCGTCAGCATAACTATTTATATTAAAACTTGTACCTAACACCTCCACTGACGATCTCCTGTCCACATCAATTATAAATGGTTTTTCTTTGTTCTTCATTACTTCAAAATACACTTCACCTTTCACTTCCACTTTTCTTTCACTTCCACTGAATGCAGTCGGATACGTAATAGAGCTCGCAGCATTCAGCCAAACCTTTGTACCATCAGGAAGTCGCAATTGATACTGCCCACCGCGTGGCGTGGACATAGTATTATATACCATGCGTGAATCTTCCGAAGCCTGATGAGAATCGTACACTATCTGCCCACTCTCTTTAATAACTCTGCTGCTTCCCTGCAGGGCCAGCTCACCATTTGAGGCACTGTCGAGAATAATGGTTGACCCATCTGCAAGAGTCAGCATCGCTTTATCACCGCCTGGTTTAATGTCCTGTACTACTGCAACTTTTTTACTGTCGACTATTTGCGTTTTATTTTTTGAATTCTGATTCCAGAGCCACAGGCCGGCAGCAACCATTAATACTGCCGCAGCAGCATAACGCACCCATTTAACGCGTAACAAAGAAATGCGCGGAGCCGGATGGACTGCTTGTTTATCTGCATTAAAGATCGCTTCTAAAATGGCTTTCTCAGAGGAATTGGAAAGTTCGGCTGTTGAAGGAATATTTTTTATAACGCCCTGCAATAATTCCTTAAGCTCCATTTCATTAGCAGGATCGTTGATCATCTGCAGGAGATCGGATTCCTCCTGCTGACCGGAGCGGCCTTCAGCATAAACGGCAAGCAAATATGACAATCGTGATTCAGCCATACCATATGAAGAGTATGTCTAAACAGGGTTTGGGTGAGCCGGCCGGAAATTATTTTTGGACCGAGGAGAAAAGGATCAGGAGAATGTACCAGTCGAGCTGCGTAACGCAGTACGCGCGGATATTTTTCATAGCCTGGGCCAGGTGGGTCTTCACCGTTTCCGGATGAATATGCAGTTGCAGGGCCACTTCCTCTCTTTTTAGTCCGCCCTGCTTGATCAGTTCATACACTTGTTTTTGCTGCGGAGGCAGACGGTCGATCGCTTTTTGTATCACCGCTGTATATTCATGATCGGTGATATGGTCTTCAATATCCATAACACTTTCTCCTGCCGTCTTGCGGATCTCCAGATCGGCCTTATGTTTCCTGGCAATCTTTTTCAATGCGCGCCAGGATTCGTTGCGGGTAATAATGAACAGGTAGGAATTGAAGTCTTCTATTTTCAGCAGTTCGGTGCGCTTCAGCCAGATCTTCAGAAAAATATCCTGCACCAGTTCTTCGGCTGTCTCCGGCGAGCGGGTAATAGCGAGGCCTATACTGTATATCTTATTCTTGTAATGGCGGAATATTTCCGTAAAAGCGCTTTCGCTTCCGGCAGCAATTTCAGCGAGCAGGGATTGTTCGTTATGTAAAGTTTCAGCAGTCATTTGGCACCTGCAAACTATTGAAATTTTGGGAAATGGGGGAATCGGAGTGCTTTTCCTTTTTGTCGTCTTAGGGGAAGTTAGCCATCCTGTGGTTTTAATGATCGAATATTTCGTGAAAAAAATAGAAGCCAGAAGATAAATACTGCTGGTTTACCGCGAAAACACTGTATTCAGAAAGTCTATCGATGATAATTTTGAATACATAAAAAACTATTTATGGGTACCTTTGCCACCACCGCAATCATTACAAAGTTTACTACTTATTCAAGGAATCTGAAAACTGTCGATAACGATCCGGACAGAGCTGTCTCAATTTTCGCAAAAAAAGTAGTCGATAATCCGAAAATATTCGATTTTGACAGGAAAAAAGATGAGTGTATATGGACACTCAAATCCTCTATCAGAAAGGAACATCTTCCAATATTTTTAAAGAAATACTATGCAGATTTCTATGAAGAGGGTAGTATGTATTACGAAAGAGCCTGTAAGCCTATATTAGCCTTTATTGAAACAAATCCTTCAGAAAAAGAGTGTGAGAAATGGCTGGAAAAAAATTGGAAGAATGTTTTTTATGTTGATGATGCGAATGCAGATTTTTACGTTAATCAACAATGGATAAAAAGCGGAATTTCAAGAATAAGATTAAGTTATGAAGGGAAGGTTTCATACGAGGAGTTTGAAACACATTTGAATTTTTTTCAGAAATCCATGCGGAAAGCTTATGCAGATAATCCATTAGGAGGATGCCTTTACGTTACAGTAGAATAGTCTTTTGCAACGGCCTTGTCACGCCAACGATATTATCGCGGCAATAAGAAGTTTAATACTATTGTAATATCGTCAAAACACCTTTTCTATGATATACAGTGCAGGTAGTTTTGGGAATGAGCGTTCATCGCAGTGACATTTTGTGGAAAGCTGCCTTAGAAGATTTTTTTGATGCGTTTCTTAGGTTTTTCTTTAAAGACGCTGATACTGTCTTCGATTTTGATCAGAAGCTTGAGTTTCTTGATCAAGAACTGGCAGAACTATCACCAGCAGAGGATGTACAATATCCAAAACGCATAGACAAACTGGTAAAAGTGTTTACCAGGAGAGGTGAGGCACATTGGATACTGGCACACATTGAAGTACAGGGATATCCAGAAACTGGGTTTACAAGAAGAATGTACAGGTATTATTCCAGGCTCGCTGATAAATATGATGTACCCATCACCTGCATGGTGATTTTTTTGGGAAGGCGGAGCAGAAAGAATAATTCCTGCTTTGAATTGGATTATTTAGGAACAAGCGTAAAATTTCAATTTAATGCATATCATATCGGAGATCAGGATGAAGAGTCGTTGAAAAAAAGCAATAATCCTTTTGCAATTCTTGTACTTGCTGCTTTAATGGTATTCAGGTTTAAGAAAAATCCTCAGGAACTGCTTAAATCAAAAATCGCTCTGGTAAAGCATTTATTGGCCTCAGGATTACCGAAAGTAAAAATAAGGCAACTGCTGAATTTTATCAGACTGTATGTTCATTTTGATAAAGACCACACAGAATTAAATACCAAATTTAATAATAGTATCAAATCGCTTACACATAAAACTTCAAAAATGGGAATAATGGAATATGCAGCTCAGGTAGCTAGGAAAGAAGGAGAATTGGATGGGGAAAAAAGAGGAGTCAGGAAAGGAGAAACACTGGGTGAAAAGAAGGCCAAAATATCAATTGCTAAAAAAATGAAGTCGTTAGGAATTTCTCCAACGCATATTTTAAAAAGTACAGGTCTATCCTTTCGCCAAATCAAAGGATTGTAATATTGAATACGATCCCTTTTTCCGCAGGATATGTAAGATCATTAATTACATTTGTGATCTATGATATCAAACCTTGAAAATGTAAAGAGTCCATTCTTTGTTGGAGTTGCCGGCGCCGGAATGAGCGCTATTGCCCAGTATTTGCAGGGTACAGGCCTTCAGGTGAGCGGTAGCGACCGCTTTTTTAATGAGGGGAAAGCAGAAGATATCAAAGAGAAACTGGAAGCCGAAGGCATCAAATGTTTTATGCAGAATGGAGACGGTATAACTCCTTCCACCGACCTTGTGGTGGTCTCCACTGCAATAGAAGATACAGTGATCGAAGTGAAAAAAGCGATGGAATTGAATATTCCTATTATCCGGCGCTCCGAGCTACTGGCATTGATCGCTACCACTAAAAAAACAATAGCAATAGGAGGAACCAGCGGTAAAAGTACTACCACCGGTATGTTGTTTGATATTATGCGTCACGCAGGTAAAAAACCCTCTGTGATCAGCGGTGCAGGACTTGTCGACCTGATCAAAAAAGGCAAGATCGGAAATGCATTTGTCGGCGCCGGCGAATGGCTGATCATTGAGGCCGATGAAAGTGATGGATCTATTGTTCAGTACCGCCCGGAAATAGGTGTGCTGCTGAATGTGGAGAAAGATCATAAAGAACTGGATGAACTGGAGAAGGTATTTGAGATATTCCGCAATAACAGCAAACATTTCTCCGTCAACCGATCAAACACATACGCCAGCAAATTATCTGCTAACGCAAAAAATGATTTCTGTGTAGACGGTAATGATAAAGAAGCGGGATTCCAGGCAACAGGATTTAGCCAAAATGGATTTTATATTTCGTTCAGTATAAACGCGCAGCCTTTTGAATTAAATATTCTTGGCCGCCATAATATGGAAAATGCCGTAGCGGCAACAGCCGCGGCAAATATTGCAGGAGTTTCGCTGGCCGATGCATCAGCGGCCTTGAAGAATTACGAAGGTATTTATCGCCGGGCGCAGGTACTCGGACAAAAGAATGGCATATGGGTGGTAGATGACTTTGCGCATAACCCAGTGAAATGTGCTGCCGCCATTACTGCCTGTCAGCCGGTTTCAGAAAAAGTAGTTGCATGGTTTCAACCGCACGGGTACACGCCCACAAAATTCCTCCGCAAGGAATTCGTTTCTGAAATTGCTCATGCACTAAGAGAACAGGACGAGATCTGGATGAGTGAGATCTTTTACGCAGGAGGCACAGCTACCAAAGATATTTCTGCACTTGATCTGATCAATGATATAAAAGCGCTGGGAAAGAATGCGTATTTCGTTGAAGACAGGAACCTGTTTCTACAGGAAGCTAAAGATCATTTGAAGGCCGGCACAACACTATTGTTGATGGGTGCCAGGGATCCATCGCTGGAGCAATTTAGCAAAGATGTTTATGATCATCTTTGAACCTTACAACTCCACCACCGGCATCTTGATATCATGATAGAATAAAAACGTCCAGTGTTCTTCAGATCCTTTCTTCCACCATTCCTGTCGTAACTCCATACATTTTTTGCCGTCGTAGTCGTACTTGGCAATATACCGGCTCTTCATCTGGTTGAACTGAGGCGCATCATCGCCTCCGAAAAATATGGTCTTCCCTTCGTCCCTTATCCAAAACACCTGGTGGGATTTACTATGTGCAGAAGTTATTTCGTAACTAATATATTCATCGATCACACCTTTGCCGTCAAGTGATACCACCTGCGGCGCATCTCTAAGTAATTCGATATCATCTTTTATATAAGAAGATGATGAACCGCCCAGCGCAAATTCCAGTTCTTTTTTCTGCAAATAATATTTCGCTGCAGGAAAAGACAGCTTTGATTTTTCTTCATCTTCGCTACCCCAACCAATACCTCCCGAATGATCTTTATGTAAATGACTCATCAAAACCTTCGTAACCTCGGAAGGATTGATACCATTATCCATCATATTCTGATGGATCTGCAGCACACCTTTATCGTTCATAAATCCTAATCCGGTATCAAAAAGAATAACATCATTGCGGGTGATTACCAGGAACGGTTGCACTTCCACCAGCAGAGAGCCGACCGGACGGTCTTTCAAATTATCATTTGTTTCATCGAAAGGAACAAAAGCCTTTGTTTTATCAACCGTAAATGCGCCTTCGCTAAGAGGAATGATCTTCATTGTGCAAATGTACGCCTATCTCAGCACCATCTGCCTGTCGGCATCCAGCCTGATGAGCACAGCCAGCATTATCGAAAAAGTAAGCAGTGAGGTTCCTCCATAGCTGACAAAAGGAAGAGGAATGCCGATTACCGGGGCAAGCCCGATCGTCATGCAGATATTGATCGCGATATGAAAAAAGAAGACAGAAGCCACCCCATAAGCATAACACCGGCTGAACACGCTTCGCTGTCGCTCTGCAATGTTTACCATCCGTAATAACAGAAAAAGATACAACGCCAGAAAAATAAAGCTGCCGAGAAACCCGAAGCCCTCACCAATCGTGCAAAAAATAAAATCCGTTCGCTGTTCAGGCACAAAATCAAATCTTGTCTGCGTGCCTTTCAGAAATCCTCTTCCCATAAAGCCCCCGCTCCCAATAGCAATTTTACTCTGCCTTACATTGTAGTCTGTATCCTTGGGCTTCGAAGATGAAGATTCTTCACCCTCCACATTGTTCAATGCAGCATAGGGATTTTCCCTTCCTATCAGGGAGAATATTCTTTCTACCTGGTGTTTTTGCAAAACATGTGTAAAAAGAAAAGGAACAGCAAATCTTTGCACACCCACGCATACCAGCCACAATATGGCAATGCCGACCAGCAGTTGTTTATTACGTTTGACCTGCCTGCGCATGGAATAGATCGCACCTGCCGCGATGATGGTAAGTATAATAGCCAGGGTGTTTTTTTCAATCAGCAGCGTAGCTACCACCAGTGCAGCAAAAGAAAATCCAATCACCAGGTAAATGGCGGGAAGACCTTCCCTGAACATTACCAGGAAAAACGCGAAGAAAACAAGCGCGAGACCGGTTTCTTTCTGCGCAATAGTTATGACCGCCGGAAGCAACACGATCGCCGCCGCTATGAGCTGCGAGCGGGGTTTGCTAAAATCCGTATCCACCCGCGACAAATATTTCGCCAGCGCAAGGGCGACAAATATTTTACACAGATCGGCAGGCTGAAAATTGAATCCACCGAAACGGATAATGGATTCCGTTCCTTTCACTTCCGTATGAAAAGGAAATACCAGCAACAGTAAAAATATACCCACCGCATACCAGATATTGGCTGTAGCTGTAAAAAATTTACTGTCGGTGAGCAGAATGAACAGTCCGAATATCAGTGAAAGGATAAAAAAGAAAAACTGCTTTCCGTAATCGGTCTTCAGTTTTAAAAATGCATCGAGCACGTTCTCACCTTCACGATAGGTCACGGAAAAAATACTCAATATGCCCACCGCCACCAATGCGATATACAACCAGATCATGATCCAGTCGACCCCTTTGGATATGGACGCGTGCCGCTGGCTCATGCAATAACAGTTTTTTGGAAAATATGCTTGCGGGGAAGCGATAATATTTTCCTGTCTGAAAATCTCACGGGCAATGTCCATCGGGAATGCGTGACAGAAAAACCTGTTCTAGAAAAACTGGCCAACAAATCTTTCCTAACCGGCAAACCAATAGCTGCCCTTTTTGGTTTCTCATCGCTGCGCAAAGGCGGAACATAGGGCCTGTTCCGGAATTTTTTGATCTGGCTGCTATCTTTAGTGATCTGCAACCATTTATATGCCCTGATGGAGTCTTCGATGTATTGTAGTCTCGGAATATAAGAAGGCAACAGGGTAGCAGCAGCTATCCTCTCCACTTCTTTCAGCCTTTCCGTTCTTAAAGTATCATTGAGATATTTCTCCATCATCAGTGATGCGATCGGCGCCGCCCATGTAGTACCGAAACCGGCATTTTCCACCACCACCGCAATAGCGATCCTGGGATTTTCCCTGGGTGCAAAACAAACAAACATGGAATTGTCTTTCAGCTTGATCCTTTTCCTGTCTATGATCCGGTATTTTTCCGCCGTACCCGTTTTCGCACAAATATTTATACCGGGTATCATGGCCACCCTGGCCGTACCATGCTCCACCACATCCTGCATACCGCTGATCACCGCTTCGTATGCTTCATCGGAAATCCTGGTGAGCACTTCATGTTTTACCCTGAATTTATTCAGCAGCGTATCCGACTCCTGCTCATTTTCTACATTTTTTACAAAATGTGGAAGATAATAATATCCTTTGTTAGCAACTATGCACATCGCATTGGCCAATTGCAATGGAGTGGCCTGCATCATATCCTGTCCGATACCCAGCGTCAGGTTGGTGCAGGAATTCCAGGAGTTTCTGTACACACGGTTGTATACGCTGGTATCCGGCACCAGTCCTTTGTCCTCGCCCGGTATGTCGGCTCCTATTTTTCTACCCAGACCAAAAGCGTTCAGATATTCTTTCCATTCCTCATATCCCTTCCTGGTACCGAATTTGGGATTGTCCACCGTAAGCCGGTAGATATGCGAGAAATAAGAATTGCAGGAATTAGCCATAGCCAGGCGCAAATTGGCAGCGTGGCCCGCATTTTTATGCGTGCATTTTACAGGCCTGCTGCATCCATGATAAGCGCCCCCGCAGGGATAACCGAAAGAAGAATTGATAATGCCTTCATCGAGCGCTACCAGCGCACCAAGTGGCTTGAATGTTGAACCCGGTTCATAATTTCCCTGCAAGGCGCGGTTTAATAACGGGCCCGCAACATCCAGCACAAGTCTTCCGTAATTTTTTTGTTTATTGGGACCGGTAAGATCATTGGGATTATAATTTGGGCCCGATGCCATTGCAATAATTCCACCCGTCTTCGGATCTATCGCCACTGCAGCGCCCACTTTTCCTGCCATCAGTTTTTCCGCAAGCTGCTGCACTTCTATATCTATAAAAGTCTGCAGGCTTCTTCCGGGTATCGCAGCAGTATCAAATCTTCCGTTCTCGTAACTTCCTACCAGCCGGTTCTTGTTATCCTTTAAAAGATTGTTTACACCACGCTGTCCCATGAGTATGCCTTCATAGAATGCCTCGAGCCCGCTTCTTCCCACATAATCACCCATCATATAAAAACCTTTCGATCTTTTGATGATATTGGAATCGGCTTCTCCCACATACCCCATGATATGCGCCGCCGCATTGAAAGGATATACTCTTACCGGACGTTCTACTAACGCAAAGCCGGGAAATTTCCAGATGTTCTCATCGAGCCTTGCATAAATATCCGGAGGCAGCAGATCCTCATAGATCGATGGTCTATACTTGCCATTTTTTATCCGCGCCTCCACCATTCTTTTTATAAATTCTGCTGTATCGATCTGGAGCAGGTTACAAAGACTGGCCGTATCGATATTCTTTACTTCCACCGGCGTCACCACCAGGTCGTACATGATGGTATTATTCAGAATAGCTTTCCCCTTTCTGTCGTAAATAATACCCCTGTTCGGATATACCACTTTCCTGAACACGGCATTGTTCATGGCAAGCTGCCTGTAATTGCCCGAAATAACCTGGAGGTTGAATAACTGAAATATAATGATGAGGAAGACCCCAAGAAAGATCAGGCGGATTATGGTACTTCTCGACTGGTTGAAAACGGACATAAGAACAGGATGAGTTAAGCGGTATTAGTGCGGAATTTTTCCTTCCTGAAAAACAGCAATTCCGTTACAAAGATAAGCAGCATGCTTACTCCCGTAGTGGCCAGCACCTTTCCAAGAAAATAACCAAAAGAACCGAAATTGATCCATTCTAAAAATACAAGATATCCGTTGTGGACTAATGTTAAAATGAATACAAGGGTCGTATAAGGAGCCAGGCCCATACTGGTAACCGATGGAGAACTGTAATTCTGCTCCGCGCCTTCCTGCCTGATCAGGATGCTCACCAGGAACGGCCGGATATACGCTATCAGCGTGCAGGGCGCCGCATGAAGTCCGGGCGTTTTGGTAAAATAATCGAGTGTAAGCCCGAATATAAATCCGATGAACGTGAGCGTGATCCTCGGAGTATTGAACGGCAACCAGAGTATAAAAAGAAAATACAGATAGGGAACGATGAACTGATGCAAAGGTTTTACCTGGAACAGTACAAATACCTGCACAAGAATGAACAGGATATATCTGATCGTATTTCTTACCAGCTTGCTCATTGGTTCTTTCCTGCCTCCTCCAGTTTTTTCTGTTCATCCCTCTGAAGATTCTCCACTACGGTCACATATTCTATCGAATAAAAATTGGTAGAGGGTTTTATCCGGAGAGAATAAAAATTACTTGCTTTATCCTGTACTACCTCCTGCACGGTTCCGATCATTACACCGGGCGGAAAGGAAAGAGAATATCCGCTTGTGACAATCGAATCTCCCTTCAGCACCTTTGCGCTTTTGGGAATATTGATCATCGTAACAAACTCAGGGGTTTCACCATCCCACAACACTTTTCCTACTTCGCCGGTTTTATACAGCTTGGCGCTCACACTGCTTTGCCTGTTCAGCATGGTCATCACCACTGCAAAGTTTTCACTGGTATTCACTACCATTCCCACCACTCCGAGCGGGCTGATGACTCCCATATCTTTTTTCACTCCCTGTTTTTCACCGCGGTGAATAGTGATATAATTATTCTGCAGGCTGATCATATTGTTGACCACTTTTGCTTCACGCCATATATACCTGCGCGCAACACCCAGTGTATCATATTTTACCGTATCGGTAATTATTTTAGTTGATGAATCCGGAGATTGAAAATTACCGGGAAGTTTATTCAGCAGTTGTTCATTCTGCGCAGCAAGTTCTTCATTCGTTTTTTTCAGCCTGAAGTAATATTCAACATTGCTGTATTTGGAGCTGATGCGTCCGGTCAGTTCATTCGCCACTCCCATAAAAGCGGCTTCATGAAAATTATTATACCTGAATAAAAAGGACAACGCTACGATCTGCAACACCAGGAAGAAGAGAAAATTAAAATACCTTCTGATGAAGAGAAAAATATTTCGCACAGAAGAAGAATTTTTTTATCGTTCCAACATATTCTTACCGCATCACGAAGGGATACCTGTCGTAGTGTTTCAGAGCAAGCCCTGTTCCCCTGACCACACTCTTCAGCGGATCGTCGGCCACATGCACAGGCAATTTTATTTTCTGGCTCAACCGTTTATCGAGACCACGAAGCAATGCACCACCACCGGTTAAATAAAGACCTCTGCGGTAAATATCACCTGCCAGTTCCGGAGGTGTCATTTCAAGCGCTTTCAGTATAGCCTCTTCAATTTTAAATATGCTTTTATCCAATGCCTCGGCAACTTCCTGGTAGCTTACCATGATCTGTTTCGGAATACCTGTAACCAGGTCGCGCCCATTCACCGGCATATCTTCAGGTGCTGTTTCCAGGTCCTTCATGGCAGCGCCGATATTGATCTTGATCTGCTCCGCTGTTCTTTCACCTATCAGTAAACTATGGTAACGTCTCAGGGCTTCCATGATATCAGCAGTGAATTCGTCTCCTGCTATTCTTATAGACTGATCGCATACGATACCGGCCAGCGCGATCACGGTTATACCGGTAGTACCACCACCGATATCGATGATCATATTTCCAACGGGTTCCTCTACATCAATGCCGATACCCAGTGCAGCGGCCATAGGCTCGTGCAGCAGATAAACTTCTTTTGCTCCGGCCTGTTCTGCGCTGTCGCGCACGGCACGTTTTTCCACTTCGGTAATACTGCTGGGAATACAGATCATCATCCTCCAACTAGGGGGGAAAAGAGGCTTTTTGGGATAGATCATCTTGATCATTTCCCGGATCATGAGCTCCGCCGCGTTAAAATCGGCGATCACTCCGTCCTTCAATGGTCTGACCGTTCGGATGCTTTCATGGGTTTTTTCGTGCATCATGAGGGCCCGTTTGCCTACGGCAAGAACGGTCTTGGGATTGTTTCTGTCCAACGCCACAATACTCGGTTCGTTCACTACAATCTCCTCATTATGAATGATCAGGGTATTGGCTGTACCGAGATCCATTGCGATTTCCTGAGTTAGAAAATTGAATAATCCCATTTTATCTTAGGTCAGATTTTAAATTAAGCTGTAACGCCAGCAAATTTGACGGAAATAATCCGAATTAACAAAGTAAACCATTGACTTGCAATATAAACACCAAAGCGGGGAAGATTATTATTGCAGATGCGGGGTTTTTGATCAAAAAGTTCAATGTATTCAAACCCGGTATTGTACAAGGCTTCTTGTTTTCCCGATCGGTAGTAAGGCTTGTACATTCTGTATGCTTTCTGTAAGCCCGCTTCGAGGTTTCCGTATGCGTTTACTAAGCTTTCTCAATAGCCTCGCCGTGGCAGATCAATAGCGTCGCCGTGGTGTCCCAATGCAATCATGGACTTTCACGGACTTTCACGGAGTTTCATGCAGTTTCAGGGACTTTACCCGCTGCAACTGGTCGTCTGCAAACTTATACGGGGCAACTCGCCCATCTAAATTACACCCCCCGCAAACCCCAGTTTACGCTGCACTTCCAGGCTAAGTTTTGGCAGTTTTCTCCTTTCGATCAGGAAGCTCGTGAGCCGGGCCAGTTCCGCGAATATATAATGTTTGTCGGCTGCACCTTTGAGGTAGTTTTTACCGGTACTGCCTCCCGTTCCGATCCTGCTGCCGATCATGCGGTGAACCATGTTCATGTGCCGGTACCGCCAGGTGCTGAATTGTTCATCAATCTCTAGCAGACTATTGAGGAGCTGAAAAGGAAGCTGCAATATGGGATACCCCCTGTAAAGCATAATGAACAGAGCTGCCCTGCAGGCGCGGGGAGATAACGCCCTGCCCGCAATTCCGACTTCATTAAAAACCTCATCAAAATAAGAAGTATTATTTTTTTCAGCGTCTGAGAGACTGTTCATATAGACCGACCGGTATTCGTTCCAGTTCATTTCTTCATCCGTAAAAGGAATTCTTTCGAGCCAGTCATTCACCAGCTCCAGCAGCGATCTTTCCGACTCCGCTTTTTTGATCTTTTCCACCTCTGCCGGCCTCAACTGCGAGAGATAATATTCCTGTCCGTGGCGGTCTGCATATTTCAGCCCCAGGTTCGCTTCAATGATCTTGAACTGCCAGCTCTGAAAGCCCGATGCCGGTCGCAGCATATCACGGAAATCCAGGAAATCCAGCGGTGTCATGGTCTCCATAATATCCACCTGGTGCACCAGCACTTTCATTATGGTAACCGTCCTGGAAAGCCTGTGCACTACGGTCTGCAACTCAGGAGAATTATCGTTCAGTGCAGGCGTCAACATAATACTGCGCGCAGATTCTACTTCATGCAATATTTGTTTGAACCATAATTCATAGGCCTGGTGTATGACAATGAACAGCATCTCGTCATGCGCCGGCATGCCGAGCTTATCACTTTCGGGAGCCTGTGATTGAAGTATTTTTTCCAGTTGCAGGTAATCGCTGTAATGGACCATGAGGTAAGCGTTGTAAAAATTAATCAGCGTATAAAGAAACGCGAAACGTATTAATTCTGATTGGAACCGGGAATGCTGTCTGCCTGTTCAAATATCATTACCTGAATTCCCAACCGATATCTCTTCTGTAGTAAATACCGTCGTAATCAAGTTCACCCATCACATCCACTGCACTTTGAACTGCTTCATCTATGGATTCACCATAAGCAGTTACACATAAAACCCTTCCGCCGCTCGTTACCACTTCCCCATCTTTTTCGGTTGTGCCTGCATGAAAGATGATGGTACCGGGCACTTTGAAATCAAGTCCCGATATGGGGAATCCCTTTTCATAAGTTGCGGGATACCCCTGGCTGACCGCCATAACGGTGCAGGCCACACGAACATCTTCAACCAGTTTGATTTCAGAAAGTGTACCCCTTGCTACTGCAAGAAATAATTGCACCAGGTCATTTTTGAGACGGGGGATCACTACTTCCGTTTCCGGGTCGCCCAGCCGGCAATTGTATTCGATCACCATCGGCTCTTCATTGACCTTGATCACACCAATGAATATAAATCCCTTGTAATCGATCTTATCCTTTTTCAAACCTTCCACCGTAGGCAGAATGATCTTTTTATTCACTTTCTCCATGAAAGCCTCATCGGCAAATGGCACGGGACAAACCGCTCCCATTCCCCCCGTATTGGCGCCTTTATCTCCTTCATTGATCCTTTTATAATCCTTTGCGGCAGGAAATACAATATGATTTTTCCCATCGAAAAGCACAAAAACACTCACTTCAATGCCTTCCAGGAATTCTTCTACCAATACCCTTTTACTGGCCTCACCGTACTTGCTCTGCTGGATCATCAGTTCGTATTCGCTCATCGCTTCTACGTGCGACTGGCAAATGACCACTCCTTTGCCCGCAGCCAGCCCATCGGCTTTCAACACTATAGGCAATGCATGCGACTGGAGATAAGGAATACCTTCCTGGTAATTGGAGGAATCGAACTCCCGGTAACCCGCCGTGGGTATCCCGTGGCGTTTCATGAACTGTTTGGCAAAAGACTTACTGCCTTCGAGTTGTGCCCCCTGAGCTGAGGGACCGATCACCGGAATATGCTTTACAGAAGCATCCTGCCTGAAGCTGTCGGCTATTCCTTTTACCAGCGGTTCTTCGGGACCCACCACTACCATGTCCACTTCATTATCAATACAGAATTTCCTGATCGCATCGAAATCGGTAATTCCAAGGGATACATTGGTTCCGCATTGCGAGGTACCGGCGTTGCCGGGTGCAATGAATAGTTTTTTACAGTGCGGACTTTGGGATAGTTTCCATGCCAGGGCATGTTCCCTTCCCCCGTTGCCTAATAATAACAAGTTCATACAGTATGCATAGGAGTTTTGAGATTCGCAAATCTCGTGATTCCCCCTGTCATTAGCGAATTAAATTGGAACCGAGGTATGCCATAATGAATTTATCGCTATTTTGGCCTGCAAATACTTACCTCATAATCAAAACGTAAATGAACCAGCAAACAGGAACCGTAAAACACCCGCGGGGTTTACTAGTACTATTTTTTACTGAAATGTGGGAAAGATTCGGATACTATCTGATGATAGGCATTCTGTTTTTATACCTCACAGATACAACAGGTCATGGCGGAAGAGGTTTCGATACCATAACCGCCGTAGACATTGTAGGAACTTATGTAGCCCTTGTATATCTCACTCCTTTTATCGGGGGACTGATCGCCGACAGATTCCTGGGTTATGCCAAATCGATTTTTATAGGTGGGATATGTATGGCGCTCGGGTATTTTCTACTTGCTGTTCCCGGAAGCAATGCCTTGTTATATACATCTCTTTTGCTGATCATTATCGGAAATGGTTTCTTCAAACCGAATATCAGCACGCTCCTGGGTAATATGTATAATAAGGAGGAATTGAAACCGAAGAAGGATGCCGCCTATAATATTTTTTATATGGGCATCAACATTGGTGCATTCGTGTGCAATTTCGTTGCTTCTTATCTGCGCAACAACTATACCTGGAGTTATGCATTTGCAGCTGCGGGCGTGGGAATGCTGATAGGTGTGATCTGGTTTGCTTCAGGCCGTAAGCATGTAAAGCATGCCGATGTGATCAAGCCAGCGCTGGAAGGCGATATGCCGGTCTCAAAGATCGGGCTGTATGTGTTCCTTCCTGCAGCCATTGCAGGTGTGATCGGATGGTTTATTCCCGGAAATCTTATCGGCTCCGACTCTAACGATGCATTTATTTTTGCCTGCGTTCCTATTATTGTTTTTTACCTGTCTCTTTGGTTGCGTTCCACTGGATTTGACAGAAAAAGACTGGGTACGCTGCTGACATTATTCGGCGTGGCTATTATATTCTGGAATATTTACAACCAGAATTCTACTGCACTCACCATCTGGGCGGAAACGTATACCGACAGGGAAACGCCCAAAGCAATTGAAGGCCCGTTAAAGCCTTTCGGTTTACTGCAAACCGTCAATACAAAACCGCAGGAGATACCGGTGCTGGACAACCAGTTCCGTGCAAAAACAAATGAGAATGGAAAAGTGCTCACCGAAACAGGTACTGATCCTTACTTTAAAAATCTTCCCAAAGAAAAATGGCCAGCCGAGGGACAGGATCTTAAACTCGTCTCTACTGAAATATACCAGTCGATCAACCCCTTCTGGATCATTCTGCTTACTCCTATTGTAGTGGGGTTATTCGGATGGCTGAGAGCAAGGGGGAAAGAACCGTCCACTCCTTCAAAGATTGCATGGGGTGTGATCATCGCCGGACTTTCTTCCCTCGTGATGATACTGGCGTGCATGTCCACCAATATCTACGAGAACAAAGTTTCTTCCTGGTGGATATTCAGCAGTTACGGCGTGTTTACCATAAGCGAACTATTTCTGAGTCCAATAGGATTATCACTGGTGTCGAAAGTCGCTCCGAGAAGGTTCACTGCGCTGATGATGGGAGGATGGTTACTCACTACTTCCCTTGGAGGAAAGATATCCGGAATACTCGCCGGCTTCTGGGATAATTTTGATGACAAAGCGATTTTCTTCGGTATCAGTTTCGCAGCGGCGCTTATTGCAGGTCTTGCTCTTTTCCCTCTCACTAAAAAACTAAACAAGGTTGTGGTAGAAGCCACCGCCTCTGATGATTAATTACTTTAATTAAGGATCATGTCTGAAAAAAAGTTTCAGCCTTTTATCGCACCTGAAAAAAATATCAGGGAGCTGACAGTAAAATCTATTCTGCTGGGTAGTTTGTTTGGAGTGATATTCGGCGCAGCTACTGTGTATCTTGCGCTCAAAGCTGGTCTCACTGTCAGCGCCTCCATTCCCATAGCAGTGATCAGCATTACGCTGGGCAGAAGATTTTTCAAAACAACGATCCTCGAAAATAATATCATCCAGACAACAGGAAGCGCAGGTGAAAGTATCGCAGCAGGTGTTGCTTTTACACTTCCGGGATTTTTATTTCTCTCATCGCCCGACAGCGCTTCGTATTTTAATTACCTGACCATTCTGATTTTAGCGATTGTAGGCGGATTGCTGGGAACATTGCTGATGATCCCTTTACGGCGCTCACTGATCGTAAATGAACATGGCAACCTTCCTTATCCGGAAGGAACTGCCTGCGGTGATGTGTTGAAAGCGGGAGAAAAAGGCGGTGATTTTGCTCGTACAGCATTCTGGGGACTGGGAGTTGCGTTTCTCTATGCCATCCTTCAGAAAGTGATGCACGTTATTGCTGAGCTGCCTCATTTCGCAACACAGCAGGCAAATAAATTTTTCCCTTCGGCCAGAGTAAGCGGTGAGATCACGCCGGAATATCTTGGTGTGGGATATATTATTGGCCCGCGAATAGCGGGAGTACTGGTTGCCGGTGGAGTGCTGAGCTGGCTGGTGTTTATCCCTTTGCTCGCAACACTTATTCCGCCGGATACTATTGCGATGCAATTGGTGAAGCTTGGATATCTCAATGATATCAAATCTTCCGGCGGACAGGGCATCTGGAATCCGGAGACGCACACATTCGTTAATTATTCATCTGCTATTTATTACGCTTTTATCAGGCAGATCGGCGCCGGAGCTGTTGCAGCAGGTGGTATTATTACACTGATAAAAACGATTCCTACCATCGCAAAATCCATTCGCTCAAGTATCGCTTCTATTAAAGGTAGATCTGGAGAAGGTGCAAATGAAAATGTAAGAACAGAAAAAGATCTGAGCATTAAAGTGGTTGGTCTCGGGAGCCTTGCGCTGGTGGCTTTAATAACTTTGCTGCCCCAGATCCCGGGAGATACTTTTTTGCAGAAGCTGCTGATCGGCATACTGGTAGTGATCTTCGGTGCTTTATTCGTTACCGTATCCTCACGCATTGTGGGATTGATAGGTTCATCCAATAATCCTATCAGTGGAATGACTATCGCCACCGTAATGGGGACCAGCCTGATATTTTTAAGTGTTGGGTGGACAGGCCTCTCCTATGAACCATTGGTATTGGTTGTAGGTGGAATGATCTGTATTGCAGCAGCCAACGCAGGTGCCACTTCACAGGACCTGAAAAGCGGTTTTATAGTAGGCGCCACTCCGCGCAACCAGCAGATCGCATTGTTTGTTGGAGCAATTGTTTCTTCTATTGTAATTGGTCTCACTATTAAATTCCTTGACAGACCTACAATTGAAATGGCACAGCAGGGAATCAATCATGCGATAGGAACAGAAAAATATCCCGCGCCACAGGCAACGCTTATGGCAACGCTGATTAAAGGGATACTATCACAGAACCTCGACTGGCAATATGTTTTTGTAGGAATGTTCGTTGCCATTGTGATGGAACTCTGCGGCATTAAATCACTCAGCTTTGCAGTGGGTGCATATCTTCCGCTTTCCACCACTCTCCCCATTTTCATTGGAGGCGCTGTAAAAGGATTGGCTGAACGCAAAAAGAAAAAGAATGATCTTGTTGCAGGTGCAGAGGAAGAAGAATTAGGCAAGGGAAATCTATTCGCCACAGGACTTGTTGCCGGTGGAGCAGTGGCAGGTGTGCTGATTGCGTTTCTTGCAGGCTCCGAC